>Ga0116157_10004768_pt1 | contig 12606 bp, 10 predicted proteins | sample AD_UKC048_MetaG_FD_89882 | JGI IMG/M metagenome (GOLD analysis project Ga0116157, IMG submission 89882) | Active sludge microbial communities of municipal wastewater-treating anaerobic digesters from USA - AD_UKC048_MetaG | ecosystem: Engineered > Bioreactor > Anaerobic > Digestate | place: USA... | reverse complement strand
TCAACCATTTTAAACCTTTGTATGATTGGAGTCTTTCGGTTGAAGATAAAATTAATATAATTGCCACCGAAATTTATGGTGCCGATGGTGTCGAGTATTCGTCCGTTGCACGTACACAATTAAAAATGATTAAAGAGTTGGGTTATGATGCTTTGCCAGTATGTATGGCAAAAACGCAAAAATCATTATCTGATAAAGAAACGGTTGTAGGTCGACCTAAGGGATTTATAATTAATGTACGTGAATTTGAATTTGCAGCAGGTGCAGGCTTTATTATTCCAATACTGGGCGATATGATGAGAATGCCTGGTTTGCCTGCAGTTCCAGCCTCTGAACATATGGATATAGATAATGCAGGAAAGATAAGTGGTTTGAGTTAGTGTTTGTAAAAAAATGAAATAAATAGTATCCGTTAGATATAAAATATCATGAAGGAAATTACTCAAGTAAATGCCAAACGATATCAAGATGGAAAGATTGCAATTGTTAGTGATTTACTGACCACTGAAGAAATGTTGAGTATTTCAATTAATGGAAATCCATACACAATTACCATGCGAACACCAGGATTTGAAGAAGTGCATGTGAGAGGTATTTTATTAACGGAAGATGTTTATTCAAATCAAAAGGTAAATCCGAAGTTTGAAATTATTGAAAAAAATGCCAATAGTGTTATTACAAAAGTGAATATTATAATTCCACAATCTGAATTGGAATTTGGTATTGAACAAAAACGAAATCTATTATCAGTAAGTAGCTGTGGGATGTGCGGTAAATTCGAAATGGATTTAACCCTCCACGGAAGGCTTCAGCATCATCATTATTTACATTCGAGTTTAATTGAAAAAATGTTCCTCGAAATGTCAACGCATCAAGAAGCATTTTCAAAAAGTGGTGGTTGTCATTCATCTGCTTTATTTACAATTGATGGTCAATTTTTAGATTGTAAAGAAGATATTGGTCGACACAATGCCGTTGATAAAGTAATAGGAAGTTTATTGATGAAGGGCAGGTTAGCTGAAGCACAAGTTATTTTAGTAAGTGGAAGGGTGTCTTACGAAATTGTAAGTAAAACACATAAAGCAGGTATTCCTTTTTTATGCTCTGTATCTGCACCTTCTAGCATGGCCGTTGAATATTGCCAACAGTGCGGAATTACTTTACTTGCATTTTGTAGAGGAAATAAATTTACAGTTTATTCAAATGATGAATTTATCATTTTTGATAAATGAAGAATAGGCGATGGCTAGTTAACTAAAATTAAATTAGTCGTTTTATTGCTCAAACCTTTATTTGTTTTTTTATACATTTGAAACAAGATTTATTTTATGTCAACAAATATTAGCGAATTATCAGGTCGTAAAGGATTAAAGGAAAACCTTTTTGAACAATTAGGTTTATTAGCCCAAGAAACAGGAACACCTTCCACTGAGCAACTTGAAAAGCTGGCAGCTGATTTTTTAATTGGTAAGGCGAATACCTATGGCAGTGCATCATTTTACGATTTTACTCGCGAAGAAAATAAAGGAAAGAAAGTATATGTTTGTAATGGTAGTGCTTGTCTTTGTGCAGGAACACAGCCATCGGTACATGAGAAACTAAAATTACATTATCAAGAAAATGAAATTGGTGATATGTGTTGTCTTGGTCGATGTCATGAAAATAGCGCCTTTCATATTGATGGCATTAATTACAGTGGATCAGCCATCGATCATCTTTCTGATTTAGCTAAAAATAAAGAAACTGATCGCATCAAACCAAATGATGTTTATCAAGTAAAACATATTGGAACAAAAGTATTAACCACCGAAGCTGAATCAATTTCATCCTATTATGAACTCTTAAAATTGTCATTACAAAAATCACCAGAAAGTCTTCTTGAAGAAATTAAAATTTCAGGTTTGAGAGGTCGTGGTGGTGCAGGTTTCCCAATGTCATTTAAATTAGAGGCTTGCAAAAAGGAAATTAACATAACAAAGTTTGTGGTTTGTAATGCCGATGAAGGCGACCCTGGCGCATATAGTGATCGATATTTACTTGAACAGCAACCTCACAAAGTTTTGTTAGGTATGATGTTGGCGGGTTATATCATTGGAGCCGAATGGGGTGTCTTGTATATTAGAGGCGAATATCCTGAAGCCGTAAATATTTGTGAAGTTGAGATAAATAAATTACGCGCACTCAATATTCTTGGTAGAAATATTTTCGGAACCAATTTTAATTTTGATTTTAAAATTATCAAAGCGCAAGGTGCTTATATCTGTGGTGAAGAAACAGCCTTACTATCAAGTATTGAAGGACAAAGGCCGGAGGTAAGAGTGAGACCGCCATATCCTGCACAAAAAGGTTTATTTAATAAGCCTACCATCGTAAATAATGTTGAAACATTGGCTTGTATTCCTTATATTTTATCTCAAGGCGGAAAACAATATGCTAGTATAGGGAAAGGAAAAAGTACAGGCACAAAACTAGTTTCGTTAGATGGGTATTTTAATTCACCAGGTATTTATGAGGTGGATATGGGAACACCACTTCGTGCAGTTATTGATGATTTAGGAGGTGGTTTTGAATCAGCTATCAAAGCCATGCATATTGGTGGGCCATTAGGGGGATTAGTTCCAATTTCTAAAATAAATGAATTAAGTATTGATTTTGAAAGTTTTAATCAAGCTGGTTTTTTACTTGGTCATGCCTCAATTGTTTGCATACCTGAATCTTTTCCAATTATAAAATATATCGAACATTTATTTCAATTTACGGCACATGAAAGTTGTGGCAAATGTTTCCCATGTCGTATTGGTAGTACGAGAGGTTATGAGATGATGAATAAAGCGCAAACATCTGATTATAAAATTAATCGCAAACTCTTAGATGATTTATTAGAAACATTAGAGATTGGTTCGCTTTGTGCCTTAGGCGGAGGCTTACCATTGCCGATAAAAAATGCACTTACCTATTTTGAAATAGAATTGAGTGAATGGATGGTACAATAGCCTTTAGATTGAGTTGAATGATAAAAATGTTATCTTCTAAATTTTTCAGTAATATATCAACTGATTAATATGGCATGCAAATGGGCACTGATTTTGTATCAACTCTCATAAGATTGTGAGAAGATTGATGGTTCATTATCTATATCAAAATATGATAATAAACTTTCAAAATGATTGAAGTTCTTGTATTGTCTGAATCGCTCACATCGTGTTTTGCCTAATCGAAGTACAAGGATTTAAAAGCATCAGCTTGAAAATGTACGAAAGATCATTCGTATTTCAAATGAATGAATCACTACTTCGCCCACATTTTACTTAGGCAATGTTATAGTCATGGGTTACTCTTATTTAAGGTGACTAATTCGTAGTTCGCATTTCGTCCTCCTCCGTCTGATTGTTGTAAGATGCCTTTTTGTACCAAATCTTTTATATCCCGCAAAGCAGTGTCGGTAGAGGTTTTGGTTACTTTAGCCCATTTAGAGGTTTGTAGTTTTCCTTCAAAACCATCAAAGAGTTTGTTGAGTATTAAGCGTTGACGTTGATTGATTGATGTATGTTCATGCAGTCTCCAAAACTCGGCCTTTCGTAATATTTTCTGCGTGGTGTTTTCTGTTGATAGCATGGCATTTTTAAGACATTGTAAAAACCAATCTAGCCAATCGGTAATATCACCTAAACTATGTTGCACTTTTTGTAATACTTCGTAATATCGTTTTCGTTCGATTAATATTTGGCTTGACATACTGTAATAACGTTCTCCACTCCCTTCAGCCCGAGCAAGTAGCATGTCAGTTATGGCTCTGCCAATTCTACCGTTGCCGTCATCAAATGGGTGAATGATAATAAACCAAAAGTGTGCAATGGCGGCTTTTAAAACTGGATCAAGACGCTTTTCATTGTTGAACCATTCCAAAAACTTGTCCATTTCAGTCTTTACCAATTCAGGCTTTACAGCTTCATAATGCAATTTTTCTTTGCCCATCGCCCCTGAAACCACTTGCATTTCTCCTGAGCGGTAACATCCCACTTCTATCTTATAAGGTCCGCTATAGCCTGTTGGAAACAGTGCAGCATGCCAACCAAATAAGCGTCTTTCGGTTAATGGTAAGGCATAACGTTGAGTAGCATCAAGCATCATTTCTACTATCCCTTCAACGTGCCGGTTGCTATGCACAAGCCCAGCAGTGTTAATGCCCAAACGCCTTGCGATAGACGAACGTACTTGGTCATAATTAAGCAATTCGCCTTCTATTTCTGATGATTTTATTACATCTAATGTTAAGGCTATAAGCTTGGCTTCTTCTTTAGCAGAAAAACCCAAAGCTTCCATCTGACCAATTATTTTCCCTTGCATAAGGCGCACCTCGCCAAATACAGCATTTATGGCTTTATCCTCCCAAGAAAAATCTGTCCAATTTTTATGCTCGTAAATGTATTTCACTGTTAACTAAAACAATTTTGCGGTAAATGTACGAACTATTTACCGCAAAATTGCGGTAAATGTTGTGTTTTTTCACCGCAATAGAACAAATTGTCAAAACCTGAAATTTATGCAAGGTTGTTGCCAACATTGGCTATAAATTCCGATTGTTTTAATATCTACTCACTAAATTTTAAGAGTAAATAGAGAACTTTTTAAATTAGACCTGAAGAAAAGACAATTACTTCTTCTTATACTTTTTTGGATTTTTTTTATCCCATGCAGATTGCTCTATCTCGGCATCTTTCAAAAGTTTTTGCCAATTCGTATTCGCTTCTTCGGTGAGTGCTAAAGTCATTTTATAATCAGCTTTATCAATTTCAAAACGCTTAATTTCTTTACCTAGAAAACCTTCAATTTCAGCGAGAATTTCTTTTTCTTCTTCGGCACAAAACGAATAAGCATGTCCACGTTCCATGCCACGTCCTGTTCTTCCAACACGATGAACATAGTTTTCGGCAATATCGGGTAAGTCGTAATTCACTACATAATTTACACCCACAATATCAATTCCACGAGCACTCAAATCAGTTGCAATTAATATATTCACTTCGCCTGTTCTAAATTTATTCATCACTTCTAATCGATCTTCCTGTTCTTTATCACCGTGAAGCGTAATGGTTTCGATACCCACACGTTCCATTGCCTTATGCACCCGCTCAGCCCTCACTTTAGTTCGCACAAAGACTAAAATCTTTTTGCCTTCGTTTTCTTTAATCATGCGTTCAAGAAAAAATCGCTTATCATCCATTTCAATAAATGCCACCGCATGATCAACATTTTTTGAGACTGGATCTTTTGGAGAAATTTGAATTCGAATGGGATTACGTACTAATGAATAGGCTAGATCCTTTATTTCATCATCAATCGTAGCTGAAAAAAATAAAGTTTGATGTCGAGGCAAATACCGAATCACATCACGAATATCTCTAATAAAACCTAATGCCAACATGTGATCGGCCTCATCTAAAACCAAAATTTCAGTTTCATCAAGATGCAAATGTCCTCTGCTTCGTAAGTCAAACATTCTGCCAGGTGTAGTAATTAATACATCTATACCCTCTTCCAATTGTTTAATTTGAGGCGCTTCGTCAACACCGCCCATGGTGCTTAATACTTTTACATGGGTATATTTTGATAAGGTTTCAAACACTTCAGTTATTTGAACAGCCAATTCTCGCGTAGGCACCATCACTAAACATCGAACACCCATAAGACTATTTCTGTCTCTTGGTTCATCATGTAATTTGTGAATAATAGGAATTGCAAAAGCTGCGGTTTTGCCAGTACCTGTTTGAGCAATGGCCAACACATCTTCGCCTTTTAAAATAGAAGGAATGGCACGATACTGAATATCAGTTGGTTTTCTGAATCCTAGTTCAAGTAAACTTCGTTTTATCTCTTCGGCAATATTGTAATTTTCAAACTTCATAATCTTATCAATAACTTGACAATTAGGTAATCAAGATGGGCGAAGGTACAAAAGATAATATAGAGAGAATGAAAAGGCAAATTCTAAAATTTATATCAGAACGCTAATAAACACTTTTTGCTTGGCAGAACATTGTTCTACGACTGGATTTGTGAGTTTATATAGAATGTTTTCGTTCAATAAGAATGAAGAAATCGGATATTATTGACGGACTCTATTTAGAAAGCAGACTCACATTTTCACTAATATTAATTGGCACTTTAATATACAATCCACTTTTGCCAAGTTTAGCAGTTCCTTGAATCGTTACTTTATTAGTCTTTGAAAAGAGTGAAGTAAAAGCAGTTCCCAATATTTTTAAAGGATCAAAATGTGCCACCACAGGAAAAATAAAATTAGATAATTTTGGTACTTGGGTTTTTTCAGGTTGATCGGCGAGACCAATAAATTTATCGTTTAGGTAAATACTCAAATTGGTTTCTTTTACATCAATACCAAATTTATTAGGGTTATAATATTCAAGATTCATTCGAATGGCAGAATTATTAAAACCCAAAGTTTGGATCTCAGTGTTTTTAATGCCAATATATTCAAGTTCTTTCACATCATTGCAACCTCCTGATTGAAGTAAAATGAAAAGTGCGAATAGCATTGTTATTTGAAATATTATTTTCATGTAATCGTTAATTAAAAAATTCGTAAACTTTATGTGTTAATTTGTTTGCACCATTTGTTGGATCTTGGAATAAAATTGTTTTCCAATAATTATTAATGATTTCATCGGCTTGGTTTGAATGCAACAATACCATCTCATTACCTAACATGCCGGGTTGAAAGAAAAGAAATTTTACATTGCTTTTAGTTCCAGAATTATAGTAAAACCATACTTCGTGAGGTAGGGCACCTTTCTCATTGATAATTCGTTCAACCCTATCTGGTGGACCATACTGAATATAAATTCGACCTCTGTCAGTTTCGTATCCTAGTTTGTTACCATCGCCGTATTTTTTTGCCAAAAGATTTAAAGTAATCGCATACTCATTCCAAGCTTGTTCGGGTGATTGTGGATTACGATTGTACCAAAAATTATAAAAAAACTGTTTCAAGACTGGTAAATCCTCCGATAATTTTAATTCATTTATCACATTCACTTCTGGTCCTTTTGCAAGCGGAGAGAGCGATAAAATATTTTTCTTTACTTGATCTAATGAATACTTAGCTACAAACGTTTTTGTAATATCAACTTCATTATTCGATTGATTGATATCAACCACATAATATTCATCTTGTATAATTCGATTTTTTTCACGTAATAATTGAAACGGTATTTTTTTTGTGTTGATCACTCGCAACGAGTCATTCAATAGTGTTGCAATGACATGAAAATTCCCTGAAGTGAAAAGTGAATCTGGTAAATCTAAACTATCGATATAAAATGAATTAGTATTTAAATTAATTTTTTTATAAACGATGGGCCTCAATCGAAATTGCTCTAATGATTTCTTTTTGATTTCAATCATTAAAAAATGCGATTTGTTTTCATCATGTTTTCTATCAATCTCAACACCGATAAAAATTTTAGAAATATCAATATCAAAAAAAGCTGTTTGATCATCAATTTGATTTGTGGGAGAAAGAAGACCTAGGCTAGAAGAAATTTGAATTCGGTTAATCGAATCTTTTATCTCCGCGAAAGCATAAAAAGGTGAAAGTAAATAACAAACAAAAATGAAGATGATTATCTTTAGACGCATTTTGTAAAAATACAATGAGTGAATTACAAACAACACTTTTAGATTGTGAATATTTTCCTTGTATTGCTTGGTACCAGCAATATTTGAAAGGTAATCAAATTATGATTGAAACGCATGAGCATTTTGTGCGTGCATCACTTCGTAATAGATGTTATATTACTGGACCAAATGGTCGTCTCGCCCTTACTGTGCCGCTTGATGGTGGTCGAAATCAAAAAAATAAGATTTGCGATATTAAAATTACATCAAATGAGCCATGGCAAATTCTCCATTGGAAAACATTGCAAGCTTGCTATAATCGGTCGCCATATTTTGAGTTTTTCAAAGATGATTTATATCCTTTATTTCATCGGAAATATATTTATCTTTTGGATTTGAATCTTGATACCGTGCAAACAATGAATAAATTGCTAGCACTAAAAAAGCAATATTTGCTTACCGATAGTTATTTAAAAAACTACGAGACCAATGTCCTCGATTTTCGAAATACATTTAATGCTGAGCAAGCTGCAACAGAAGGTGAACTCCATTATATTCAAACATTTGAAAAGCAACATGGGTTTATACGTGAACTCAGTATGTTGGATTGCTTGCTATGTTGCGGAAAACAAGCGCTTGAACTGCTTATGACGGATTAGAAAATAGTTGAGATTTAAATTAAATTCATCTTTACATTTGTACAAAATTATTTAAAAAGCTACTTACGTATACATGAGTAATACATATACTGATCTCGTTAAACAAACCTTCGATTTTCCACAGGAAGGTTTTCAAGTAAAAGAAAATTATTTGCATTTTAATGGTGTCGACTTAAAACGATTGATTGATAAGTATGGTACGCCTTTTAAAATTACCTATTTGCCAAAAATTGGAATGCAGATTAATAAGGCAAAGAAAATGTTTAATGATGCCATCAAGAAGCAAAAATATGAAGGTGAATATTTTTATTGCTACTGCACTAAAAGTTCTCATTTTTCATTTATTGTTGAAGAAACATGTAAACATGGTGTACATCTCGAAACTTCGTTTGCATATGATTTAGAAATTATTAGAAAATTATACGAACGAAAAAAAATAACAAAAGATACTTTTATCATTTGCAATGGATTTAAAACCAAAGCTTACACAAAAAATATATCGCAATTAATTAATGCGGGGTTTAAAAATTTAATTCCTGTATTGGATAATAAAAATGAGTTTGAAGATTATAAAAAATCGATACGAACAAAAGATCCAGTTAAAATTGGCATTCGAATTGCCGCAGAAGAAGAAGCCTCATTTGATTTTTATACTTCACGTTTAGGTATTAGAACACGCGATGTACTTGAGTTTTATGTTGATAAATTGAAAGGCAATGAAAAGTTTCAATTAAAGATGCTTCATTTTTTTATGAATAAAGGTATCAAAGATGATATCTATTATTGGAGCGAATTGAACAAAGTATTGAATTTATATTGTCAACTTAAAAAAATTGCGCCAGAATTAGACAGCTTAAATATTGGTGGTGGTTTTCCTATCAAGCACTCTTTAGGTTTTGACTACGATTATAATTATATGGTGACTGAAATTATTGCCACCATTAAAAAAGCATGTAAAGCTGCCAAGGTTGATGTGCCCAATATTTATACTGAGTTTGGATCGTTTACTGTTGGCGAATCAGGCGCTATTATTTATAGTGTACTTGATGAGAAAATGCAAAACGATCGTGAAATTTGGTATATGATTGATAGTTCATTTATTACAACTTTGCCTGATACATGGGGTATTGGCGAAAAATTTCTGATGTTACCAGTGAATAAATGGAATGAAGAATATCAAGAGGTTCATCTTGGTGGATTAACTTGTGATAGCCATGATTTTTACACATCGGAAGAACATATTAATGCAGTGTTTTTGCCGAAAAGCAAACCAAGTGCTAGTTATTTAGCTACCAAAGAAATAAAGTCTGTAAAAGAAGAACCACTGTATATTGGCTTCTTTCATACCGGTGCTTATCAAGATCAATTGAGCGGTTATGGTGGTATTAAACATTGTATGATACCTTCACCAAAGCATGTAGTGATTGAGTACGATAAAAATGGAAAGCTGATTGATTGGCTTTATGCAAAAGAACAAACCTACCAAAGTATGTTGAAGATATTGGGGTATTTGTAATATCCATTCTAATTGTATAAGCAAATTGTTTCTATCAATAAATTGTGGGATGGTATTTATTCATAGAAAGATTTAGGATGACTAATTATTTCTGGAGCAATTTCATTATAATATCCAAATCATCATTTGGACAAATTTGGAATTCAATTCCAAATTTGTCCAATATTTACGTTCAAAATTTTGAAAAACTGAAATAAAATTGATTTTTAAAAAATCTAAAGATTCTATTTTGGTAATAAAGATCGACAAGAAATCGTATGAATGAAAAATCAGATCGTATGATTATGCAGGTGTGTTATAAGCCCATTTTAAATAGGTAGCGCCCCATGTAAATCCACCGCCAAATGCAGCAAGTATGATGGTATCTCCTTTTTTTAATTGCTTTTCCCATTCCCATAAACATAAAGGCAGCGTGCCATTGGTTGTATTGCCATAACGTTGAATATTCATCATTACTTTTTCTTCAGGTAACCCCATTCTGTCGCGTGTGGCATCAATAATTCGTTTATTCGCTTGATGTGGAACTAACCAAGTTACATCTTCTCCTTTTAGTCCATTGCGTTCCATAATATCATACGCAACTTGTGCCATATTGGTGACTGCAAATTTAAAAACGGTTTGTCCTTCTTGATAAACAAAATGTTCTTTTGCCATTACCGTTTCAACAGTAGCAGGCTTAACAGATCCACCTGCTTTTTGATGTAAAAAAGCACGGCCCGATCCATCCGAACGCAATATGCTATCTACAATACCTAAGCCTTCTTCATTAGGTTCTAACAAAACGGCGCCACATCCATCTCCAAAAATGATACAAGTTGCACGATCTTCGAAGTTTAAAATAGAACTCATTTTATCGCCACCCACAACAATCACCTTTTTATATTTGCCTGTTTCAATAAACTGAGCGGCCGTAGTTAGTGAATAAATAAAGCCACTGCAAGCCGCACTAATATCGTAACCCCAAGCATTTTTCATTCCGAGTTTGTCGGTAATTACATTGGCTGTTGCGGGGAAAGTAAAATCGGGTGTTGTGGTAGCACAAATCAAGAGTTCAATATCAAGCGGGTCGATACCGGTTTTATCAAAAATTTCTTGAACTGCCTTTACAGCCATATCCGATGTGCCAAGTCCTTCACCTTTTAAAATTCGGCGCTCTTTAATGCCTGTTCTTGTGGTAATCCACTCGTCAGTTGTTTCAACAATGGTTTCTAAATCAAAATTGGTTAGCTTATCTTCAGGAACATATCCACCAACACAGGTGATAGCAGCTTGTATTTTTGACATTCTATATTTAATTAAATGGACGGTAAAGTTAAGATTATAATTGAGCTGTAAAAGGAAAAATTATTCACCAAATAAAATTTTCTAACCGTTGAGCTGAAATGTCATAATAAAATTATAAAATTTTTGTGTTGTATTAGGTTTAACACTGATGCTCTTCAACTCTAAATAGCTTGTATTTTCTTCGTTGTTATGAAACGTTTTTTAATTATTTTTTTCAGAATGGCCCTATTGCTATTTCTTTTTGCAAATATAATGGCTGCTTTTCATGCTTATAAATTTACCCATTTCGAAAAAGATGCGATTTTAAAAGCTAAAAATCCTGAGGATCTCAACTTTACACAAAAATTAAATGCCTTGTTTTTTGGAGTTAGTTTACCTCGGCCCGAAACTGATATATTGCCCTGCGATGAATTTCGTAATGTAATGGTTGAAAACGAAATAGCATGTTGGGAAATTAAGGTGCCCAATGAAAAAGGGATAGCCCTTTTATTTCATGGTTATGGTAGCAATAAAGCAAGTGTATTAGGAAAGGCGCAAGAATTTAATAGAATGGGATATACTGCATTTTTAGTAGACTTCAGAGGAAGCGGTGGAAGTGCAGGAAGTAAGACAACCATTGGTTTTAATGAAGCAAAAGATGTAAAGGCGTGCTATGATTATATCAAAAGTAAAAACCCAAAATCAATTTTACTCTGTGGCACTTCAATGGGCGCAGTGGCCATTATGAAATGCGTAAGTGAAACCAATATTCAACCGAATGGAATAGTGCTTGAATGCCCTTTTGGATCTATGAAACAAACCGTGTCAAACAGATTTAGTGCAATGGGTATTCCTAGTTTTCCATTAGCAGATTTACTTGTTTTTTATGGCGGAATAATAAATGGTTTTTGGGCCTTTGATCACAATCCAATCAACTACGCAAAAAATATTCATGTGCCCACTTTATTATTATGTGGTGGAAGTGATGAAAGGGTAACACAACAAGAAATTGATGATATCTTTCAAAATATTAATGCACCTAAACAAAAAATTATTTACCCTTTGGCAAAACATGAAAGCTATTTAAATCAATATCGTGAAGCTTGGCGTGAGGATGTAATATGTTTTATAGAGAATCTTTAATTGAGTCCTTTTTCTTTCATGATGCCATTCAACCATTTCAGTAAAAAGAAACCGCAAATCGCTGCCAACAAAAGTAAAATACAATTCATCCAAAAGAAATGCGTTTTATCTTCATAGTCATACCATTTACTTGCCAACACTCCAGATAGTTTGTTACCGATAGATGTAGATAGAAAAAAACCTCCCATCATCAATGAGGTTAGTCGCACCGGACTTAATTTCGAAACCAATGATAATCCCATCGGACTTAAAAATAGTTCACCTATTGTAATCACACCATAACATCCAATCAACCACATCGATGATACTTTTTGAAGTCCATTTTGAGAAGCATACACAGCCCCAACCATCACAATGGTTGAAAGTGCAGACACCAGCAAACCCCAT
>Ga0116157_10004765_pt1 | contig 12610 bp, 13 predicted proteins | sample AD_UKC048_MetaG_FD_89882 | JGI IMG/M metagenome (GOLD analysis project Ga0116157, IMG submission 89882) | Active sludge microbial communities of municipal wastewater-treating anaerobic digesters from USA - AD_UKC048_MetaG | ecosystem: Engineered > Bioreactor > Anaerobic > Digestate | place: USA... | reverse complement strand
TGATTCTAGCGCCTACACACTGGAATATGGCAAAAAAGAGACTACCTGTGCGGCTATTTCGAGTTGGACAGCGGTTTCAAGCACGGCTGATTGGAAGATGGTCGATTCGAGTAATATTACAAATGCTGAAACCACTACGAACGTTTCGGGCGGTCTGACAGATGAAAATACCACCTTTGTTTTTGGTCAAGCGATGGATTCGGATAGTACGACGGGTGGACTTACAGTACGGCCGGGTGAATTTACGGAATTGGAATATTCTATTGCGCCATCAGATAGTGCGACTGGCGGGGCGAATTATTGTTTTCGGGTGACTCGTTCTGGGAATACTACAAATTTTAATTATGTCACCTATCCTGAAGCGAGTGTTAAATCTGGTGCTGTCGCAGTCAGTATCACGACTGATGGGGTAGTGAGTTTTGGCGCTCTTGATTTTAACGCAACCACTTCGACAGATAGTTCGAGTGCAGAGACAGTCAGCGTCGATTCTGGACCGGCTAATTTATCTATTAGGAGCACAGATTTTACATCCGGTACGAGTACTTGGATGTTGGGGACAACCAACGGTTTTGACCAGGTGAAATTCGAATATGCGACAAGTACCAATCCGACCTGGACAACATTTAGTACGAGCGGGACATTGTATGTGGTAGATAATAATGTGAGTCAAGGTACGACAAGAGATATCAGATTTCAGATCACAATGCCGACGAGTTCATTGAATTATACACAGTTTTCTTCGAACGTCACAGTTGTCGCTACTGCTCCTTGAGAAATTATGGTATAATATAGCCAATATAAATAATATGAAAAATAATTATAGTTTAGTAGTCGTATTTGCATTCGTTGCGTTATTGACCGGTGTGACCTACGCGGCCGATACTGGTAATGTGCAGGTCACAGTGACAGCCAAGAGTGTATCGGTGACTGTGACTGATGGTTCTGTCGCTTTCGGGTCGGTGGATTTGGGTACATCTACATCGACTGTCGGTGGTTCGGAGACTCAAGTGGTGGAAAACGCTGGTAATATTACTGAGGATATAAATATTAAGTGTTCTGATGCTGCCAGCGGAACGGTCAATTGGATTTTGAATTCGACGACTGGCTCGAATCAATTTGCTTTAGATTTTAGTTCTACGACCGGTAGTGGTTGGACACCAATTACAGCATCAAATACATATTTTGCTCTGATTCCCAACCTCGGTGCCTCTGCTACTGATACCTTAGATTTACAATTACACATGCCTTCTTTTTCGACTGATTCGGTAGAAAAGACAATCACAATCACAGTACAGGCGGTGCAAGCTTAATGCTATGAAATTTACCCGGTTGACTATCTTGCTTGTCATATTAAGCATACTCTTGCCAGTGTGCGTGTTTGCGCGTGTCGGAGTAGGTGTCGGGACAGGTATGATAGACGTACGTGATGCACTACGACCTGGAGGGGTATACAATTTAGGAGACTTACTAGTTTTCAATACTGGAGATGAGGGGGCTTTATACAAAGTGAATATTGCATATTTAGGCAGTGCAAAAGAATTACGCCCAGAGGAAGCTTGGTTTAAGTTTGGAAAGGAAGAATTTTATCTTGATCCAGCCAAAGGCGAAAATATTTCAATCAGATTACAATTACCACTCAAGGTGACACCAGGTCGCTATTTTGCTTTTGTGGAAGCATCCCCCAAAATGATACCAGGAAAAGGGACGACGATCGGGGTCGCCGCCGCGTCAAAATTATATTTCAACGTTGCCCCAGCGAATTGGTTCATGGGTATTTATTATCGTTTATTGTCATTGGCTGGAATGTATAAAAAGTGGATATATATAGTTTTAGCTTTGGTAGCGGTGATCGCGGTGGTAAAAATATTTAAAAAGTACGTACATATTCAGGTGGGAATTAAAAAATAGTAAAATGATTAGGGAATTTCCAGAAAAAATTTTTCTGATCGCAATTTTTTTGGTAGCGACAGTTTTTTTTATTGGAAATAGTAGTACAAATTCAGCTAGTCTCGGGCAAGTGGTGGCTCGGGTAAATGTGACAATATGTGGTAATGGCATTCGTGAAGCGGCAGAGGAGTGTGATAATTCAGATTTGGCAGGTAAAAGTTGTTCTTCTTTTGGGTATAATCAAGGAACGTTGTTGTGCAGATTTGATTGTGTTTTCAATAAGACGGGATGCTCAACAAGTGGAGGTGGCGGTGGAGGCGGAGGTGGTGGTGGAGGTGGTGGTGGTGGAGGTGGTGGTGGGGGTGAAACACCAAATATTCCAAATAGTATTACAATTTCAGGTCGTGCTTTTCCGCTCAGCAAAATTTCTGTTCTACGTGATGGTCATCTAGTTATTAGTACCATATCTGGTCCAGATGCCAAATTTTCAGTTGCACTAGCCGGGCTATCTCCGGGTAGTTACAATATTGCAGTGTATGGGGAAGATGCATCAGGGAATAAATCGGCGCCATTTTCTTTTAATGTGATGGTGACAGCTGGAACAATTACAAATATTGGCGGCGTATTTATTTCACCGACTATCGATGCTAATAAGTATGAATTGAAAAAAGGTGAAAACTTAGTTTTGTTTGGGAAAAGTGTTCCGTTTGGTGAAATTACCATAAATGTAAATTCGGAGAATAATATATTTTTGAAAACTAAGTCTGATAAGGATGGCGCCTATTTGCAAAATTTTGATACGACAGTCCTTGAAATTGGTGATCATACGGCCAAGTCTAAAGCGGCAGTGGAAAGCGAGATTAGTAATTTCGGCAAACCGGTCGCTTTCAAAGTCGCAATGGAAGTGAGTGATAAACCGAAAACAGGGAAAATTCTCAAGGGAGATTTGAATAGTGATGGGCGGGTAAATTTAGTGGATTTTTCTATTGCCGCATTTTGGTACAAAAGGACGTTAAGTGCGCCGTTTTTGGCCAAAGAAAAAGAACGCCTAAATGGTGACGGAAAATTAAATTTGGTCGATTTCAGTATTATGGCGTACTATTGGACAGGCTAATATGAAAAGGATTATATTTCTTACTATTATATTTTTTATATTTAATCCGATACTCGCAAAGGCGGCTAATTTTTTTTGGCAGCAGTCAGATAATCGTGTTTGTTTATTTCTGAATACAGAAGACACAAGTGTGAACGCAATATCCGGAATAGTATCTCTGCAAAATTTATCAGTTAAAAATTTTTCAGAGGCTAGTTCTATTATCAATTTTTGGTTGAAAAAACCCAGTGCAAATGGCGGTGAGATTGAAGGTATTATACCGAGCGGTTTTTCTGGTTCTGATGGACGAATTGGCTGCTTCGATCTCGAAAACATTGTGAGCGAGGCGGTGATTGGTTTATCGGAGGTGAAAGTCTTTTTGAATGACGGTAACGGAACTGAATTGGTGGCGCCAGAGACGAGGACAGTTATCCCAAGTGATAAAGAGATTTCACAGGTCACTACTACCCAGATTAATCAACTGGAAAAAGCCGACTTGTATCCACCGGAAAATTTTTCGCCTTTGATTGCGACTGAGTCAGAAATGTTTTCTGGTAAAAAATTTATTGTTTTTGCGACAGAAGATAAAAATTCTGGTATTGATCACTATGAGGTATTAGAGTCCGACTTCGCGTGGAAGCAAAAAAATGGTACAATTAAGCCATTATCATTGAGGAGTTGGAAGATAAAACAAAGTCCATATGTCTTACGTGATCAAGATCTGGAAAGCTTTGTGTTTGTGCGTGCTGTGGATCGAGCGGGTAACGTACGTGAAGTCGTCATGGAACCGACAGTGGTAGTGCGATGGTACGAGCGTAATTATATGGTTGGTGTTTTGGTGTTTGGCCTGGTGATAATATTGTCGGCTGCGTATTTTATAAATAGGCGTAAATGAAAAAATTACTTCAAAGCTTAATTTACATATTTGCCTTCTTGGTCGGTTTTTTGTATTACGAAAATGTAATGGCGGCTACTCTATATGTATCACCCGCAAGTGCCAATCTCGGTGTAGGAGATAAAGTCACTGCCACAGTCTATGTAAATTCAAGTGAAGAGCCGATGAATGGAGCGAGCGGCCGAGTATCTTTTGCGAAGGATGTATTAGAAGTCGTCTCTGTGGCGAAAGGCGGTTTATTCACTCTCTGGACACAAGAGCCATCTTTTTCGAATTCAGCTGGAACAGTAAATTTTGAGGGAGTCGTGTTTAATTCAGGCTTTACCGGTAAAGCAGGTAAGATCTTACAAATTGTTTTTCGCGCGAAAAAACCGGGCACTGGTAGCGTGTCAATCGGATCAGCCTCTGTGCTAGCAAATGATGGTGAGGGAACAGAAATTTTGACCGGGACTGGTTCGGCGAGCTACAAAGTCGCAGAAGCAAAAGTGGAGCCGGTCAAGCCACCGGTCAAACCAGTAGAACCGACAAAACCTGTCGTCGAGCCGGTGAAACCAATAGTCGAAGCACCAAAAGTTGAATTGCCAGGCACACCAAAAATTTTTCCGGTCGCACCGGTAATTACGGCTGAATGGCTGGCGACAAATACAATAAAATTATCATGGACAGGAGAAGCAGGGGTGGAAGCGGTGCGATATACTCTCGCAAATAAATATGTTGAGCCGACGACAGTGGCGACGCCCGCTATATTTTCCTTTGAAAAATCAGATTTAGAAGATGGTCTGTATGTATTTAGTTTGCGATTCAAAAATTCGGGTGGTTGGGGACCGGTCGCAGTCTATGAGTTCAAAGTAGATACACGTCCACCAGAACCATTCAAGGTCAGTCTTGTAAACGGTGCGAAAGAAACTTACGAATTGGCTCCACAAATCAAGTTTAGTTTGGTCGATGGATTGTCTGGGGTTGCGTCATATCAGGTCAACGTCGGGGGAGGCTATGATTGGGATGAGGTGAAAGTGGCCGGAAACGGTGAATATACCTACACTCTCCTGAAACAAGCGCCGGGTGACAAGACTGTGACGGTGGCGGCGTACGATAAAGCGGGTAATATGACTTCCTCTACTTTGGAGTTTGCCATCAAACAATTAAAAGCACCGTTATTCACAGATTATCCACTCGAATTGAAGTCTGGGGATAACCTGGTGGTTTCTGGAGCCTCAGAAGCGAATGAAAAAGTCCGTGTGTATTGGCAGTATAATAATGAGAAAATAATGAGTCGGCTCGTACTTGTGGATGAAGAGGGCAAATTTGTGTTTGCGATTGGAGAAAAAGTAAAGCGTGGTGTGTATCGTATTTACGCGGAAATGATTAGAAATGACGGTACAAAAAGTGAATCAAGTACGCCAATATTGATTAATGTACGGGATTCATTTCTGGTGCAATTCGGGCGATTCCTTGTGCAGTATTGGATAGTAGCGCTTGCAGTCACCGGCGTTGCGATAATTCTCATTTTTATGCTGTGGTATACGGTGCGCAGGAGACGTGAGAGGAGTAATCGATTTGGGGTATAGTTTCGTTTGACGAAGTCTAAGAAGGGAAAAAATAATCGGCGAGTGCCGATTATTTTTTTAATATTTTTGGTAGAAGCGGGGATAGGCGAGTCGTAATTTCGTAGTTAATGGTGTCAATATTATTGGCTATTTCTTCAGCGGAAATAATTTCATTTTTTTGTCTGCCGATAATTACGACCTCATCATTTGCCCGTGCATTTTGCGCACGTGTGACATCGACGACGAACATATTCATCGCGATACGGCCAATGATCGGGCAACGGCGTCCATGAATGAGCACGTGGCCATTGTTCGTCATACGGCGATCGAGCCCATCGCTGTAGCCGAGGGGGATTACCGCGATGCGAGTTTTGCGCCAAGTCGTATAGGTGAGTCCGTAGCCGACGGTGTGGCCCGGGGGCAGTTCTTTCACTTGCGCGATTTTTGAAATGAGACGTAGAACCGGTTTGAGAATTATTTTTTTTGAATATTTTTTTTCGAGCGGTTTCGATGGCCAGAGACCGTATAGCCCAATACCGATACGAACGATTTGACTACGCAATTTTCGTCCTTCGTATACGAGTGCCCCAGAAGTGGCAGACATGTGGGTTTGAATTTTTTCAAAACCATTGGCACGCATAATTTCGACTGCATTTTCGAAAGTTTCAATCTGTTTTTGGGCGTGGGTGTCATCGATAGTATCTTCGATGTTGGCAAAGTGGCTGTAAGCAGCGGCAACCTCAGTATTTTTTAGTGTACGCAAAATTTTTGAAAATTCTAAAATGTCGCCTGGCAAAATTCCCTGACGTCCGAGGTAAGCATCAATTTTTACATGAATCTTTGGTTTTTTGTGTAATTTCTGGGCGATTGCATTCAATTTTTTCGCAATAGATAGATCGTAAACACCAAGTTCCGCATTCAATTTGATGGCTTCCTCGAGATCGGAGGGTTGGATGTATCCCAGGACCAGCACGGGCTTGTTCGAGATTTTGCGTAATAGTCTCAATTCTTCAATACCGTCCAATTGAAAATAGTCAACGTGTTTCTCGATGATTTTTGCAACTTCATTTTGTCCGTGACCATAGGCATTGCCTTTGATCACGGCTGCCAGACGACTTTGTGGCGGTAGAAAACGTCGAAAACTCGTCAAGTTGCTTATGAGAGCGGATTTAGAGATTTCAATATAGGAAAGGGGTTTTGCCATAGGAGAGGTTGATTTTTTTCTAAATTTACGGTAAACTCAGCCATAAGTGGCACTTATGTCATTTTAGCCTTTTATCAGAATCAAGTCAATTATGCCTAAAATAAAAATTGAAAAATTAGTCTTCGGTGGACAGGGGTTGGGGAAAGTTATAGATGAAGGTCCAAATAAGGGCCAAATTGTTTTTGTGTGGAATGCTTTACCGGATGAAATTGTCGAAGCCGATATTATCAAGAAGAAAAAAACTTATGTGGAGGCAGTCGCAAAAAAAATATTGACGAAATCTCCGCACCGCATTGAGCCAAAAGAGAATCATTTTGAAACCTGCTCACCTTGGCAAATAATTTCGCCGGAATTGGAGAAGAATTGGAAAATAGAAATGGCGCGTGAAACTTATGAACGTTTGGCTGATTTGAAAGTTGAAAAAATAGATTTGGTTGATCTGGGCATTGAGTATGGCTATCGCAATAAGATGGAGTATTCGTTCGCTGAAGATAATGGCCAGATCACTTTTGGTTTTTTTGAACGCGGCGGACGATTTCCGATCGCAATTGGTGATGAGGCTTGTCAATTGGCTGATCCAAAAATTAATGAGACTGCCGCAAAGGTGTTGGAATGGGTGAGGGAACAGGGCATTACAAAACGTAGTCTGAAATGTCTTATCGTTAGGTCCAATCGAGCCGGAGAAACCATTGCCGCATTGTTCTTGAAAGATCGAATGGAGTTTGATAATTTGCCTGCGTTGACTGATAAATGGCGTGGTTTCCAGATATATTATTCCGATCATCGCAGTCCAGCGGCAGTACCGACAGATATGCTTTATGCCTATGGTCAGGATTATTTGGACGAGGAAATTTTGGGAATGAAGATGAAATATGGTCTGCTTAGTTTTTTTCAAATTTGCCCACAAATTTTCGAAGAAGCTCTGAAAGATATTGCAAAAGAAATTCCAAAAAATGAAGATATTTTGGATTTCTATTCGGGCGTTGGTGCTATTTCTCTACCACTGCGGGATCATGTGCGTTCGGCTGTGCTCGTGGATAACAGTGAAGAAGGGATTCAGTACGCGAGCGAGAATATTCAATCGAATCGAGCTCTGAAATACAGGGCGGAATGTGTGCCAGCAGAAAAATTAACCAGCTTGATCGAGCCGAATAAGTTTTTAATACTTGATCCACCGCGTGTCGGGCTTCATACAGATGTGGTCAATCGAATATTAAGTGACGGTCCCGAGAAAATCGCCTATCTTTCTTGCAATATCTCGACACAAGCACGAGATATAAAAATGCTTTCGGAAAAATATGCCGTCACAAGTGTAAAAGTTTATAATTTTTTTCCGCGCACTCCACATGTCGAAGGCTTGGTGATTTTGAAGAGAAAATAATATTGAAACGATTGAGTGGTCGTGATATAATTAATGGGTAAATTAATTTTTTTCCTATGTTTTGGTATTACGTCTCGCGTTTTATTTGGCCGATGATACTCGCAATAATTCTCGGTGGTGTGCTCGGTTGGCAGAGAGAGAGGATTGGCAAATCAGCTGGTCCACGTACTTATGCACTCGTCAGCTTTGGCTCGGCGATGTTCACATTACTTTCCATTTATGGTTTTGGTTCTCCAGATCCTTCACGTGTAGCGTCGCAGGTCGTGGTCGGTATTGGTTTTCTTGGTGCGGGGATGATTTTGCGTAAAAATGATGGCAATGTAGAAGGTTTGACGACAGCAGCCGGCCTCTGGGCGGTGGCGGCGATTGGTATGGCAGTCGGGGTGGGTTGGTTTTGGCAGTCGATTGCAGGAACGGTGCTTATGCTCATCGTTTTGGCTTTCAACGATGATAAACTCAAGGTGTCTTTGCCTGGAGATCGGTTTCGTAAGCATCTTGACGAATAGAGGGTTTTGGGGTAGAATATTTACACAATTCGACGCGCTGCGGGTATCATATAACGGTTATTATCCAAGTTTTCCAAACTTGTGAAAGGGGTTCGACTCCCCTTACCCGCTCTAAAACACAAAACTCCCCAAACAGGGGAGTTTTAGGTTTTAAGTAACAGGGTAATGGTGGAGTCGAACAAAGGGGTGGTGGGGAAAGTATTTCCCCACATTGCGGAGGAAAGGTTGGGGAAACCCGAAGGTTGCCCCAAGCGCAACGAGCGAAGCGAGTGAGCAGTGAGATTCTCCCCTTACCCGCTTTAAATAAAACCACCAGCCATAACACAGGTGGTTTTAATTTGTTGTCATACTGTCAAATAATGCTTTAATTTTTTATTAAATGTCAATTTTGCATTTCCTCTCTCGTAATTTTTTGTATCAACCTCTCAGCCTCAATTCGAATTCTAAACCCGTCCTCAAGTGTTAGATCATAAGTGACGTGGTGTGGTCTGTCGGCCTTTTGGATAATGACATTTCTTTCTTGTAAATATTTTACTAGTTCTTCTACTGTATTTTTGGCAGGATAGATTTCCAGGTGATCAAAACCGCTTATTTGGCTACCGTCTGGTTTTTGATCTGATAGTTCGAGATATTGGACTAATCCGCAGGATGTTTCAAATGGTTTTGTTAATTTTATTATAGCAATTCTTCGTTTTGAAATAATGGATTGGTAAATGAAATGAGAATTACGTTCGAGCATCTTTCGTATTGTCTCGAATTCTTCGGTGGTGGAACATTTGTAACCGATGTGGTCGGCGATGGCCGCGGTTTTCAATTTGTGTGTAAAAATGAAATTGTTGAAAGATTCAATTTTGTTCTGAGCGGAGTGGTAGAAATCTTCTATTGTTTGTAACATAAAACATTTGTTATTGTGGTAGTTTCAATTTTAGCATGTTTTGTAATTTATGGAAATGTTTGGCGAGTTAAAACTTTTTGTAATAAAAAAGCCGGAAGTTTTCGTGTCCGGCGCACGTTTGGTTTGTTTCTAGAAGATTGTTGTCTTCCAATCTAGATGGCGTCTTTCGATTTCCGCCATCAGTCTCTCGGTGTCTCCGTGGAGCAGTTGGGGTGAAAGGCGTGGCCTTCGTCGAAGAATCGCCAAACCTCTTCTTGTCCGAAGGTTTCGGTCTCGATTCGACGAAGAAGTGATAATATGGTTCATTCATAGTTCATAGTTTTTTAAGCCTCACACATTTTCGCAAGAGTTTGTGTGGGGCAATTTCAAAAGGTCACCATTTTCATATGGTGATTTTTTGTTTATCAAAAATATAAAACCCACCAATAATGGTGGGTGCTGCAAAAAAGAACGAATGATCTCAGTCAACAAGCCGCGGATATGTGCTGGTGAGAGAGAGTAGGTGAGTGTTAGAGAATTTGTTTCGATGGATCTCGACCCAATCATAGCTCGCAGGTGCGTTAGCGACTGCAGGGCAAAGCGAACGAACCCAACCAAATGTCTCGCGTACATCATCTTTGTTTTTGGGATTGACGCGCGTGTACTCGACGATTTGGCAGTTGCTCGTGTCGAGATACGGATCATCGTTGATCACGAGGTGATTGTAGACGACAGGATTGATACCTTCGATGATGATACGTAGAGCACGTATCGTATCGCCGTGGCTGACGATGAGGACTCTTTCACCATCGGCCGTGTCGCGCAGGAGGGGGATCATAGATTTCTCGATGCGCAGACGCATGTCGTCCATGGACTCACCCTTCGGCGGTCTGTTGAAATAGCGATCGAAATCAAGACGGCGAACGTATTCCGGGAAACGCCGATTTTTTTCGTCGTCGGCCAGAACATCGACCAGTCCGAAATCGCGTTCGCGCAATTCATAACGCACATCCCAGAGTGCATCGTCGAGGCCGAGATAGCTCGCGGTTTCAATCGCACGTACGTGAGACGATACGATGTGGTGGTCGAAGTGGTGCAGATTGTTTTTGCGTAGCCACTCACCGGTGACTTCAGCCTGTTTGATACCGAGCTCGGTGAGATGCCACCACGCGCTATGTCGAGCGAGGTGCTCAGGTGTGAAATAGCGATTATCACCGTGACGTGAAAACCAATTGGAACGATTGCCTTCAGATTCACCATGACGAATGAGGACGAGATTCATAGGGTAAGACATTTTGGCCTCCATTGAGTTTTAAGGATCTTTTATTCTGAAATAATTATACTGCCAAATAGAAATTATGTATTAAAAATATACAAATTGTGTAATAGGGACGGGCTATGCACCAAATACTTGACTTTGTATAGCCAAAAATGTACACTATAAATATGTAATATAATAATACAGATTATGAAAAAAGAAGAATTAATGAGTCGTCTGGGTTTGAATAAGTATGAAAGCCAAATATATCTTTCGCTACTTGAATCCGGTGCGACTTCGATCGTCGGTATCAGTGAGAAGACCGGGATTCACCGTCCGATAATTTACAAATTATTACCTGGACTAATCGACCGAAATTTAGTGGCCGAGTCCTGGCGGGGTAAAAGAAAAGTTTTCATCGCTGAATCTCCTACGCAGTTGAAGAAATTGTTCAGTGATTTTTCGGAAGGTTTTGAATGTGTTCTGCCAGAATTGATGCAGACGTATGGACAGAGTAATTTTCGTCCCGTGATTAAATATTTTACTGGAAAAAAGGGGGTCACGCATGTGTTCGAAGATATTTTGTCGACGTGTAAAAAGGGTGATGTATTCTATCGCTACGAATCACCAAAAAATTATCAATCCAGTAAAAAATACGTCCCAAAAGAATACCTGAGGCGGTTTCGCGATAATGCCGAAGTCGAAAGATTTATTATTACCAATGAAATTACGCAAAAAAGAAAAATTCAGCGTCTCGGTAGGCTCGTAAAAATTGTTCCTCCGAAATACGATTTGTTTGCATACAATATTACGCAAATGATATATGGGGACAAGGTGGCTTTCGTCGATTACGATACCGAGACAGCGCTAATTATCGAAAGCGCGGTGATTGCTAAATTTCAAAAACAGTTATTTAAGTTGTTGTGGGGGAAAATTTAAGTTAGGGTATTATTGGTTTTTGATCTGCTAATTATTATTTTCTATTGACAATCGAAAAAAAATCCGGCATAGTAATCGCACGTAATTATTAAATTATCAATATGTCAGTTGTAAAAATTAATACGAACAAAGGGTTGATTAAAATCAAACTTCACGACGAGGATGCGCCCAAGACAGTCGAGAATTTTATTACTTTGGCGAAAAAAGGTTTCTATGATGGAGTGATTTTTCATCGCGTCATCAGTGGTTTCATGATCCAGGGCGGGGACCCGACTGGTACCGGTATGGGTGGTCCCGGGTATAAGTTCGCGGATGAATTGAATCCTGAAGCGGAATCATATAAGCGGGGTTATGTGCGCGGCACTGTCGCGATGGCAAATGCGGGTCCGAATACGAACGGCAGTCAATTTTTCATTATGCATGTCGATTATCCATTGCCACACGCCTATACAATTTTTGGTAGTGTGATTGAGGGAATGGATGTGGTCGATATGATTGCTGATTCTGAGGTTGACGCTGCAGATCGACCTTTGGTGGAGGTTAAAATGGAAAAAGTCGAAGTGGAATAATTTGACCGCTTTTGTGTATTATCTATATATTCTCAAATGTGCCGATGACTCGCTTTATACCGGTATCACGGTAGATTTGAGGAGACGTCTGATGGAGCATAATACATCAAAATTAGGGGCCAGATATACGCGGAATCGCCGCCCGGTCGAATTGGTTTATGCAAAAAAATTCCGCAATCGATCGACAGCGACAAAAGCGGAATTGCGAATTAAAAAATTGTCTCGCGCAGAAAAAATTTCTTTGATTTATAAGCCGGACAAATCCAATGTTTCGTCCACTTTAATTTCAGAAATAAAATCGTAAGCGTGGCTCACGAGCACAAGTGCTCCTTCGAATTCGTCGAGGGCTCGAGCGATGACTGGTAGGTGTCGGAAATTGATATGATTCGTCGGTTCATCCATGATAAGTAGGCCTGGTTTTTGTAAATAAAAACGTGCATAGCAAAGCAAACCTTTT
>Ga0116157_10004754_pt1 | contig 12635 bp, 9 predicted proteins | sample AD_UKC048_MetaG_FD_89882 | JGI IMG/M metagenome (GOLD analysis project Ga0116157, IMG submission 89882) | Active sludge microbial communities of municipal wastewater-treating anaerobic digesters from USA - AD_UKC048_MetaG | ecosystem: Engineered > Bioreactor > Anaerobic > Digestate | place: USA... | reverse complement strand
TGTTTTGTATTGCATCGCTAGTTGCTTGTAGTAGCAATGAGCAACCTCGGCATCAAACGCGGAGTATTTACACCGCGCCGCATAATGCTGCGCACTATGGCCGAGTGAGAGATATTGAAGTTCTTACGCTTGAATCTAAACCTTCTGGCGGCGGCGCTGTGTTCGGCGCGGTATTGGGTGGTGTGTTAGGCCACCAAGTCGGTAAAGGCCGCGGGCGCGATGTGGCCACCGGCATAGGTGTTATTGGTGGTGCTGTTGCAGGCAATAGTATTGAAAAACGCAACGGTCGCGACAGCGATATTTACCGTATTACGGTGAAATTTGAAAATGGTAGTAGGCAGCAATTTGATTACGCCGAAATTAACGATTTGCGTGTGGGCGACCGCGTACAAGTTGATAACGGGCAAATTGAACGCCTGTAATTTCCACTATGTGCGATGGCGTACATAAGAGCGAAGCTATGACACGTAGGATGAGAGTTTACTAATAATCGAGAATTTATTAATAACGTGGCTGGCCCACGTTTTACTATAGACTGTACCGATTACTTGATTGCTCGGAATTTTCTCATCGCTGCTCTTGTTTGGATTCGCTCACCGTGCATTGAAATCAATGCACTCACGGACTTTGGCTATGCCCAAAACTACTCTTGCCTCTCCCTGTGCCGAACCTATCGGCAAGGCGGAGGGAATCACCGAACTACATAGACAAGAAGCTTTGTTAAAAACCGGCGCTCTACAAAATGCTATTCTCACCAGCGCTAATTTCGCGATTATCGCCACTGATGAGAAAGGCATTATTCAAGTCTTCAACGTGGGTGCCGAGCGCATGCTGGGTTATGGTGCTGCGGAAGTAGTCAATAACATTACCCCCGCCGATATTTCGGACCCGCACGAAGTGATTGCACGCGCGCAAAATTTAAGTATCGAACTGGAAACGTCAATTACACCTGGCTTTGAAGCCTTAGTGTTTAAAGCTTCGCGTGGCATTGAAGATATTTACGAGCTGACTTACATCCGTAAAGATGGCAGCCGTATTCCAGCAGTCTTATCGGTAACTGCACTGCGCGATGCGCAAGATGCCATTATCGGCTATCTGTTAATTGGCACCGACAACACCGCGCGCAAACAAGTTGAAGCCGAACAGAAAAAACTTGACCAGCGTTTGCGCGACCAACATTTTTATAACCGCTCGCTGATTGAATCGAATATTGATGCGCTTATGACCACCGATCCAGCCGGCATAATTACCGACGTGAATAAGCAGATGGAAGCGCTCACCGGTTGTACCCGCGACGAATTAATTGGTGCACCCTTTAAAAATTATTTCACCGATCCAGAGCGCGCAGAGGCGGGTATTAAACGTGTGCTCAGCGAAAACAAAGTCACCAATTACGAACTCACTGCCCGCGCCCGCGATGGCAAACAAACCGATGTTTCTTACAATGCGACAACGTTTTATGATCGCGACCGCAACTTGCAAGGTGTATTTGCCGCAGCGCGCGATGTGACTGAGCGCAAACGCCTCGATCAAATTTTAGAAGAAAATAATATTGAATTAGAAACCGCAAAATCAGTCGCGGAAAAAGCCAATCTAGCAAAATCAGATTTTTTATCCAGCATGAGCCATGAGTTACGCACACCGCTCAGCGCTATTCTCGGTTTTGCACAACTTATTGAGTCCGGTACGCCGCCTCCCACGCCCACGCAACAACGCAGCGTGAATCAAATTTTACAGGCGGGTTGGTATTTGCTGGAATTGATTAATGAAATTTTAGATTTGGCGCTAATTGAATCGGGGAAATTATCGCTCTCGCTTGAACCTGTATCACTCACCGAAGTCATGCGCGAATGCGAAGCCATGATTGAACCGCAATCTCATAAGCGCGAAGTCACTGTTACCTTCCCCAGTTTTGAAACACCCTATTTTGTGAAAGCAGATCGCACCCGCGTTAAGCAAGTGCTGATTAACTTGCTGTCTAATGCGATTAAATACAATAAGCTCAATGGCCGCGTCATAGTGACTTGCAGCACGCCGTCAGATAATCGCCTGCGGATTTGTGTTGAGGATACCGGCGAAGGTTTATCGCCCGAAAAAATTGCGCAATTGTTTCAGCCCTTTAATCGCCTAGGCCAAGAAAACCAAGATCAAGAAGGTACGGGTATTGGCTTAGTCATGACCAAGCGTTTAATTGAATTAATGGGTGGTGCAATTGGTTTAGAAAGCACCCTGGGTAAAGGCAGCACTTTTTGGGTGGAGATGAACCTCACTCAAAAACGCATTTCGAACCAAACTGACGTGGCGGTTATCGCACCCCAAATAATGCAAGCTGATAGCCGTTGCTATACCTTGCTTTATGTAGAAGATAACCCTGCCAATTTAATGCTGGTGGAAGATTTAATTGAGCGCCGTCCCGACATACGTTTGCTCAGCGCACGCGATGGTATTAGCGGTGTGGATGTAGCGCGCACTGAATTGCCCGATGTGATTTTAATGGACATCAATTTACCCGGCATTAGCGGTATTAACGCTTTAAAATTGTTAGCGCAAGATTCCTCCACCGCACACATTCCTATTATCGCGCTCAGCGCCAATGCTATTCCAACGGATATTGCCAAAGGTTTGGACGCTGGCTTTTTTCGCTATCTCACCAAACCGATTAAGGTCACCGAATTTATGGATACTCTCGATATAGCACTCAAATTTGCCACTGCGCCCAAAGCGCACCTCAACACCGAGGATCTCACGTGATACTACGACCTCCAGATTTACTCAATGCCAGTATTTTGATTGTGGATGATCAAGAATCCAATGTAATGCTACTTGAACAACTGCTCAGTGACGCCGGCTATAACAACATCACAACCACCATGAATCCGGTAGAAGTGTGCGCTCTGCACAGCGAGCATCATTACGATTTGATTTTGCTCGATTTGCAAATGCCAGTTATGGATGGCTTTCAAGTGATGGAAAGCCTTAAGGCAAACTCCGACGACAGCTATTTAGCGGTGATTGTGTTAACCGCACAACCCTCGCACAAGCTCAATGCATTACAGGCTGGCGCGAAAGATTTTATTAGCAAACCGTTCGATTTAATTGAAGTAAAAACTCGCATTCACAATATGTTGGAAGTGCGTTTGCTCTACAAAAAACTGAATAGTTACAACAAAATACTGGAAGACACCGTACGCGAGCGCACGGCGGAACTGCGCGAGAGCGAAGCGCGTTTTCGCAGGCTAACAGAGCTGGCTTCTGACTGGTATTGGGAGCAAGACGCCGAGGGCCATTTCACCAACATGTCGGGCCCGGTGATGGAAATGTTGGGGATAGTAACAACCGCAGAGAATTCGAATGAATCCGCTATAGATTCAAACAGTGAGAACCCCAAGGCAAGTTTTGGTCACACCGATCATTTGAATGGCTGGAATAAACAAGAACGCGAACTGCTGCAACAAACCATAGATGCGCGCCAGCCCTTTTTAGATTTTGCCTTTAGCCGAATCAATAGCAGCGGCCACGTACAACATTTTCGCGTGAGCGGCGAACCTATATTTGATCAGGCCTGTCGCTTTATGGGCTATCGAGGTATAGGTATTGAGTGCAAGCCGATGAATCCTGAAACCGCTGCACCACAACCAGAGTAACGCCATGCCAACACTCACAACTAACGGCGAAGTGCAGAACCATTTATTGGCTGCCCTACCCGCCGCAGAACTCCAAGAATTGCTGGCACACATGGAATTGGTACCGCTAAAACTCGGCACCATGCTGTACGAGCCGAGCGAGCAAATGCGCTACGCCTATTTTCCCACCAGTGCGATTATCTCGCTGCACTACGTGACAGAGTCTGGTGCGTCGGTAGAAACTGCGGGTGTAGGCAACGAAGGTATGGTGGGCGTTTCGCTGTTTATGGGCGGCAACACCACACCCAGTTCCGCCATGGTGCAAACCGCGGGTCAAGCTTATCGGCTTGAACGCCATTTACTACTCACAGAATTTAAACGCACCGGATCATTTCAGCGCATGTTGCTGCGCTACGCCCAGGCACTTCTTACGCAAGTATCCCAAACCTCAGCCTGCAATCGCCATCACTCTATAGAGCAACAATTATCGCGCTGGCTGCTGACCACCCTAGACCGCATTCCCTCCGGCGAATTGATTATGACGCAGGAATTGGTCGCCAATATGCTCGGCGTACGCCGCGAAAGCGTCACTACAGCAGCGGGCAATTTACAACAGGCGGGCTGCATTAATTATCGCCGCGGGCATATCTCTATCCTCGATCGCAAGGTATTAGAACGCCGTGTGTGCGAGTGTTATTTGGTGGTAAAAAAGGAAGTTGATCGGCTGATGGATCCGACGAGCAAATAATCGACTTAAACTTTGATGTCGATGCGGTGGTAAGTCGGTTGATAATTCTCCACCGCTAAAAATACACGGCTGACGGGGTCATTATTTTGGTTGGCTTTTTTGCCAGAGGATTTGGCGTCGCTGGGTCGCTCGGGCGGCGGGATAACTTGCGGTTTGGTTTGCACCGCGTATTGATTGGGGGTTTTGGGGTCTGGCTCGGCATCCAATGTAACGGCTGGCCGCGCAGGGGTTGGGCGCTGTGCATACACAGAACCCTGCCCGTACGAGGAATAGCCTAGGAAATCGCCAATGACCATGAAGAGAACTCAGTTCAAGAAGTGATCAGTATAGTTAAACGCCACCCACTTGCCTTAGACTTTTTCAGTCTCAAGCTTCCGCAACAACACACTCGGGTGACCCAGCTCTAGCGCACCCTCAAAAAACTCTTGCCCAATCAAAAACGGGGCGACATTTTTCCAGCCGTAACTCTCCCGACCGCAGCTTGCGATGATTTTGCCGAGTGCTATATCGCCGTCTTTGATAGTATCGCCATCGGCTACGCGGCGATAACCTTGTGGGTAAGGGTGCATGCCTGCTCTCGCTCCAATAGTGCCAAGTGAGTATCGCTTATTTTTTAAGTTGCCGTCGATTCCGCGCAACACCATTCGACTATTTTAGTAATTTTCACCTATAGGCCAATAAGGTTATTTTGAAATAGCTTTCCCTATAGCTCGCCCGCTAGACACCGGATTTATACAATGACCTCAAGCAATTCCAAAATTTCCACCCAAGAGTTCACGCTACTCGTTGCGCTCTTAATGTCGATTGTCGCTATTTCAATTGACGCACTCTTGCCTGCGCTGGGCATTATCAGCAGCGAAATTACCATGGCTTACCCCAACCAAGCGCAGCTGGTCATCAGCGCGTTGTTTTTAGGTATGGCGATTGGCCAATTAATATGCGGGCCACTGTCAGATGCAACCGGCCGCAAGAAAGTTTTATACAGTGGCATTGCCTTGTTTTTAGCGGGCAGCGTGCTGTGCTTTTTTGCGCAGGATATTACCACCTTACTGATTGGCCGCTTTATACAAGGCTTGGGCGTTTCTGGGCCTTACGTATCTGCGATTTCGATTGTGCGCGATAAATACGCGGGCCGCGAAATGGCAAAAGTGATGTCGCTGGTGATGATGATTTTTATTATGGTGCCAGCAATTGCACCGAGCTTGGGACAGGCGATTTTATTATTTGCTTCTTGGCGTTATGTGGTTGTGCTTTACGTAATTTACGCAGTGATTATTGCCCTGTGGATTTTTTTACGATTAGAAGAAACCTTGCCCAAAGAAAAGCGAATCCCATTCAGCGTAATTGGTTTTGTGGATGGTTTTAAAGAAGTGATTTGCAACCGCACCACCATGGGTTACACACTTTGCATGGGTTTATTTTTTGGCAGCTTTGTGGGCTATTTAAATTCATCGCAGCAAATTTTTCAGGTTCAATTCGGCACCGGTAAAATGTTTACCGTTTACTTTGGTGTGCTGGCCTTGGTGTTTGGCGTTGCATCGCTCTTCAATTCACAACTCGTTGAAAAATGGGGCATGCATTACATCAGCAAGCGCGCAGTCTGGGCGATTATTGCAAGCTCAGCGTTGTTTTTAGGTTTGCATTTTTTGTGTGGTATTCAGCTGTGGATGTTTATGATTTACGCATCCGTTCTGTTCTTCGCGTTTGGCTTAATCTTCGGCAATGTAAATGCCATGGCCATGGAGCCCATGGGGCATGTAGCGGGCATTGCCTCGGCAATTATCGGCTCAGTGTCTTCCATTATTTCTATGGTCATAGGTACGGCAATTGGTCAGATGTACAACAACACCTTAATACCAGTAACTACAGGCTTTTTAGTAATGACTATTTTGGCTTTGTTTCTAATGAAGTTTGCGGATAGCCAAAACACCAATCCCAACAGCTAATCGCTTTTAAGAACAACTAATAACACCCAAAAACTTCAGCGATAAAAACCGCTAGCCAGCTCAGCTGTCTAGTGGTTTTTTTATGGGTGGTAACAGATGACACTTATCAATAGATTAAAGTGGGAACTTATGAAACCAATTACGAAAATAGGCGTCCTACTTGGGGTCATAATGACCAAACATACAGACTTTTGCTGCCACACAACTATACAATGGCGAGCCATGTTGGCGCTTAATGCACCATTACACAGCAAATGTATCAACGAGTATGACGCTAAGCGTCAGTGTTGTAACCCTTAAGGTATCCCATGAGAAACACTCTTGTTCCTCACATTTTTAATTGCTTGGCACGCTTACCGCTTCCAGCTTCTCGTGCATTAGGTACCCTTATTGGCAGATGCGTATGGCTGGCCAAGGGGCGCTCGCGCAGGATAACCCTTAAGAACATTAACGCCTGTTTCCCACAACTATCCGCCACTGAAGCGCAAACCTTCGCCCAAGAAAGCCTTATAGAAACCGCTAAAACCGCTACTGAGGCAAGCGTAATTTGGCGCAACTCATGGGAGTGGCTGCAATCTAAAATTATTGAAGTTGAGGGTGAAGATATTCTACGCGCCGAATTAGCCAAAGGCCGCGGGCTGGTGGCTTTGGCCCCACACTTAGGTAATTGGGAAGTTATAGCACCTTACCTTGCCAGTATTGCCCCTTTGGCTGCCATGTACGAACCAGCTCCCATTCCGGCAATGGATGATCTCATTTTAACGGGACGCAGCAAGTGCAATATCACTATGGCGCCCACCAATCGCAAAGGAGTTTGCATACTGTTAAAAGCGCTCCAGCAGGGCAATATTGTAGGGATTTTGCCGGATCAACTGCCTAAAAAAGACGCCGGTTCAGAGTTCGCACCCTTCTTTGACCAAGAAGTCTTGAGCATGACGCTGGTGCATTCACTCATTAGCCGCACTCAAAGTCGCGTTATCAGCCTATTCGCCAAACGTGTTCCCGGTGGCTTCAAAGTGATCATATTGCCCGCTGATGAGGCTATTTATAGCGAAGACGTAGTGCAATCTGTTACTGGTTTAAACAAAAGCGTGGAAAACTGCGTGCACCTTGCTCCAACCCAATATCAATGGGAATACAACCGCTTTCGTTTACCCAAAGCCCACCAAGAGGCACGCGCGCAAAAGAAGTTTGCCTTTTCATGCAGAAAAGACTGCGATACCCCAGCGCAATAAACACCAAAAAATCTTCTGCTAATCGCCCCTCAATCTAAAAGACGTCAAAACTCAAATATAAGCACAAAAGACTCGATCACTTTTCAGACAAGATGATTGTTTTTTGTGTGGCGCATTTTTCATCACCATGTTACCTTATGTGACACATATCACATTTAACCAGTGACGGATCACTCCTACAGGTAAGGTTCGCATACATGTTAAACGTCGTCCCCTTCGTATCCCCGCTCAATGATGAACTCGCTCCACCAGAAGTAACTTATCAAGATACCTATGCAGATCTTATTGTGGATTACCTCGCCCAAATGGGCATAGACACTGTATTCGGAGTTCCAGGCGGAGCAATTGAGCCCCTGTTGAATTCACTGGCACGTAGCGAACGCAAAGGTGGGCCACGTTTAGTCGTTGCGCGCCATGAATGCGGAGCTGCTTTTATGGCCGATGGCTACTTCCGCGAAACCGGCAAAATGGGCGTGGTGTGTAGCACTACCGGCCCGGGTGCAACCAATCTTCTAACAGGCGTTGCCTCTGCCGCAGCCGATGAAGTACCCATGCTGGTGATCACCGCGCAAACTCCGCTACCCAAATTTGGTAAGCGCGCCCTGCAAGAATCCAGTTGCACAGCCATTGATACGGTCGGTATCTTCCGCTACGTCACTCAGTTTAATACGCTGGTTTCACACCACGAACAGCTTGAAAGCAAATTAGTATCGGCAATTATGGCCGCACATCGCGTCCCCAACGGCCCGGTTCATATCAGTATTCCCGCCGATATTTTGCGTTCCCCCGCCACTATCAATACCCATATCCACAGCGATTTGTTAATTCATGATTTCTCCATGTCGGATGAAACTGCGATTGCGCGTCTGTGCGAAAAAATGAGCCGTGTAAACAATATTGTTATGTATATCGGCAACGGTGTAGGCAAAGCCAGTAAGCAAATCATGGAGTTTATTAACCTCACAGGTGCCAGCTTCGTGACCGGCCCTATGGGCAAAAGTTGGGTGGATGAAAAACACCCTCAGTATCGTGGAGTCTATGGTTTTGCGGGCCACGAAAGTGCCCATGCACTGCTGCAGGATGATGATGTAGATTTAATTCTAGCCGTGGGCGCCGCACTCGGTGAACTCGGTACCAGCGGTTGGAAGGACGACCTCTTAAATACCAAACTAGTACATATAGACTCCTCTATTGAACATTTCACCCGCTCACCTATGGCCAATCTTCACGTGTTTGGCAACATAGATGTCATTTTTGACCGTCTCTTAGTAAGTGTGCGTGAAGCCCGCAAATGGGGTAGAAAGTGGGATACCCTGCACATGACCAGCACCCGCAATATCAATGGCGGCTATGCTATTTTGCGCAATCCGGAAAAATGCTTGAGCAATGAAAGCCCGGTTAAACCCCAACGGTTAATGAGCCATCTCTCGCAACACCTACCTGAAGACACCCGTATTTTTGTCGATGCCGGTAACGGCTGGTCGTGGGCAACGCACTACCTCAACCGTAGCAATAACGAAGGGCTTTATCGCATTGCTATGGGTTACGGCTCTATGGCGTGGTCGATTGGCGCAGCGATTGGCTCCGCTATTGGCAATCGCACTGCACCAACCCTTTGTATAGTAGGCGATGGCTCCTACTTAATGAGCGCACAAGAAATTACCGTAGCCGCACAACATCAACTGCCAGTGGTGTTTCTGGTATTGAACGATGCCGCCATGGGCATGGTGATGCACGGCCAACGTATGGGGCAGCAGGAATCCATTGGTTGGCAGCTCAATACCGTCAACTACGCCGCCCTCGTACAAGCCATGGGCATTGATGGCATAGTGATTGAATCGCCGGCCGAACTCGACGCACTCGATTTCAATGCGCTGTTCAACAAAAATGGGCCAACACTGATTGATGTACGCATTGACCGCAATGAAGTTCCACCCATGGGCGACCGCGTTAAAGGTCTCGCTGTCAATGGCTCAGCCACTCCCGGTGGCTAGCGTTGATTTTTGGACAAACAGTAGTCGGCTTGCACTAAACGCAAGCCGTTCCAAGTTTGTAAGCGCCAACTTTTTAGTGCAAAAAAATGGCGCTGAGGTATTTATTCAGCTAGCATGAATTCTCAAGTGGAGAGCCATGTGTGTTGCCAAATACCGACAAGACTAATCCAGCAGCCTCAAGCGTCTGCATACTGATTGTAAATAACGACCCTTCAGCCCAGCAAAAAATCCGGGATTGTTTGCTGCCCTCTGGCTATTCCCAATTAACACTTGTTGATTCAGCAAAAAAAGCCCTGCGCTATTTGCGCAACCAACCTGTTGACCTGGTTATTGTCGACGTAGATACACCAGACCTCGATGGCTGGCGGCTCTCGCGACTTATTCGCTGTGGTATTTTGCACTGCCGGGCCGATTTACCCATTGTGATTATGGCCAGCACCTGGTGCGAGCGCATCGCTGAAGTGACTGCACGCGAATACGGTATTAACTATTTGCTGCCACTCGATCACCTTGCGAAATTACCGGCCATCATCCAGCAGCTCGCGCAAGAGCGCCGTTACGAGCCGCCCAAGCCACGTTTGTTAGTCGTTGAAGATTCACCCGACACCTCAGATTTAATTGAGCGCGTACTCACCTCTGGTTTTGATATAGAAGTTGCCGCCGATGGCGCTGAAGGCTTGCAAGCGTGGAAAGAGCGGCGCCACGATTTAGTCCTGTTGGATGTGATGCTACCCACTTTGTCTGGGCACGATATTCTGATCGAAATTCAACGCACCGACCCCAGTCAACCAGTAGTCATAATGACCGCGCATACGACTATCGACCAAGCCGAAGAGTTAATGTTGTTAGGCGCGGTAGATTTTCTGCCTAAACCTTTCCGCGCCGATCAGCTGCGCAAAGTCTGCGATATTGCAATTCACCGCGAAGATTATTTAGTCAGTAACGCGCAATTCGCCGCGCGGGTAAAATCGTTAGAAGAGCGCGAATTAGAATTCCGCAACCTCTACGAAAACCATCACCAACTCCTTGACGATTTGCAGTCAGTGGTCATGGAGTTGGATGAAAATTTAACTATTTGCTTCTTGAACCGCACCTGGGAAACGCTCATGGGTTATCCCATAGAAGATTCCGTTGGGCGACCGATTGAGGATTTCACCTCGCCCGAAGATGCGCAACAGTTTGCCATTTTCAAAACCAAAATTACCGCAGCAATTCACGCGCAAAAATCCAGTACCGAAATTGAACTTTGTCTGCGTGACGTCAATCAGCAAAAAATTTGGACGCAGCTAAAAATCAGCCGCTCCACCCGCAGCGAGAAATTCTCAACACTCACCGTTTGCCTCGACAATATTACCGAGCGCCGCAAATCGCAAGAGCAACTTAAATATCTGGCCATGCACGATTCACTCACTGGCCTGCACAACCGCCACTATTTTGAATCCACTTTGGAACAACTTTCAGAAGATTCAAAACGCAATAACCGCCAGCATGGTTTGGTTTATTTAGATCTCGATCACTTCAAAGTCATTAACGATACCTTTGGCCACCAAAAAGGCGATGAAGTACTGCGCGAAATGTCGGCACTGCTCAGCCGCCGTATTCGCAAGCCAGATACATTATGCCGTTTAGGGGGCGATGAATTTGCCGTCTTGCTGCGTGATGTGAACGCACAAGCCGCGCAAGATTTTGCGCGCGAAATTCAAAAAATCATTGGCGAATTTAGTTTTCAATTGCAAGAACAGCGCATTAATTTGGGCTGCAGTATTGGCGTCACCATGATTGACGGCCACGCTCACAATGCCGAAGAGCATTTTATGCGTGCGGATATTGCGCTTTACGTAGCCAAAGGCCGCGGCCGTAATTTAATTCATCTCTATGACGCGCAAGATAACGAAAGCGATGAGTTGCGCATGCGCATCAATATCTCTCAAAAAATTCGTAAAGCCATCTCCGAAGACCGCATGGTGCTTTATTTTCAGCCCATTTACGACGTACTCAACAGCAAGATTTCTTACTACGAAGCGCTCATTCGGTTACGTGAACCCAATGGCAATATTGTTGGACCAGCTGAATTTATTCCTGCACTTGAAGCCGCCGGTGAAATGCATTTATTGGATCGCTGGATTATCAAGCTCGCAACACGCACGCTTAAGGAACATCCGAGTTTAAATCACATTGCCATCAATCTTTCAGCCCAGGCATTTAAAGATGAAACCTTGGTGCCAACCATTTTAGAAAGTTTAAAATTGACTGGAGTAAACCCCAATCGCATCACCTTTGAATTAACCGAAAGTGCGAGCTTGTTTAATTTAAATATCACTCAGCGCGTTATTGCCGAGCTGCATAAATTAGGCTGCAGCTTTTCGGTGGATGATTTCGGCTCAGGCTTCAGTAGCTTCGCCTACCTAAAAGATTTGCCCGCAGATTACATTAAGCTGGATGGTTCGTTTATTCAAAACTTGCACAACGACACCATCGACCAAGCCTTAGTAAAAGCTATGATCCAAGTGATTCAAGCGCTGGGGAAAAAAGCCGTGGCGGAATACGTAGAGAACGAAGAAATTCTACAAATTTTGAAAAGCATGGGAATCGATTTTGTGCAGGGCTACCATATTGGGCACCCTGTACCGGTGGAGAGATTACTCGCAAAAAAGACACAGGGGTAGCCGGCTAAGCAGGCTACCCGCAAAGGCTCTACAAGAGCCAATCTTTGTTTATATCCTAACTAACACGCATCTACCCCACCATCCACACGCCAAATGGCGCCTGTGGTGTAAGTCGATTCCAATTGCGCAACTATTACTGCTGCCACTTCATCGGCACTACCGTAACGACGCAGAGGAATACTCGCTTCCATTTTTGCTTTTCTCGCGCGAATGATGTCTTCATCCAAACCAAATTTGTGAATAATCGGCGTATCAATTGCGCCCGGAGCTACCGCGTTAATGCGCACACCAATAGGTGCAAACTCCATCGCCAAGCTTTTTGTCATCGACTCTATAGCACCCTTAGTACCCGCATAAAGCGATCCATTGGCTAAACCATTATTCACTACCGCTGACGAAACATTCGTGATGCTGCCGCAAGTT
>Ga0116157_10004752_pt1 | contig 12637 bp, 7 predicted proteins | sample AD_UKC048_MetaG_FD_89882 | JGI IMG/M metagenome (GOLD analysis project Ga0116157, IMG submission 89882) | Active sludge microbial communities of municipal wastewater-treating anaerobic digesters from USA - AD_UKC048_MetaG | ecosystem: Engineered > Bioreactor > Anaerobic > Digestate | place: USA... | reverse complement strand
GCCTGAAAACCCCATTGTTAAATGAACAAGGCGTTTGGCGCAAGATCTCTTGGGCGGAAGCGCTGGCAGTCCTGAAAGAACGCTCGCAAGCCTCGTTCGCAAAAAGATTCGAACTTTCGCCACATTGCACTTTGGAGGAAATGCTCGTCCTGCGCAAAGCCGCGGAGTCCACAGGCGGAAAGCTTTGCGCCTCCGGGCGTTATCGCCTTTTCAGCAGCGCGTTTCTGCCCCTGGAACCGACTTACGAACCCTACGGCATCCTCGATCTTTTCAGCGAATATGTGGTCGTCGGCGAGGTTAGCCACACCCTGCGCGCCATGCTGCGCCTGAAACAGCGGGCGGGTAAAAAACTGCGCAGCGTCCTGTGCGACGGCAGCAAGCCCCTGCGTTTCGCGGACAGCGTGCATTCCTCGCTGGCGGCTTTGGAAACGAATCACAGCCAGCTCTTCGTTTACAACCTGAACAAGATCACGGAGCAGAGCATGGCGAAAGTGCTGAATGCCGCTTCGCTCCAGGATCCCAAACTCGGAAACGTCCTGGAAAGCACGGATTGCCAAAACTACTATGGACTGCAACTCGTAAATCCTTCTTTCGAACGCCCCGCGCCGGCGGGGCTGGTTTTGGCCTGGGGTTGCAATTCGCAAAAAATCGATCAGGACGGTTTCCGGGTGGAAATCCGGCATTTCGCCGATCCGGATTCCAAGGCGGATCTGCTTTTACCGGCTCCGTCCTATCTGGAGACCGACGGCACGGCCCTGGCCACGCGCTGCGGGATCACGAAATTCCGCAATCCGGCCAAAGCGAATCTGATCAACGAACTGCTGCGCCTCTTCTACGAACTGGAATGGATCTCCCCGGCGACGGCGGACATCACGCACTGGAACGAAGCCGCCGAAACGCTGCTCAAAGCGGGATTTCCGGACGCTCCGCAGCCTTACGATCCGGCCAAAACCGACATCGATGCCCTGCGCGATCAGGTGTTGCCCCTGGATACTTTGCTGCAACAGCGGATCATCCTGATGTACGACAAGCGTAAGGAGCCCACGGGATTCAGAGAATCCTGAACTGATTTATCCTTATAAATGCGGAAAGCCCGACCATGTGACCGGGCTTTCTTTTGCAAAGAATTTTCGGCGTAGCGCCGCGTATCAGAGCAGATGGTCGAGATATTGGCTGCCGGGCACAGCTGGCAGCAAACCGTCTTCTACAGCTGTTTTCACGGAGCGGCATGGGAGCTCTTGCGTGTGGATCTGCTCGCGGGTGATGGTTTTCAGATCCACCTGGCCGGGGTATTTGGCGCGCATCGCCCACAGCATCTTGACGAACAGGCTGTACCAGGAGGGATAAGCCGCGGTTTCGTCATGGTCGCGCAGGGCGGCGAGATAAGTTTTGAAATCGTAACGGTATGCGGCCGATGGATTTAATTCCTTGATCTGCCTCGCGATGGACGCGTAATCATCGTTCTGGGGCTGGCGCGGCATCTTGGGCAGGCGGCGCATCAGGGTGCGTTTCAAGCGCGGATGGTAGTAGTAAACTGCGCCATCCAGGGTTCCCGTAAACCCCTTAATTCCTTCTTTGACAGTTGCTTTCATGGCATTTGCCTCCTTTCTGGCGCCATTCTCCGCACTTGCCCGAAAGTGTCAATCACTTCTTTATCAAGCCTTAATCAAGTCTTAATTATTAACGCTTGATTAAGGCTTGACTAACGCTTGATTAAGGCTTTGGCGCAAGGGCGGAGGGGATAAGTTTCAGCAAGGCAAAAAGTTAAAGGAAACCAAGGACTATGATGCCGGAACGCAATAATCAGCTGGAGTAACTACGCGGATTTCGGAGAAAACTATTTGGAGCGGACGACCCGGAAGCCGATGAAATCCTTTTGGATCAAGGGTTTGGCGGAATCGCGGTTGGTGACGCGCATGGCCTTCGCGTCCTGGTTCCAGGAGCCGCCGCGCACCACTTTATCGGTTCCGTAATCCGGTGCGGCGGGATTTTTCTCCAAAGCTGATGAATAGCGCGCATACCAGTTCCAGACCCATTCCGCGGCATTTCCGCTCATGTCGTAGAGGCCAAGTTCGTTGGGCTCTTTTTTACCCACTTTGCGAATGCGCCCGTCGCTGTTTCCGGAGTACCAGCCCGCTTTGTCCGGATCCGGGGATCCGCTGTAGGTGTTGAAATTATCGCGTTTGGCGCCCCGGGCCGCGTATTCCCATTCCGCCTCCGTGGGCAGCCGGTAGCCGTTGAGGCTGAAATCGCAGGACACCTGGTCGCCGAGGAATTCGTAGCAAGGTTTAAGGCCGTCTTTGATGCTTTTTTGGTTGCAGAATTCCAAAACGTCGTAGAAAGTCACGTTGGTGATGGGCAGGTCTCCCTCGCCGCTTTCGACCACATAACCGGGCGTGGCCATCGCCCATTCGGAGCGCGTGACCTCATGGCTGCTGATCATATAGGAGGCGAGGTCCAATTCGCGGGGCGGAAATTCGTCGTCCTCCGCGTCCGGTCCCATGTAGCCGATGATGACCTTGGCACCGGCGACGGGGATCATTTCCAGGGGCTCGTTTTTCTCCGCGAATTCTTGGGTCACTTCCGCGATTCCTGTCGATTCGTCGGGTTTGGAAAATTTCGGCCGATCGCGGATGATCACGTATTTGAAAAGGATGTAGACAACGATGCCGAGCGAGACGAGCTTCAGGATCGACCACAATTTCCGCAGGCGGGTCATTTCTTCCCTTTCCTCCGGACTCGCCGGTTTGGGGGCCGGTTTCACCGCCGCAGCCGGTTTGGCCGCGTCCGGACGCACCGTGGTCGCTCCCGCGGACGTTGCTGCGTAAGGTTTTGGGGCTATTGGGGAGAAAGTTGTCGATTGTGGTGCGATGCGGTCCTCCGCAACGGTTGGAGCTGCAGGCGCGGGAGTTTCCAAGCCAGGAATTTCGAGTTGCGGGCCACTCAATCCGCCCGAGCTGATAACGGTTTCGCCTTTGCCCGGCTGTGCTGTCGAGCCCAGTTCCGATCCGGCAACGATATCCGGAACGAGTTCGACAACCTCTTTGTCCTCAGCCAATTCCGGGGGAAATTCCAGGATCACCGAGTCTTTCGGGGCTTCCAAGATCGAGCGCGTCAGGCAGGATTCGTAGGGGATGGCCTCTTCCTTGAGGAAGGCGTTGTGCATGACCCCGGCGGTCTCGAACCGTTTCGAGGGGTCGAGCATCAGGCTTTTATTCAGCACTGTGAAAAGCCAGTGGGGGAGATGCAAGCCCAAAAGCGCCGTGTCGATCACGGGCCGCTGGAAAGTCTGCTGCTTGCGCAGGGACGGAGTGTCTTTGGTATCCAGGCTCCAAGGCAGTTGTCCGCAAAAAAGCAAATAGGAGATCACGCCAACCGAATAGAGGTCGGCGCGCTGGTCGGTTTCGCGCCCCAGAAAGAGTTCCGGCGGCGTGAACAGCATCGGATGCAGACGATCGTTTTCGGCCTCGCTGAATTTCCAGTCGGAAGGGCTTTTTCCAAACCCGATAAGGATGAGGTCATGGTTGGGTGTGATGAGGATGTTGCTGGGATTCAGGTTCAAATGCACGGCTTGCTGGCCGTGGGCGTAATCCAGCGCGTCCAGCATCTGCAGGGTCCATTTCAGCGCGTGGTCGTAAGAAATGTCCAGCTTCGGGGTGGAAAGCAGATCCTCCAGGGAAACGCCTTCCACAAATTCCGAGACCATAAAGACCGCGGCGTCGTCCTTGAAAATGCCGAGGGTCTTGCGGATATGCGGGTGCTGCAGTTTGAGTCCGGTTTCCACTTCGCCGCGCATTTGCTGGACGAGGAGGGAATCCTTTTGCCAGCGCTGGGTGTTGGTTTTGATGCAAACCAGGTTGCCGCTGAAATAATTTTTGGCTTTGTAAACCTTGAAACGCCTCGATTGGTGGAGGGTTTCCAGGATGGTGTAGGCGTTTTCTCCTCTGTTGTCCAGCATCGATCAGCTCCCGAAGGCTTTTTGCCCTTTGATGTAAACGCTTTCCAGATGCGAGCTGCCCAGGTGGTAGGGCAGGAAATTGAGCGAAGGAATGTCCCAGACGGTGAAATCGGCCTGCTTTCCGGGCTCGAGCGAACCAACCTTGTCTCCCAAACCAATGGCGTGAGCGGCGTTGATCGTCGCGGCGCAGAGAGCTTCGGCGGGCGAAAATCCCATTTGCAGACAGGCCAGGCTCATCGTCAAAGGGAGCGAATCGCAGTTGCAACTGCCGGGATTGTAGTCGGTGGCGATGGCGACAGGCAGGCCGCGCTCGATCATAAAGCGTCCGCGCGCGTAAGTTTTACTGCGCAGGGAAAACAGCGTCGCGGGCAAAAGCACAGGGATAACCCCGGCCTCTTTTAACGCCTCGATTCCCGCGTCGGATGCGGCTCCGAGGTGGTCCGCGGAAACGCATTTCAGCTCCGCCGCGAGTTCGGCTCCGCCAATCGGTTCGATTTCGTCAGCGTGCATTTTCAGTTGTAAGCCGTGGTCGCGGGCGCAATTCAGGACGCGGCGGGATTCATCGATCCCAAAGACGTGTTTTTCGGTGAAAATGTCACAGAACTGCGCGATGCCTTGTTCCGCCACAGCCGGGATCATTTCCTGACAAAGGATGTCGAGGTAGGCGGCATGGTCGTCTTTGTACTCGGCGGGATATTCGTGGGCGCCCATGAAGGTCGGAACGACGGTCAGGGGCGTTTCCCTGCCCAGGCGCCGGATCACGAGGAGTTGCTTCAGTTCGCTATCCGTGTCCAGGCCGTAACCGCTCTTGGCCTCCAGGGTCGTGGTGCCCTGGGAAAGCATCTTCAAAACGCGTTTGCGGGCCAGTTCGAACAGCACATTCTCGTCAGCCTCGCGGGTGGTCTTGATCGTGCTGCGGATCCCGCCGCCGGCCAAAGCTATTTCCACATAGGACTTTCCGGCCAATCGTTGGGCGAATTCATCCTCGCGGGTATGCACAAAAACAGGATGGGTGTGGCAGTCCACAAAGCCGGGCAGGACGATCCTGTCCGAGGCGTCTATGATGTTGTCAGACTTGTAGTTGTAGAGTATATCCACGGTTGTCCCGACGGCTGTAATCAGACCGTCTTCAACGGCCAGAGCGCCATCCGCGACGCTGCCCAGGTCGTTGAGGTCGGATCCCTTGCGTGGCGAGGATTTCCCGCCCACGGTCAGGATTTGCTTGCAGTGGATAAGAAGGGTGTCTACCTGCATTTATTTTCCAGCCGGAACCGCTTTCCCGAAAACTAACCAGGAGGAGTTATCCGGCCCACGGAGTCAGTTTGGGTCAGTCTTCGGGCTCTTCGTCCGACTGGCTGAAGAGTTCGTCGAATTTGGCGGCCACTTTTTCGAATTCGTCGTCGTCTTCGATGACGCCCAGTTCGACGTTGTCGCCCGAGACGGTCATGGACAGGATGTCGTATTCCATGGTGTCCGGCTCAGCCAGAGCGATGTATTGTTTACCTTCGTGTTCCAGCACTTCCAGGACGATGAAGTCCTTCGTGGTGCCGTCTTCCATATCCAATGTGATGGTGTTGCAGTCGCATTCTTCGCTATCGCATTCGCAATTGTCGTGCTCGTCCGCGCAATTTGCTCCGCAGTTGCAGTTTTTGATCTCTTTATCGGTCATAGGAAACTCCTTATTTTCCTCACCATTTCGGGGAGTAGTTTTTTGGCAAGGGATTTTTCCAAAGGACGCTTGCAGGCTGAAATCGCGGATGTGGGAGACTTACATCAGGCTGAGCGGATCGATGTCAACCTGGACGTGGATCGCCTTGGGAGGATTGTAAGAACCTAATATCTGCGCGACCGCATTTTTGATGACAGCCGCTGTCTGGCCTTTGAAAATGATGTGTTGGCGATAAGCGTTGTTGAGTTTGGCAAAGGGCGCGGGAGCCGGTCCCAGCAAGAAAAGTTGGTCCGCTCCGAATCTGGAGGCGATGGTAAAAGTTTTTTCGGATAGGGCCTGCATTTCCTGCTGTAAAAATCCCGCGTCGCCGCATTGGAAGAGAATCCGCGCCAACCTGTAATAGGGAGGGTAATTCAGTCTTTCGCGGAAGGAAAGTTCCTCCTCCGCGAAGCCCGGATAATCCTGGTTGCTGGCGTGCACGATGGCATAATGCTGGGGATTGTAGGTCTGGATGATCACTTCGCCGGCTTTGTCCGCGCGGCCGGAGCGTCCCGCCACCTGGGTGCAGAGTTGGAAAGTGCGTTCCGCGGCACGAAAATCCGGGATGTTGAGGCTGATATCGGCGTTGATGATGCCCACCAGCGTCACATTGGGAAAATCAAGGCCTTTGGAGATCATCTGCGTGCCGAGCAGGATATCCACGTCGCGGTCTTTCATGCGCCGGTACATCGTTTTATAAGTATCCTGGCGGCGCGCGGAATCCGAATCCAGACGCAAAACGCGGGCCTGGGGAAAACAGATCTGGAGCAGCTGCTCGATCTTCTGCGTGCCCGGAGCGCCGTAGGAAAAGGAAAAACTGCCGCAGTGGGGGCACTTGCGCGGACTGGGCAGCGTGTGGCCGCAATAGTGGCAGTGCATTTCCTCGCGGTCGCGATGGTAATACATGCTGATCTCGCAATTGGGGCACTTGATCAGTTCGCCGCATTTCAGGCACTGCATGAAAGAGGAAAAGCCGCGCCGGTTTTGGAAGAGGATCACCTGCTCCTTGCGTTCCAGACGGGAGTTGACAGCGGCGATGAGTTCGTCCGAAAGCAACTGCTGTTCGTAGTCTTCCTGTAAACTGATGATGCGGACTTCCGGCAGTTTGATGTCCAGGGGACGGCTGACCAATCTGTGCAGTTTGTATTTTCCCGAGGCCTGGTTGTGCCAGGATTCCAGCGAGGGCGTGGCGCTGCCCAAAATTATCTGCGCGCCTTCCAGACGGGCCCGCACCACCGCGAGGTCGCGCCCGTTGTAGCGCGGATTGTTGTCTTGTTTGTAGGATTGTTCGTGTTCCTCATCAACGATGATCAGGCCCAAATTGGGCAGCGGGGAAAACACCGCGCTGCGGGCGCCGATCACGATCTTGCACTCGCCGCGGGCGATCTTTTGCCATTGCTGCAGGCGCTGGCGGTCGCTCAACTGGCTGTGGCTGATGGCCAGGACGGAGCCGAATTCAGCCTGGAAGCGTTCCACCATTTGTGGCGTGAGGGCGATCTCGGGGATGAGGAAAATGACGCTTTTGCCTTCGGCCAGATAGCTGCGAATGACCGAAATATACACTTCCGTCTTGCCGCTGCCGGTGATGCCGAAAAGCAATTGCACGTTGAAGGAACCGTGTCCGGTTCTGATGCCCTCAATGGCGGCTTGCTGTTCCTGTGTAAGGGTTACCGATTTGGGCGCGGCTTGCGTGTCATACTGGAAAAAGGCGCGTTCCACCTGTTTCGGATAGATGGAAATGATTTCCTTTTTTTGCAGGGCATGGAGCACTGAATAGGATATCTGGTCGCTGATCCGGGAGACCGGAAAATCCTCGCCGACATGAACGAGGATGAGCTGCAAAGCCTCTTTCTGCCGGGGCGGAAAGGCATTCAGATCCGGAGTCGGATCCAGCAATTTAAGGTAATTGACGGTCTTGGGTTTATCGCGGGAACTGAGTTTGCGGCTGATCTCCAGCAGGCCTTCATTGGCCGCGGCTTCGACCAGATGCAGGACTGGCTTGCCTTTCAGCTTTGTACGTAAATCGGAGACGCGGCGCAAGTTGCCATCGGCCAGTTCTGTGGCCAAAACTTTGTATTGATCGGGAATGGAGACGCCCACCCATTTCACTTCCGCCTCGATGTCTGGGATCAGCCAGGCTGGCAACATGGCGAAACAGGCGCTGCCCACCGATGTCTGATAGTAAGCAGCCATCCACTTTGCCAGTTCCAGCAAGGGTTTCGTCAGCACCGGTTCCGTGTCCAGCACCTCTAAAAGCGGTTTGTACTTAATGTCCGGCTCCGGGGGCTTGGAACAGGCAGCACCGCAGATGCCGATCACGTCCTTGCGGTTGAAGGAAACAAGCACGCGCGCGCCTTCGGGGATATTTTGCCGGGAACAGTAATGAAACTCCCGGTCAAGCGCGAAAGGCAGGTGCACAGGATAATAAAACATGCGGATATGCTGCCAGGGATGGGGATTTGTGTCAATGACTAAATCCGGGGATCAGGAGGGATATGCAATCCGGGACCTGGACCAGCACAATTCCCCTAGATACTCCTCATCCAGGGACACTGCGGATCTCACCTTTTGCCGCCGTAACGCAGGCTAAGCCTATCAGTCCATTATCCTCCATCCTGATCCAGCAGAAAACAAGCTGTGAACATGGAAAGAATAAAGATTGACAAGAAAACCAGTCTGATCCAATATGAAAGCATGAGCTGTTCACACGTTATAGAGCAGGAATCAATTTTGATCTGCGAACCTTCTTTGTAGCTGGACGCTTGATTGTTTCCTGGACCGGAGCCTGATCCGCGAGTGAACTGCAAAAAGGAGAGTCAGCATGATGAAGAAACAGCGGTCGCTCGGCCTCTGGGCCGTACTGATGTGCTTAACGGCGGTCTGCCTGGCCGGATGCAACATTTTCACGGGTCCGGACAAGGACAGGGTGGCTACCCCCACATTCGATCCGCCGGGAGGAGCCTACGAGGCGGGGCAGACGGTGACGATCTCTTGCTCCACCCCTGGGGCCACGATCTACTATTCCACGGACGGCAGCGCGCCGACGCTGCCCTATGTGGGACCGCTGGATATTGATGAAACCTGCACCCTGAAAGCCGTCGCCACCCGGCTGGAATGGAAAGACAGCGCGGTCGCTTCAACTACCTATAATATTGGCAGAGTTTCAACCCCCACCTTCGATCCTCCGGGAGGCACATATCACGCAGAACAGGAAGTTACGATCAGCTGTGCCACTACCGGAACCACGATCAGATATACCACCGATGGCAGCGAACCCTCTGAGTCTTCCCCCAAATACAACAATCCTATACCTGTGACTGGCGCCACCGCCACGCTCAAAGCTAGGGCGTATAAGAGCGGTTGGGTAGAAAGTAATATAGGTTCTACCACATATACGTTAAGTCCGGCAACGCCCACCTTCGATCCCCCGGGAGGACTTTACGTTATAGGACAGACGGTAACCATCTCTTGCTCTACCCCCGGGGCCACGATCTACTATTCCACAGACGGCAGCGCGCCGACGCTGCCCTATTTGGGACCGCTGGATATAGATGAAACCTGCACGCTGAAAGCCGTCGCCACCCGGCTGGAATGGATGGACAGCGCGGTCGCCTACGCAGCATACTTTATCGGTGGTGGTCCCGGCTTGATGATCTATGTCCAAGGCGGCACTTTCACTATGGGCAGGACCAGGGGCAGCGGAGATTCAGATGAGTTGCCAACCCATACGGTCACCCTGAACTCATATTACATTGGCACATATGAGGTCACGCAGGCGGAATATTCCCAATATATGCAGCCAGGGTCAAGCTGGACCAGCAACTATGGCCTGGGGATTAATTATCCTGCCTATTACGTCTCCTGGTATGCCATCCTGAAGTATTGCAACCTGCGCAGTTTGGCGGAGGGGCTCACTCCTGTTTACAGTATCTCAGGATCAACCAATCCCGCCAACTGGGGCGCGGTGCCTACTTCCAACAATGCAACTTGGAATGCCGCCATCTGCAACTGGAACGCCAACGGCTACCGCTTGCCCACAGAGGCAGAATGGGAATACGCGGCCCGGGGAGGCACGAACACCCCGGACTACCTCTATTCCGGCTCGGACGACATCAACGCCGTGGCCTGGCATTCTGGAAACAGCGGCAACACCAGCCATACGGTCGTGACCAAGGCCCCCAACGGCCTCGGCACCTACGACATGAGTGGTAATGTTTTGGAATGGTGCTGGGACTGGTATTCAAGCAGCTATTACAGCAGCAGCCCAGCCAGTAATCCGCACGGTCCGGCAAGCGGGACCTACCGGCTGTGGCGCGGTGGCGGCTGGAACGGCAATGCGGCTAGCTGCCGTGTGTCTTACCGTAACGGCAGCTACCCGTACAGCGGCTACAACGACTACGGGTTTCGTCTCTGCAGGGCTATGAATTGATTGATTCTTGGCTCTTGGACCTTGTGTATTGTCGCATGCCGATACGATAACTTTTGGGGGACGCCGGTAAAATGTGCCGTCCTACACTGCGTTCCGGACTCATGAATATTTATCTCTGTAATCGCGTTTCGCAGTTCCCCAGCAGTGAACTGCTGGGCTAAGCCGACCAGCAGCTGGCGTGCTCCGCACTCCAAAGAGCCCTAGTTCTGGCATCAAGAATTCAAAACATGCTGTTAGTCAGACCATTGTATATTATCAGAGTTTTTGACGGATATATGAGTCCGCAGGACGATATGGCGCCTGCCCATAGCCCAGCAATTCATTGCTGGGTATATGTGGATGGGTCCAACGGAAAATGAGTCCGCAGGACGACAAGGCGCCTGCCCATAGCCCAGCAATTCATTGCTGGGTATATGTGGATGGGTCCAACGGAAAATGAGTCCGCAGGACGGTACGGCGCCTGCCCATAGCCCAGCAATTCATTGCTGGGTATATGTGGATGGGTCCAACGGAAAATGAGTCCGCAGGACGCCACGGCGCTTGCCCATAGCCCAGCAATACATTGCTGGGAAAAGAGGTGGGGTCATAGATTAGAAAAAAGAGTCCGCAGGACGGCAGGGCGCATGCCCATAGCCCAGCAATTCATTGCTGGGAAAAAGGATACAACGTATAAAAAATATTGAGTCCGGTAGGAAGGCACCACAGGAGCTACCATGCCGCATAGTTACACGAGCATCAACATCCATTACGTGTTTTCGCCTCACGACCGTACCTGTTTCGACTCTGTGGATACGCGCAAACACATCAACAATTACATCCGCGGCCTCTGCCACAACCTGGGTTGCGTGTGCCTGGCCTCATTCGTGATGCCGGACCACGTGCACCTTCTGCTGCGTATCCCGGCGAAAATGTCGGTGGCGGAAGTAGCCCAGAAGGTCAAGGGAAATACATCCCGACACCTGAACACCATGCCGGAGCGGAACGGCAGGTTCGTGTGGCAGGAGGGTTACGGTGCGTTTTCCTGCTCCCAATCGATGCTTGAGGTGGTGGGCACATATATCCGGAACCAGGAAGAACATCATAAAAGACAGAATTTTCAGGATGAGTTTCTATCCTTGTTGCAGAGGCATGAGATTAGTCCGGAGGACAGCTGAAGGTTTGGTGGTGTCCTCCACTCCGTTCCGGACTCGTTGTCTGGTTGTGCCGACATTGTCCCAGCAATGAATTGCTGGGCTAAGCCGACAAGCGGCTGCCGTGCGCCGCGCTCATTTGGGGGAGATTGATACCCTGCATATACAATGGGAGTAGGATAGATAAAAAAACCCGGCAGCTGCCGGGTTTTGTGATAAAGGGAGTTGGTTTTGGCCTCAATGGGAGGCAGTTTCAAATCACTTGCTGGTGAGGGGGATATCAGTGGCCAGCACTTTGTAGAATCGCCGCGCTTCGGCGCTGACCAGCTCCGTCCAATACAGATCGGCGGTCCGGCCCTGTAAGGAGTAGGTTCCGTAGGGATCGTCGCAAGCCCAAACCTCATAGGAGACAGCGTTTGGGACGGCTGGCCAGGAAACATTCACATTTCCGGCTGAGCAGGATACTGCAGCAACCGGCTCAGCGAGGTAAGTCAGGTTTACAATCACGGAAACCGTGTCGGAAGCGGCGTCGGTCCCGTCGCTAACGGTGAAAACCAGGCTTTCTGTTCCATACCAGTCCGCGGTCGCGGAGAAGGTAACATTCAAACCCTCGATGGCGGCGAAAACGTTCGAGTTGCCGGAGCAGGAAAGCGTCAGGTCGTCGTCATCGGCGTCGTCCACAAAAGAGCTGAAATCGATTGCCAGGCTGCCGTTCATAGCAAAACTGAAGCTGGCGGGTAGTGTGATGGTCGGAGGGTTGTTGCCAGCCGGAATGTCCACCACCACCTCAAAGGGATCGAGCGCTCCGCAGAGCGGCAGGGTGGCGTTTCTGGCGGTGGTGTCGGTGGCCAGGATGTAGTAGTAAACTGTCTGGCCCAGCGCCGGAGTAGGTACGGTTGCGGTCCAGTCGTTGCCGGAAACGTTGCTCAGCGGGGCGTATTGCCATACTCCGCTAGCGGAATGCCTGTAAGCGACGTAGGTGCTGGCCGCGTTGAGCGGATTGGCGTGCGTGATGTGCACGTTGATGGCCAGGTTCGAGTTTGCTGTTGCGGATGTGGGCGGAACGTGCCAGCCATGGACCATCTGGGCGTCGAACACGGTGTTTACCCTGCAGTGCAGGGCATCCGTGGATTCCCAGGTGGTGTGGGTATAGCCTGTGACAGTGTATCCAGGCATGGCAGCCTGGTAAGCCGCGATGGCGGCTGCGTCATTGGCGGTGCCCATCAGAGGGACGAAGATCCGCTTGTTCATGATGTAGGAATTGGTATAAGGCTCGTTGTTGGGAGTGTAGACGCGGAAGATCTGGTAGGGCGTTCCGTAGCCCGAAGTGCGAGATTCCCAATCGTCCACGACGGCTTCGATCTCGTCGTATTGGGCGTGGCTGGTCGGCACGCTGCGGATCAGAACCTTGT
>Ga0116157_10004750_pt1 | contig 12640 bp, 12 predicted proteins | sample AD_UKC048_MetaG_FD_89882 | JGI IMG/M metagenome (GOLD analysis project Ga0116157, IMG submission 89882) | Active sludge microbial communities of municipal wastewater-treating anaerobic digesters from USA - AD_UKC048_MetaG | ecosystem: Engineered > Bioreactor > Anaerobic > Digestate | place: USA... | reverse complement strand
TTTGCAATACGTTTATCTCCAAACGAACCGCTGAAGTCTGGAAATGAGCTTGTTAGTTCTGCCATTTGTCAAAGATCATCATTTATTCAATCCACATAAACTTGTGTCCACACCGTAGTCCTTCAGGAGAGGGGGACGGTGATCCCGTAAAAAAATGAACATTCAAAGAAAACAAGATTATCCTTTCTTAACAAGATCCGGACTGTGGACTGTCGACTGCCGACTGCCAACTGTGGACTAATTCCTACCTTAGAGCCATGGATAAACGTGTATTTCTCCTCGACGCCTTTGCCCTGGTGTTCAGGGCCTACTATGCGCTGATACGCAGCCCCCGCCTTACCTCCAAGGGTAAGAATACCAATGCCCAGTTTGGATTCACTAATGCACTGGTCGAACTGATCAATAAACAAAAGCCTTCTCATATGGCGGTTTGTTTTGATACATCGGCGCCTACAGAACGGCATACTGATTTTGCTGATTATAAAGCCAACCGCCAGGAAACCCCTGAGGATATCCTACTTGCGGTACCGGATATCAAGAAAATCATTGAAGCCTTTAATATACCTATCATTTACAAAGACGGATTTGAAGCCGATGATGTGATCGGCACCCTCAGCAAACAAGCCGAAAAAGCCGGGTATGAAGTGTACATGGTTACCCCGGATAAAGACTATGGCCAGCTGGTTTCAGATAAAGTTAAAATTTACAAACCCGCTTACCAGGGCAATGATGCGGAAATCATGGGACCGGAAGAAGTCTGTGCTAAATGGAATATCAAAGACGTCAGCCAGGTGGTGGATATGCTGGGCATGATGGGTGACGCCGTAGATAATATTCCTGGTATACCGGGTGTGGGAGAGAAAACAGCCGCCAAATTCCTGGCAGAATACGGATCATTGGAAAACACCCTTGCCAATGCCGATAAGATCAAGGGAGCCATGGGGGAGAAAGTAAAGAAGGGAATGGAAATGGCCATCCTATCCAAAAAACTGGCTACGATCATTACGGATGTGCCGGTGGAATTTCATGAAGGGGATTTTAAACTGAAAGACTGGAACAAGGAAAAACTAAAAGAGATATTCAGTGAACTGGAATTCCGTACCCTGGGCAAGCGTTTGCTGGGTGAAGATCTTCCCGCCGGCGGTCCCGGGGCCACGGGTGTTACAAAAGAAATACCCCAGGGCGTACAGACCGATCTGTTTGGTAATATTATTGAAACAGCCCCACCGGCAAAAACAACCAGTACCGATGACAGTGAAGAAGGTCCTTCTTTGTCTGTAGAACATAATATAAACAACACCCCCCACCAGTATGAAGCCGTGGAGGGAGAAGCAGCGATTAAAAAACTGGTTGCCGAACTTAAAAAACATAAAGAGATCTGTTTCGATACGGAAACCACCGGTATTGATGCTAATGAAGCCGAACTCGTCGGACTCAGTTTTTCCGTAAACCCGGGAGAAGCCTGGTATGTTCCCTGCCCGGCCGATCAATCCGCCACCAAAGCCATACTCGCCTGTTTTGAACCGTTGTTTACTAGTCAGGATATCACCTGGATCGGCCAGAATACCAAGTATGATTTACTCTTATTGAAATGGTACGGCATTGAACCAGCAGGTCAGCTCTTTGATACCATGCTGGCGCATTATGTCATAGAACCCGATGGCAAACGCAGTATGGATCTGCTGGCTGAAAAATACCTGGGTTATGAACCCGTGCATATAGAGGAACTGATCGGGAAAAAAGGAAAGTCCCAGGGTACGATGCGGGATGTGGAAATAGAAAAGATCAAAGAATATGCCGGGGAGGATGCGGATATCACCCTGCAACTGAAAAATGTCTTCACCCCGATGCTGAAGGAAAAAGAAGTGGAGAAAGTGTTCAACGAAGTAGAGAACCCGTTGGTGAAAGTGCTGGTGGATATGGAATTTGAAGGCATCAAAGTGGATGTGGACTTTCTGAATGATTACTCTAAAGAACTGGAGAAAGACGCGAAGACCGCGGAAGAAAGTGTTTACAAACAGGCAGGAGTCCGTTTTAACCTGGCGTCGCCCAAACAACTCGGTGAAGTATTGTTTGATAAACTGAAACTCGATCCGTCGGCTAAAAAAACAAAAACCGGTCAATACCAGACCGGGGAGGATGTATTACTAAAACTGGCGGCCAAGGGTCACCAGATCGTGGATGATATCCTCACTTTCCGTGAACTGACCAAACTCAAATCCACGTATGTGGATTCATTGCCCCAGCTGATCAATTCAAAAACAGGAAGGGTGCACACCACCTACGGACAGGCCGTGGCCGTTACCGGAAGGCTGGCCAGTAATAATCCCAACCTGCAGAATATACCGGTGCGGACGGACCGGGGAAAGGAAATCCGGAAAGCCTTTGTACCGAGAGACAAGAATCATATCCTGATTTCTGCCGACTACTCCCAGATTGAATTGCGGATCGTGGCGGCGATCAGTGGCGATCCGAATATGTGCCAGGCCTTTAAAGAAGGAACGGATATTCATAGCGCTACTGCGGCAAGGGTGTACAATGTTCCGGTTGAAGAAGTAACCAAAGAGATGCGCTACAAAGCAAAGAGTGTAAACTTTGGTATCATTTACGGACAAGGAGCATTTGGCCTGGCCGATAATCTGGGTATTTCCCGTACTGAAGCCAAAGAGATTATTGATAATTATAAAAAGGAATTTCCCGGTATCCAGCAATACATGGATACCACCATCAATTTTGCCCGGGAGCAGGGTTTTGTGGAAACCCTGATGGGACGTAAGCGCTGGTTACGCGATATCAACTCTTCCAATTTCACGGTCCGGGGATTTGCGGAACGAAACGCTATCAATTCCCCGATTCAGGGTTCGGCAGCTGATATGATCAAACTGGCGATGCAGAAAGTACATGCGGCGATGAAAAAGGCAAACATGAAAAGCCGGATGATTTTGCAGGTGCATGATGAACTGGTATTTGATGCACTGAAAACAGAAGTGAATGAACTGAAGCCCTTGATACTCGAAAATATGGAGACGGCCCTGCTGCTACCCAATGAAGTGCCGGTGATTGCAGAGTGCGGCGAAGGGAATAACTGGCTGGAAGCGCATTAAAACTAAAAGCGGGCCGGTGGTCCGCTTTTAGTTTTACTATTACTGCGTTATTTTATGATCCGGACAGTGGTTATCCGGCCATCCGTTGTTTTTGCTGTAAGCAGGTATACACCTCCGTTTAGCTGGCTGACTGGTAAATCAAGTACAGATAATCCCTGGGACAGGGATACTTCTTTGGCCCATATCAATTGACCTTTTAAAGTTGACAGGCGAAGCGCAACACTGGATGCATTATTCAATGAAATATAAACAACGGCATTTGTCACAACCGGATTAGGATATACATGCATTGATATTTCATTATCGCTGGTTGACGGCTCAGGGCCAGTCTGGCTCATACTGTTCCTGGCGTATGATGCAGGGTTATAGTATGGTGCTTCTGCTATTTTCGCAAACATCCCCCGGCCATTATTTTGATGATAGGCAACAAATAACTGACCAGTGGGTTTAAACGCAAAAGTGGCGGCGGATACATGTATACCTCCCAGGCCGGCCGGCCAGATATCCGCCCAATCAGACCCGTTAAAATATTTCACACTTATTTCCCGGGTGACAAATGATTCTGGCTGTACCGGACCCGTCTTTGTATATAAGACATATGGATCGCTTCCGGCATTCAGGAGAATCTGTTGATTGAAGAATTCAAAATTCTCAGCAGTTTCAACCGGCGGGCCCGCTGTAGTCCAGGTATCACCCGTTAAATACTTCACTGTTAAAGGCCGGGGATAAGCATATTCACGAAAAAACACATAGGGGGTTCCCCATTCATTTATTACCATATCCACATCTGAGGATGATTGTCCGGGTGATGGAATCTCAACCCAGTTTCCCTGTTGAAATTTTCGCAGTTCCACATTCCCGCTAAGTTGGTCTAGGTATACAATCCAGGGCACTGTTCCACATTCCATCCGGATCAATGTATTTGTTACAGCCGCCTGGGTAAAACCGGGAGGTCCTACATTTTTCCAACTTCCATCTGTAAATTTTCTGACCGTTGCTTTCCCGTTATATGCCAAATCCTTGTAAACCACATAAGGCACCGCATTTTTATTCAAAACGATCGAAGTATATGCCACTTCACCGGCTGAAAAGCCAGGGAGTCCAACATTTCGCCAGCTGTAATTGCTGAATTTTTTTACAGTGGCACGCCCGTTAGACCCCTTGTCTTTATACACGACAAAAGGCACCCCGTTATTTTTAATGGCGAGGGAAGTATACCAGGCAGAATCAGCTGAAAATCCGGCGCTCCCTGTATTCATCCAGCTGCCGTTCTCGTATTTCATTACGGTGGCTTTCCCGTTATTTGCCAGGTCCCGGTAAACTACATAAGGTGTACCGTTGCCATCCATTACGGCAGCTACATTTGCTGCCGACCCTGCAGAGAATCCATACCGGGTACCCAGGTCTTTCCATTGCCCGTTAGTCAGTTTGCGGACAGTTTCTGAAAACACGTAAGGAACATGCTGACCATCAAAACCGATTAAAGCACCTGCTTCACCCGGCACCCCCACTTCGACCCAATTACCTCCTGTAAATTTTTTTACATAGTTAGATTCAGGGGAGTAGGATACATAAGATACATAAGGTGTACCCGGCGTATTGATAGCGAGATGAACAGGACCATTTACCACTGCAGGGAGACCGGATGTCCCAATATCTTTCCATATTCCCAAATTGAATTTTTTAACCCGTATAAGACCGGCGGTTTCATCCTGATATGCTATAAAAGGCACCCCATTAGTATTAATTGCAATCTTTGTTTCCTTATAACTAAAGTGGTCAATATTACCCACCTCCGCCCAGTTGCTTCCGGTAAATTTTTTAACCACCGTTTTATAATTTGCTGTCCAGTCCTGGTAGACTACATAGGGTGTGCCGTTATTATCAATGGCCATTGAAGGTGCTTCCGCCTTGCCAGCTGAAAATTGTCGTTGTCCGACAGTAGTCCATTGACCCGTGGTGAATTTTTTAACCGTAACTGCGCCGGCCATTGGCCCATATCCATCAATATATACAACATAAGGAGTTCCATTATCATCAAGGACGATGGACGTGTTTAATGCATAACTTTCTGTAAAACCGGGCTGGCCAACATTCACCCAGTTGCCAGAAATAAATTTTTTAACAGAGGCCTTCTGATTGTTTTCCTGGTATACCACGTATGGAACACCATTGTCTTTAATGGCGATGGAAGTAAATGCAACGGCCCCTTCTGAAAACCCCCGCTGTCCCACATCCACCCATTGGCCTCCCTGGAATTTTCTGCAGCTGGCTTTATCGCCCAACCCCCTGTCCATATAGGCCACATACGGAACGCCCTGACCGCTGATAGCCGCTGATAAGTAATTGATGCCTCCGGTATAGGGCCAGTTCGTATCATCCGGTCCTAGCGGCTGCCATACCTGTGCCGGGACTGCTTGTACGATCAACAACAGAATCAGTATGGGTTGAATTATTCTTTTCATAATCACCTCCTTTTAAGCCTTCTCTGAAGTTAGTATCAACCTGCCGGGGTGAATATATGATACAGGTCACATTGACGGGTGACAGGAATCAAATCGGCCATCTTAATCACCTGAGAATGTTTCGTATGCCGGAAATAATTCCAAAACATGACCGATACAGGAGATGGTTTGGTAATTAATATTCTATGTCATCTTATCTTCGCCTGATGGAGCCGGTTATTTATTATTGCTATGATGCCTACTGCGGCTGGTGCTATGGCTTCAGTCCGGTTATTAAAAAAATCGCGGACGAGTGGAAAGACCGGATGAGATTTGAAGTACTCTCCGGGGGTATGATCCCCAAAGAAGCAGCCAGGCCTGTAAGTTCAATTGCCGGCTATATCGTGGAGGCCTATAAAACCGTGGAGGAACGGACCGGCATCCGTTTCGGGGAGGATTTTCTCTGGCATATGAGGAATCCAGACCAGAGTGATTGGTTTATGCATTCAGAAAAAGCGGCGGCGGCCCTTTGTATTTTCAAGGAAATTCACCGGGATCTCCAGGTGTCTTTTGCAGCAGACCTTCAGTACAGTCTGAATTATGAGGGGAGAGACCTGACCGATGATGAAGCGTACCGTCATTTACTGGTGAAATACGGCATTCCGGAAGACAGCTTTTACTCCCGGCTGAACAGTGAGGAGTATATCGAAAAAGCCAGGTATGAATTTACGCTCTGCAAACAACTGCAGGTGACCGGCTTCCCGCAGGTGTTGCTGCAGGTTGCCGACCAGAAATTCTACTTGTTGTCCAAAGGCTATACAGATTATGAAACATTAAACAACCGGTTCCTGTCCGTATGGAAAGAGATTAATAAGGATACCGGAAACAAATAAAATATTTTTCGCATGATCTTAACTGTAACACTCAATCCCTGTATAGATAAAAGTTCCCGGGTGGAAAAAATGAAACCCGAAAGCAAACTGCGTTGTGCTGAAGTGGTGAATGAGCCCGGAGGCGGCGGCATTAACGTAAGTAAGGCGCTAAAAAAACTCGAAACATCTTCAGTGGCACTTTTCCCGGCAGGCGGGCACAATGGTGATATGCTCTGTTCTTTATTGAAAAAAGAAGGCATCCTCTTTCATGCCGTGGATACCAAGGTGGAAACCCGTGAAAACTGGATTGTATTAGAAACCTCAACCAACAACCAGTACCGTTTTACATTCCCCGGTCGCGAAGTGCTGGAAGAAACCGTAAAAACCATGGTGGACCAGATCCGCTCCTTTGCTCCCAGTTTTGTAGTGGCCAGTGGCAGTCTCCCTCCCGGTCTTCCTGACTATTTCTATGGACTGATCGTTAAAAATGCGGCGGCCGTGGGCGCGCGTTGTATTGTGGATACCAGTGGTCCGGCCCTGCAGGCACTTAAAGGCAAACATGCTTTTCTGATCAAACCCAATATCGGGGAACTCTGTAAAATGCTGAATGTGGAATGGCTCGATAAAGACGAAGTGCCCGACGCAGCTCAACAGGCGATCCGTGATGGCTTTACCGAAATCATGGTGGTATCAATGGGACATCTCGGTGCCTGGCTGATCAGTGAGGATAAACGATATTTTGTAGAAGCCCCGCCCGTTGAAAAAAAGAGTACGGTGGGAGCCGGTGATAGTATGGTGGCTGGCATCACTTATTCCCTGCAGAAAGGGAAGACCTTGAAAGAAGCCATTCAGTTTGGGGTCGCCTGTGGCAGTGCGGCCACCATGAATGACGGCACTCAGCTTTTCAATAAATCCGATGCGGAACGGCTTTTCGCCCACATCAATGAAAAATGATATCCGCAACCGGGAAGACCTGCTGCAACTCGTCACCCTCTTTTATGAAAAGTTGCTGGCTGATGACTCCATCAGTTTCCTTTTTACCGATGTGGCCAAAATAGACCTGGGTCACCACCTTCCCATATTGGTTGATTTCTGGGATAACGTGCTCTTTCAATCGGACACGTACCGGAAAAATGCCATGCAGCCTCACCTGGACCTGCATCATCAATCCCCGCTAACCAAGGCTCATTTTGTGACCTGGTTGCACTACTTTAAAGAATCGGTGGATGAGTTGTTTGAAGGGGAAAAAGCCTTCCAGGCAAAAGAAAGGGCGACCAGTATTGCTACAGTGATGCAGATAAAAATCAGTCAGTTGGGACAAAACCCGGCTACTCATCCCTGAAAAATTGCATTTATCCCCAATTTTACCAAATCACAAAGGAGTTTCTTAGCTTAATAGCACCAAAAACCACAGTTATGAAAAAAATCATTTCCGCAGCTGCCTGCCTGCTGCTCACCTTTTTTAGTATTACCAGCCATGCCCAGGAAGATCCAATGAAGGCCTGGCAGGATTTTATGACCCCTGGTGCGATGCATAAATGGCTCGCCTCCCACGTCGGCACCTGGGAATCCGAAGTGCAGATGTGGATGGACCCTGCCGCACCACCCACAAAATCTGCTTCGACTGATGTGGTGACCATGAGCATGAACGGACTGTTCCAGATCGGCCATTTCACCAGTACTATGATGGGTATGCCCTTCCAGGGACAAAGCACATTAGGATATGACAATGCAAAAAAAAAATTTGTGCTCAGCTGGATCGACACCTTCAGTTCCGGTATGGTGATCATGAATGGCGATTATGATCCGGCGACAAAAACCCTGAGCCTGTCAGGGGTACAAACAGACCCTGTAACGGGCAAAGACAGTCCCATCCGCCAGGTAAATGTGTACCATGATGAAAATAGTTACACCTCCTCTATGTATGGTGCAGGCCCAGATGGCAAAGAGATGAAATTCATGGAAGGAACCTATAAACGTAAAAAACAATAAACCAACTGATATGAAATCAAAAATCATTCTTCTTTTGTCAGCCTCTCTAATAATGGCTGCCTGTAATAATGATTCCAAAACCGCCACTGATCCGGGTAATACGGAGAACTCAGGCAATACTAAAAGTACCGACCCGGTACTGGATTCGGCCACTAAAGCCGCCAATATGATGGCTTATAGTATGCCGGGTGCCATGCATAAAATGATGGCATCCTGGGACGGCAACTGGACCACCACGATTAAATTCTGGGCTAAACCGGACTTACCTCCGGATTCCATTATTGCCAAATCGGTAAATAAGATGATCAATAACGGGTTGATCCAACACAGCACCCATGCTGCCAACTGGGCCGGTATGCCTTTCAATGGAGTCAGCCAGACTGGTTATGATAATCACCGGGGGGTGTTCTGGAGTACCTGGTTTGATAATTTTGGTAGTGGCCTGATGTACATGGAAGGCACCTGGAATGAAGCGGACAAAACCATCTCATTAAAAGGCAAGAACACTGATCCTGAAACAAAAGAACAGATTGATGTTCGGGAAACCTTGAAAATTGTAGATGAGAACACACAACTGATGGAACAGTATATGTCACCCGGTGGAAAAGAAATAAAGTCGATGGAAATAACCTTCCGGAGAAATAAGTAATTATGGACTCCAATAAAAAAACCCGGATCAAGATCCGGGTTTTTTTATTACATCAACTAATATATTCAATGGCGATTATCCCGGCTTTTTCACAATCACCGGCGCCATTTCTGATTTTACATCCTGGGTGAGCCGGATCGTTTCTTTTGTTTTAACATTCATCAGGTAGATATCAAACTCCTTACCCTCGTGCGTGGAGCGGTCCATTGCCAGCCATTTTCCATCCGGGCTCCAGCTATGCCAACCATTGCTTAACGGGCCATTCGCGGTCAGCTGACGTTGTTTTTTCCCATCCGGGTTTACTGCAAAAATCTGACCCTGGCCATTTTGTTTTGACATATAACTGATATACTTTTTTGCCGGATTCCATTGCGGGGGGCCGGCATGATATTCAAACCACTGGGTACTCGTATCTCCGGCTGGAAAATGTGTGAGCTGTAAACCTGTTTTACTCAGGCGAACAATCCCATCGGGTTGTTCAACCAATTCAAACTTCCAGAGTTCATCAGGAACAGTTTTCCGTAAGGCTTTATCCGGACGATAGGCCAGTACCACTTGTTTCCCATCGGGCAAAAACATCGGATCCCGCTTATTAGAAACGGTATCATCGGTAATCTGTTTATAGGAACCATCCTGCAGGTTTACCAGGAAGAGCTGGCTACGGACTGTTTTCCCGATTCTTCCCAGGACAATCATTTCCTTACCCATTTTGCGACTGCCCATCCAGCTGTCTTCCAGTTGCAGACTGGTAAGCCTGCGCTTATTATTTCCTTCTGCATCCATTTCGTACAGGAAATAACACCGGTGACAGGTGTCTTTATCGCTTACATAATAAACTTTGTTTTCATAAGCATAATAAACCCATTCCACGCCCGGCGTATTGGTCAGGTTCTTTTTATCAGAACCATCCATATTCATACTGTAGATTTCATAATTGTCTTTCTCCCGGTCTTCAAAAACATTGTAGACAATCTTATACTTATCATTCTGGGCAAAGACAACCGTGCTTAAACAGACTGCAAATAAAAGGAAACAGCTTTTTCTCATATCATTTCATTTGAATAAAAAATGGTTGCACTTTTCTTCTCCAGTCATTGGTCAGTTGGCGGAGCCCGGAACCATCCGTGTTAACCAGGTACAGATCGTTATTCCTTTTACCTTTTAATCGGCCCGTGAAAACAATCTGCTTTCCATCTGGTGAGAAACTGCAGGAGGTTTGCTCCATATCATCCATGGGTATAAGCGGTTTGAGTTCTGTTCCATCCTGATTCATGATCATAAGCCGGTATGTGCCATCGCGGTATCCTGTAAAAACGATTCGCCCGTCAGGACTGAGAAAAGGATTGCTGGCTTTCAACACATTCCGGGTGGTATCTGGGTTAAATGTCAGTCTTTTCAAGTCAGTTCCATTGGTTCGTATACTATAAATTTCAAACTCACCCCAACTAACCGGATTGAGGTCCCTGTTACTCCGAAAAATGATACGGTCTGTCCCCGGAAAAAAAACTGGTTCCAGGTCAATGGCCGTATCCATAGTAACCGGCCGTTTGATTGTTCCGTTTTCATTAAAAAGAAAAATATCATACTGTGTCTTGCTTCTTTCCTCAGGTTTATGGCCAAATCCACCGGCAAAAAGACCGGATTCCTGGTCAAAATCAATATCCTGATAAAGGCCTTTGCTGTCAAACAGGTATGTCTCTTTCCCGGTGTTGAGATCAAAGTTGTATAAGCCCTTTTTTTTTCCGGCAGTGTCTTTTCCGGTAGTAAACCATATCTGATGACCGCTGGCAAACACCATCCAGTTACTGCCCGGGTAATTGACCAATTCTTTGTCCCCACTGCCATCCGGATTCATCAAACGGATTGAATTCTGACCAGATACAGTGTCCTGCCATAATATATAGGCAATCTTGTTGCGGGTATCCTGGGCATTGGATACTGAGCTGAGAAAAAGACAGAATATGAATGAGTGAAATTTCATTTACTTTTTCAGCATTTTCTCATAGCGTGCGATCCATTCATCCACTGAAATTTTTGCCGCCAGTTCGCCGATGAGTTTAAGGGGCATATCCTCCGCTTTTTTATACCGTACACAGCTTTTGCCCATATCGAGTTTTTTGGGAGAGGCTTTGGCATGCTCATCGGTAAACCATTTGAGCAGTTTCGGATCGCCATAGATCCCCATATGATAGAAGTTAACACTGTTTTTCTGAGAGGCCAGTCCCATAAATGGCAACGGATCTTTTGGATTACAATGGTAGCCACCCGGATACTTACTATGTGGCACCACCCAGCCAATCATGCCATAGTTCATGCATTCCTGGAATCCCTTAGGCAGGTTTTTTTTGATCACTTTTCTGAATTCATTGATCATTTTTTGTCTGTCTTCCGGCAACTCGGCTACATATGCTTCGACAGTGGTCGCTTTTGATTGCATAATAAAAAGTGTTGATCAGGTTATCTGAATTGCTTAATCATTCATTAACGAGTTGTGGAGCCTATTGTCCACCCGGCACCGAATGCAGCCCGATCCGGTTGCCTTCTGTATCGATAATTACGGCCATATCGCCGTATTCCGGTGAAATTTCTGTTTTGGGCATCATGATTTTACCTCCTGCGGCTTCCACCCTATCCAGCACCTGCTGTACGTCAGGGTTGCCATTCAGGTAAATCAGCGGTCCATCCGTCAGGGAGGGTTTATGAAAGCCCCCGCTGTCTACCAGGGCCCCGCCTACCTGTGTCATCATATCATCCAGGGGAAACATCCGCATCCGGATATTGGGCAGGTCCATGACGGCGAGACTGACTCCAAAAATGGTTTCGTAAAAACGGGTGGCCCGTTCCAGGTCTGTAGCCGGGATCTCGAACCAGCTGATGGCGTTTTGCATGTCGTTGATTTTGGCAAAAGTTCCTGATTTTTCCCCATATTTCCACTCCACCCATAAAAAAACCGTCCCCTGGAAAAGGAACGGTTTGTTGCTTATGCTTATACGAAAAAAACTTATTGCTGACCACCGCCACCACCACCGGGGCGTTGGGGACGCATAGAGGGCTGGATTTTCTCCTTCCAGATCGCATATTGTTCGGCTGTAAGGACCGCTTTCAGGATTTCTTCCTGGGCGTCTGTATATTTTTGTCTTTCCGCCATCATGGTCTCCCGGTCAGGCCTTTCGCCACCGGAAAAGATCTCCTGCATCCTGGCATCCTGTTTCTTGTAAAGGACGGTCAGGGCCGTATCTAAAGTGGCCAATTTGGCCGGTTCCAGTTTAAAGGCGCTATCGAGCTTGTGGTGAACCCTGGCTACCCTTTCCTCGGCAGTCTGACGCTGAAAACCACCGGGCTGGGCATAAACGGCTGCTGACAGGGAAATGGAGGTCAGCAGCAGGAAAAACATCTTTTTCATTGACAAATTTTTTTTTGGTAAAGGAAAGTTCCGTTTTATAGGACGGGGGTTTCCGGAAAAACGTTCGGCTCCCGGGAAACTTTAATTTCAAATCTACCGATTTGGCAGAACTCAAGTATCTTGCAGTCCCTAATTATTAAAAAAGATATGGAATACAGTAAATTAGTTGCCGTGAC
>Ga0116157_10004748_pt1 | contig 12643 bp, 7 predicted proteins | sample AD_UKC048_MetaG_FD_89882 | JGI IMG/M metagenome (GOLD analysis project Ga0116157, IMG submission 89882) | Active sludge microbial communities of municipal wastewater-treating anaerobic digesters from USA - AD_UKC048_MetaG | ecosystem: Engineered > Bioreactor > Anaerobic > Digestate | place: USA... | reverse complement strand
TGAGACGCGAAAAATGGGACAGACGTCAGGAGCCCGTCAGTCCCTATTTTCGCCAAACGGGATGACGGGATCGGGTAGAAACGTCCGACGAGCATTTTTCCCTTGAGTTTTAGTCATCTATTTCGTACACGAAGTCGGCGGCATTCACTCGTTCCCTCCAGCCCCGCACTGTGTAGAAACCGCGTGCGTAGGACTCTCTGTTCTTCATGTTAACCAGTTGCAGTCTCGAGCAACCTCTCGATATTCCCTCTCTTACAGCTTCGGAAAGCAGTTTAGAGCCCACTCCCTTTCCCCTGGCGGCATTTTTGACAAACAATTCGGAGATGTAGCCTTCGGGACCGCCCATGAAGAGGTACGGTATGAAGTGGATCGCCGCGTAGCCGATAATTTCGCCATTCTCTTCGGCAACCAGTAACAGATGATCCTCTCCCTCTATATTCCAGGCGACCATTCTCTCTAGTTTTTGTATGAAGCCTTCTTCGGCTATCTTGCCCTGATTGAACCACCCGATGTCTCTGAGGAGCTCCCTCAGACTGGCGGAGTCTTCCATTTTTACTTCTCTTATTGTCATTTTTACCTCCGGTCGTTGTAGTGTAATTCTCTGTTGTGCCAGGTGCGGGTGCTTTGCGTTGCCAAATCTTTGAAGGAGAGACGGTCCATTCGAAAACGACGTTGCCTGTAGGCGCGTCATTAACGCTGAGGAGCCTGGCTGAAGGGCTTTGAAAGATAATCATCGAACCCGTGTTGTCTTGACACCTTCAGATCAGCGTGATAGAATGAACTCTGTAGGGTGGAGAGATGGCCGAGAGGCCGAAGGCGCGTGCCTGCTAAGCACGTGAGGGTGTTTAACCCTCCGAGGGTTCGAATCCCTCTCTCTCCGCCATTCTATTATTATGGGTGCCCGTAGCTCAGCTGGATAGAGCGCTAGACTGCGGATCTGGAGGCCGGGCGTTCAAATCGCCCCGGGCACGCCATATCCCTTTCTCACTTCAAAGCACCATCTCCTTGAGCGAATCCATAACTTTTCTAGGCTTTGAAACACCGTAGATGCAGTTCTTGGGATTGGCCACGAATTCCTTTTCGGAGGCCGTGCTTCCTATGAAAGCCCCACCCCTGACGTTTTTCGTTCCGGTGTCGCCAGTGAAACCGCCGACGACTCCCTTATCGCCCGTTCCAATTCCCGAGGAGGTGACCGGTATGACGTGGCCCACCCCCAGAATCAGCTCCAGGAAGTTTCGCTTGAGCATTACGTTGGTTATGTGCTTGGACACTATCATGTGAGTGTTGGCGCCGAAGAAGCCAAAGCTTATCTCGACGCCTTTTTCGCTGAGATCGTACTTGAAGGTGTTTCTGTACAGTTCGAGATAAATTATCGCTATCAGGCTCACGATCATGAAGAGCAGGACCGGCCCGTTATCGAACACGGGTTTGAAGTCCATGTATATATTCTCGGGAAAGATAAACCTTACCAGCCAGCCTGCCGCGTTGATCAGGGAGGGCCAGAAGAACCAGCCGAATCTCCTGCGCGAGAAGGCGAGCAGTATCCCCGGTACAACCGTGAGGGCTATCCAGCCGAAGATAAGGAAGAGCCTGTTGTTGCCGTCGATCCCCGAAAGGTCGAAATTCAAATAGAAGATGATGCCCAGAACGAAGTAGTACGGAAAAATGATATACCTGATAAAAAACGCCCGTCTCGATGGCTTAAGATTCACCTCTATCACCCCCGCTTCCGATTATTTTCTCGAGCAGTTTCTTTTCGAAAACTCCCGGCCTCGCCGGTCTCACCGTTTCGGTCTCACCGTCCTTGAGGAAGAAAAGCGTCGCCTCGACCGGTGAGAGAAGTTCCCTCAGCATATATAGATAGAACTCCATCTGGAATCTGTATTTGTCTATGTTCGACGGATTCTTTCGCGCGAATTTGAAATCGACGATCTTCCATTCTCCATCCTTCAAGTATAGTTTATCAACGATTCCCATCAATACGTATTTCCGGAAACCGTGTTGAAAGTGGACCTCGCTCATGGCCCTTCGACTCTCTTCTATCTCTTTGACGATCCTATGGCCCCTCAGTCTGTCCAGAACGCGCTTCACCCCGTCCAGGTCCTCCCGGGTGAATCTTATCCTGTCGACCGTGGCCGGCATCCCGCCCTCCAGTATCCCTCCGAGAGAGGGAGAGGTTCCGTGCATGCCTCTAATCCCCAGAGGTTCCAGCAGGCTGTGGGCCAGCGTTCCCAGGTCCATCGACTTTCTGCCCAGTCCCGCGTCTCCATCGCTGTCGGAGAGCTCGAACTCGTCGTCGATATCGGCCGTGATAGCCGTCGGGGAGAGGTACTTGACGTAAGAGCGGTCCTCGACTGGAAGCACATACCTATCATCCGGCAGCCCGTAGCCTTCCTCCACCTCTTTCTGCGGAAGAGGCGGAAGCCTGACCGGTTCGAAGTGAGAGACTATGTCCTCCATCTCTGGCAGCAACTCGCCCGATTCGATATCCAGGAGCGTTCCGCCCAGCATCCTCGACCAGGGCCTGGTGGCGTTACCCCTTCCGTTGGCGCTCATGAGTAGCATGTCTCTGGCCCTCGACAGGGCGACGTACAGCGTTCTCTTCTCTTCCTCGAAGCTCTTCTGCTCCTCCCTGTGGGTGAGCCTTCCAGGCACGGTCTCTTCGTCGCTCCTCCTGCCGGAGCCTTCCTTGACTATTATGAAGCCCTTGTCGTCGAAGAGTATCCTCCTGAGCGAACCCTTCTCTTTCCAGAAGAGATCGGCCAGCACGACGACCGGGAACTCCAGCCCCTTGGATTTGTGGACGGTCATGATTTTGACGCTGTCGGACTCCTCCGTCTCGAGAGAGGCCTCCGATTCCTCGCTCGAATCGACGAAGGCCTTGAGGTTGGAGGAGAGCTCGCGCAGAGAGCTTCCCAGTCTGTCCAGTTCCCTGGCCAGTTCAAGCATCTTTCTAACGTTGGCGATCATTCTCTCGGCACCGTTCAGCGTCGCGAGTCTGGCCAGATAGTCGATTTCCGAGACGAACCTTTCCAGTATCTCGCTGGGAGACAGTACGTGCTTCAGTTGAGCGAATTTGTCGAAGAGTTCTTTGAGGTGCAGAAACTTGCCTTCCCTGCTTTCCTGAAGCGCGTAGTAGAGAGGTCTTCCCTTCGATCCCTGAAGGCTCCTGAGCGATAGGATATCGTCCAGCGAGCAAGCGAACGAGGGCGAGAGGAGGAAGGTCACGAAGTTCCAGTCGTCCAGCGGATCCACCAGCAGATCGAGCCAGGCCAGCGGTCCGGCCACTTCCGGTCTGTCGTAGAAGTTCTTGCTTCCGATCGTGTAATAGGGAATGTTCAGCTCCTCCAGTGCCCGTTCGTAGTTCGAAACCTTCGAGAAGGTCCTGAGCAGTATCGCGATATCGCCGGGCTTTATCTTACGCTTCAGGCAGCTTCCATCCTTTCGCCTGAAGTGGATCTCCTCCTCCAGCAGCGCCCTGATGGCGGCCGCCACGGTTCTCGAGTCGTCGGACGTTTCGCTCCGGATCAGCCTTATCCTCTCGAGCGGCTCGTCGCTTTCGTAAGGTAGGGCCTCTACCTCCTTTTCATAGACGGAGCGGAAGTAATCGCCCGAGTAATCGGGGGGCATGATCTTCTGGAAAATGTGGTTCTGAAACTCGACCAGCGTCGGGTGCGAACGCCTGTTGACGGCCAGGTGGAGCGGTTCTAGCCCGCCCGATTTGAATTCGTCCATAGTTCTGTTGAAGACCGTCACATCGGCTCCCCTGAACCTGTAGATAGACTGTTTCGCGTCGCCCACGAAGAGGCAGTAATTCATGCCCCCCTTCCTGAGGAGCGATACGATCTCGCTCTGCAGCTCGTCGGTATCCTGAAATTCATCGACCAGTATGTATTTGAAACGTTCCCTGTACTTCTCCCTGACCTGCGGCATCTCCACAAGCAGATCGCGGGTTTTGGTCAGCAATTGGTCGAAATCCACCAGGCCCATTCTGTAACTGCGGGCCTCGTATCTGTCGAGCAGTTCGCGGAAATTCACGCAGAAGCACTCCGAACCGGCCATGACTTTTTCGGCGTGCTCCCCCAGCTCCAGACTGGAATAGCCGGCGGGGGAGGGATGAACGGCCAGTTCGTGTCTTAGCTTTGAAAGCGAGTCTCTGAAGATTTTGAAGGCCTCGTCGAGTCCGGTGAGTTCGATCAGGGGCTCCAGTCTTTCAAGGTTCTCTTCGAAAAAGCCGCGAACGGTCTGCTGTTCGAGCATCACCCTCTTCATGCCGCTCAGTATCTGAAAGCCCGGATCGATCCCCAGAAAGAGGGCGCTCTCGCGGAGAAGTCTCTCGCAGAAGGAGTGTATCGTGGAGATCCAGGCGTAGGTGAGCCTGTTTCTGAGAGTCTTCCATTTGCCGGGATGTCCAAGGGCGATTCGCTCGTCGATCCGGCTTATTACACGGTCTTTCATCTCCTTGGCCGCTTTGTTGGTGAAGGTTATGGCCACGACGTTGTGGACATCCAGGGCCTCGCCGTGCCTGAAGGCTTCTTCGAAGACCTCTATATAGTTCTTGACAAGGTTGTAGGTCTTTCCGGTACCCGCCGAGGCGGATATGAAGATGTCACTCCTCATCGGCAAACTCCTTTCCATCTCTCCATGTGGCCACACGTTTCATCTTCTTGAAACGGCAGTTGAAACACTTGCCGCTCTGGGAAAGGCAGACCGGGGCGAACTTTCCCGCGTACAGTCCCTCCGTTATCCCCCTTACCCAGGCCAGCGCATCACTCTCGCTCCAGTCGCCGCCCTCTCCGCGACCCCCGACGAAGCGCCAGACCCTTTCGCCGTTGACCGTCTCGACTTTGAAGGCCGCCCTGTTGACGGTGGTTCCGGTCAGCGTTTTGAAGACACCGCCGGCAACGGTATAGCCGCTGTCGGCGAAGAGCGTATCCGCGGCCAGCGAGTAGAGAATCAGCTGCTCTTTATCTCCGCTGTTGCCCCTCTTGTAATCTATGATGTATATAGAATCGCTCGTCTCGTCCAGATCAACCCTGTCGATCTTTCCTCTGAGATAGACGCCGGGGATCACTTCCACCCTTGCCGTGCCGCTGAGTCCGAAAGCCTTCTCGAAATCGAACGGGTAGTACTCTCCGCTCATCAGCCGTGGCCTCTTAGATTCGCGGATCGTTATATAGTCCAGAAGGATCTCTCTCAATCTGGCGAACTCGAATTTGAAGACGACACTGCTGTCGTGGAGGAGGTGCTTGGTGAGGTTCTCGGCCAGCGAGCCCTCCCACTCTTCGCCCTTACCCGAGAAGTAATCTCTCAACACGGCGTGATAGACGTTTCCCTCGTCCAGGGGGGTGAGCTCGAAGATGTGGTCGGTTTTCTGATCGAGTCCGGCTACGTACGAGAGGAAGAAGAGAAAGGGACAGTCGTCGTAAGATTTGAGCCTCGAAAAAGAGAAGGTCTGCCCCAGATGCTTGCGGAGCTTTTCTAGATCCTTCACTTCCCACCTGAACTCCCTGTTGAAATCTATAAGCGAGGCCTCCAGTCTTTGCAGGCCGAATCTTTCCCTCAATCCGGGCCAGAAGGGACCTTTGAAGTATTTCGAGGCGGCCACGTCCAGTTCCAGACGGCTCATCGCGTCTTTCAGCTCGGGAATCAGCCCCTGCCTCTTTCCGGCTATCAGGCCGCGCCTTTGAACGGTCGCACCCGAGCTATCCAGTATGTCTTTGAGATATGGAGAGGGCAGGATCGGCTCGCCCTCTATCGTCGATTCGGGGAGCGTGAAGTGGATCGCCTCGCCCGCCGTCGTTATGGAGAGATAGAGGTTCAGCCTCTGTTGCTTCTCGCGCGTGAGAAGGAGGTCCTTCGGCCGGAGCGAGCTGTACTGCGTGAAGCTGTACAGTGGATTCAGTTTGACGTAGGGGTACGCTCCGTCAACGAAGCCCAGGAAGATCTTGATCTTCCTCTTCGAGAAACGCGACTTGAGGAGCGACTGTATCTCGACCCTGTTGGCTATGCTGCGCGAGGCCGGGTAGCTCTCTTTCCTGAGCATCAACATGAGGTATGAGTAGTACTCGGCCGGAGCGATCCGGGGACGGTTCATAAACAGCAGAACGCGTTCCAGCTCGGGCAGAACCCTGTCGAAGAACTCTTTCAGAGCCCGGAGTTCGTCCTCGCCATCGTTCTGTTCGAGTTTCCTGTACGAATCGATTATGGCCAGATCCCTCTCCCAGCCGGCGAACATCTGCGAGTACTCCCCGACCGGCCTCATGCGCATACTCTTGAAGGGCCGGAGCTTATCGAAGATCCTCCCGACGGCAGGCAGCAAATCCTCTCTGACCCTGCGTATAGTCTCTTCCATCTCCAGAGCCGGCGCGCTCTCCAGATCGTCTTCGGCCAGCGAGAGAACGGCGTCCCGCCTTCTGGAGGTGAACTCTATGAACTTTTCCAGCCGCTCTACCCATGAAGTGCGCCTCTCTTCCAGTTTCAGTCTGACGTGGGCCCTGTCGTATATTATTCGCGACATGGTGGCCGCCATCTCGAGAAACCTGGCGTCGATCTCCCCGCCGTAGCCGTTGTCGCCCATGGCTATAAGCTTGTCGGGCGGAAAGCCGAGAACGGCAGCCTCAAGCGGCAGTATGAGCTTCCTGACGGCCAGTGAAGAGAGAAGCGGCTCGTCGCCTTCGCTCCTCCAGGGGACGCCGTATTCTCGCAACTTCTGTGAGAGGAGCCTGTCGTATATCTGGAAATCGGAGGCGACCAGCGAAATCTCTCCCGGTTCATAGCCATCGACCAGGTACTTCTTTACGAGTCTGGCGGTCCACTCCACCTCCGAGAAGAGATCCGGAAAGACCGTTACCTCCACGGCCGGGCAGAGTCCGGCCCTTTTATTCTCGCAAAAGAGATTAGACATGAAATGTTCTAGTTTAACCGGGTAATACCTCTCCTTGAGGAAGATCCTGCTCACCTCGATATCTGGAGTCCGCTTCTCGAAATCCTCTATAAATCTCCTGATAGAGGCGACCTCCGAATACAGTTCCTCCCTGCCGGGGTCGTCGGGGATAGTTATAAAGATCTCCTCGAAGGAGGGGAAGACGGAGCCGAAGAATTTCGACATCGCCGGGCTGAAGTCGTGAAAACCGTCTATGAAAAGGTACCTGCCGAACTCGCCTTTGTGTATCTCGTCGGCGCGCTCCTCTATCCCGGTGTAAGCGTCGAAGGTGTCGAAGATGGTGTTCTGCGCGAACCTCTCCTGAAGGGCCCGGTATATGTCCATCAGCGTCGAGACGGCCTCGTCGTCGCTGGCGAAGATCTCGGTGAAACCTCCCTGCTCCTTCACGTCGTGGATCATCTCGAGTATGTAGTCTATGAACATGGCCGAGTCTATAAGCTCTCTCTTGCCCATCTTCTCGAGGATGTTTCCGATTTCCAGTCTTATGATGTAGTCGCTTATATGGTAAGAGGCGGGATTCAGCAATCTGAATATATCGACGGCGAACTGGTCCATGGCGAGAAATCTGGAGGAGTTGATCGTGCCAACCCTGGACACGAAATTCTCCCTGAAATAACGCACATGGTCGCCCGACGGACCGACGAAGTAATAAGAAAAGGGATCGGTCCTGTGGACTTTTTCGAGCTGTGAGAGAATCGTTTCGGTCTTTCCCGAAGCGGTCGGTCCGAAAAACAAAGACAACTTCATGGGACACCCCCTGTCAGCGATACAATTTTATCACCTGCAACCCTGAAAGGGCCGGGCGGGATTCTTTTCTGCGCCCTTCATTCGTGGACTTCGGCAACCGGGGACGGGCTTTCTTCTTTCGGTTTCTTGCTTCTGAAGAGCTGTACCGCCGCAAAATCGTTGATCATCATACCCATAAGGTCCAGCCTCCTTCCCGTGTACATCCATGGCAGCATGAAGAAGATCGCCTGCGTCGGGGGGATGTTGAAGGGAAGAACGACCATGGAAATTGTGAAGAGGTCCAGCGGACTTGGAACTCCTATCGTCGCAATAACCGCGATGATCGAAGATATAGCTATGTAGAGATAATCGACTGGACCGAGGCTGCGACCGAGCAGCTGGAGGTTGAAGATCGCCACGACCGCGAAAAGCGAAACGGTGTGCGGCTGGAGCATAACCACCAGAAGCGGCAAGACTCCCCTCTGGTTTTCGTCGTTGAATTGCCTGACCCGCTCGCTCGTGTGAAGCGCTTCGGGGATTACCGCCACCGAAGACATGAGAGCGAAGAGAAGCATCGTCGGCTTCTTTATGGCTCCAAGAAACGCAAGAGGCGACATCTTCGCCAGTTTCGCCCCCAGCGCGATCGAGACGACAAGCCAGATGACGAAACAGAGAAGCTGACAGCCGATAAGCATTATGAGCGATTTCATAACGCTGGTGTCTCCGGTGAAAACCGATGCCTGACTCAACATGAGGCTGAAAATGCCGAAAGGAAGTACGTAATAGGAAAGCTTGAAGAGAAATATGAAGATCTCTCCGGCCGTCTCCAGTGAATTGATTATCACTTCTCTCTTGGAGTCGTTGATGAATTTAATGGCAAAGGCCAGAACGATCGAGAAGAACACTATGGCAAGCGTTTTGTTCTCGGCGAAGGCCCTGATTATGCTGTTGCTTATCATGTTGGTGGGAAGAGACCACAGGATCGAGCCGGTCGTTACGTTCACTTCCTCGAAGGGGTTAGTCGCCTTCATGGATACCACCAGCGCCTCCTGCGATTCTTTGGCGACCCCTGTTCCCGGCTCGACTATCATCGCCACGACTATTCCGATCAAAGCTCCGAGGACGAAAAAGACGAGTACCACCCCCAGGAACTTCAAAAGGAAGCCCCCGCCCCCGGATTTCATGAGAAGCCTGAGGATGTTCAGCGTGACCACGCAGAACAGTATCGGAAGGCCGCAGAGCAACATGTAGTTGAAGAAGAGTTCACCCAGCGGGCTGAGACCTTCGACGATGTCCGGGAAGGCGCCACCCGAGTAGAACCCGAGAACCATCGCGAAGAGGATCGTCCAGATGTTCAGCAGCCAGTGGGGAGCCTTGCCGTTTTCACTCTTTTTGGCAATCTTCTTCTGACTGCTCCATACGACCAGAAAGGCCAGCAAGAGGATAACAAAGAGCACTATCCACCTGTAGGGATCTTCCAGCAGCAGCTTTATCCGACTCTCTTCCGCGGTCTCTTGGTGGAGCTTGGCGATCAGTTCGTAATCGACGTATCTGTTCAAATACTCTCGCGTCTTGTTGTAATCGCTGTCCAGAAACCTGTTGATCCACTCGAGCAGATCGGTGTTGGCGGGGTTGACCCCCACCACGATCTGGTCCTCCGAAGGGAGACGGTAAATGGAGTAATGGATCAGCAGAGAGGGATTCTTAACCAGAAAGGTCTCGGTCCAGAGATCGTTCATGAAAAAAACGTCGTAGTTCTTCTCGAAGAGAAGCCCGGCCAGGTTTTCCGTGGTCCCGATACTGAATATCTTAGTTCCGGGGAGGAGCTGGAGGGCGATCCTCTCGTAAACCGTTCCTATCATCACCAGTACGGAGATCGACGGATCGTTCAGGTTCTCGACGAGCTTTTCGGGCGTGAGCTCATCGACTTCGTTTTTTATCTTCTGAAGCACCGATTGTTTATCAGCAGCGACAGGTTCTGTACGAGATAATCGCGCGAGGCATAAACCTGGGAGGCTCTGGAGGGGGAGTAAGAGTAATAACTCAATATTATGTCGCCCTCCCCTTCTCTCAGATGTGTGGCCAGGGTCTCGTGTGTCGCGACGGCCCGTACGAAGAGCGGTTTCACTCCGAGCGCGGCCGCGATGTCCCTCCCCAGTTCGACGTCGATTCCCCCGAGCTTTCCCTCTTCGTCCAGATAATAGAAGGGATACCAGTAGTCTTCAGTCTGGAGGATCCTCAACTCGCCGGAGGCTTTTATAGCTTCTATACTCCTGAATTCACCCGCGAAAACCAGAGAAACGATTAAAACCGTTAAGAAAAGCAAGATCTTTCTGCCCATTTGGTCTCCCCCCCGCCTTTTCCGCCAATATCGAGAATTATAGCATTTACAGATAGTTATGAAGAGCACAGAAAGACATTAGGCTATACACTTCTCCAACAAATAGCTGCCGATCTTGGTAATGTTTTTATTCAGTTACCGCTCCGGAGATTGATATAATCTCAGTACCGGTTCTTATTTTTTTCGCAGGGAGTTGTTGCCAGATGCGCAGGTTGTTGTTTCTTTCGTCGGTCGTTCTTTTTCTTCTTTCCGGCTGTTTGCCGATCTTCTCGCCCTGGAGCTGGACCTCCAGAGTCAGGGGCTCCTTTCAGTTCAGCAGCCCGGCCATGGGCGGCAAGGGGATTGTGTACGCCGCCTCGCAGGAGGATCTTTACGCTTTCACGCAGACCGGTAAGTCCACTTCGATTTACGGTCTGGGATCGGGAGAATGGTTCGGCGGCAACCCTTCTGTCGACGAATACGGAAACATATATATCGGAACAACCGGCGGCCGGCTGCTCAAGATCTCCCCCGAAGGGCTTCTGCTGTGGTCCTTTCCGTCACAGCCTTCGGGAAATTACACCGTTCGCGATACTTCGATCGACGGCGAGGGCAACCTCTATTTCGGAACAATCGGCGGCACCATGTATTGCGTATCGCCTGAGGGAGTGGAACTCTGGCATTACGATACGGGTGAAGAGATCTGGTCCAAGCCGGCGATAGGGGAAGACGGAACGGCCTTCTTCGGCACGCTGGTCACCGGCGGCAGTGAAACTCACAGTTTTTTTGCGATCAAAGACGGGCAGCCCTTATGGGTTTTCGAGACTGATGCTCCGTCGGTTGGTTTCTACTCCAGTCCCGCGCTGGACGGGGAGGGCAACGTATATGTCGCATGCCACGACGGATATCTCTATTGCCTGGACACTCTGGACGGCACGCTCGACTGGAGTCTGAGACTGGCTCCGGCAAAGCCCGGCGGAGACAGCGCCATAGCCTCCAGCCCGGTTGTAGGACAGGACGGGACTGTCTATCTTTGCACCAACGAAGGGGAATTTTACGCCGTCTCTCCGGCCGGATCGATACAGTGGACGGCCTCCCTCGGCACCACGATCTTTTCCACCCCGGTCCTGTCCTCCGAAGGCGTGGCTTATATAGTGGGCTGGGACGATTCGAAACTGTACGTTGTAGATCACGACGGAGGAGTGGCAAAACGCTCCAGCATGGGGCGCAACAGCGCCTGCTCTCCGCTCATGACGGACGACGGCACGCTGTACTTCACCGCCACGCTCGTGGACATCGGCACCTGGAGCCAGCTCGTATCTCTCGAGACCGATGGAACCCCCGCGGGACTGTGGCCCATGTACGGAATGGATCAAAGACGCACCGGAAGTCTGGACTGAAGATCTTTGCGTCATGAAACCCTTGCCGTTCCGTTTTCGTGGTATTTTTCTTTGATTCTGAAAGGCCGGAAAAGTGTGTAACAAATGTTACCGCTCAATGCCGTCAAAAGAGGTAGAATTAAATCGAAATACACGGGAGGTGTTGTTATGGGAGTGAAAATAAGCGAAAGCGTAACCTGGGTTGGAAAGATCGATTGGGAATTGAAGAAGTTCCACGGCGAGGATTATTCGACACACAGGGGTTCCAGTTACAACTCCTATCTCGTGCGGGACGAGAAGGTTGCCCTCATCGATACGGTATGGTCGCCCTTCGGAGAAGAGTTCGTAGAAAAGCTGAAGAAGGAGATCGATCTCTCGAAGATCGATTATATAATCGCCAACCACGGAGAGATAGACCACAGCGGAGGACTGCCAGCCCTGATGCGTGAAATCCCCGATACGCCGATTTACTGTACGGCCAACGCAGTCAAGTCCCTCAAGGGGCAGTTCCACGAAGACTGGAACTTCGTGACCGTTAAGACCGGGGATACTCTCAAGCTCGGAAAGAAGACCCTCACGTTCGTTGAAGCCCCGATGTTGCACTGGCCCGATTCGATGTTCGAGTACCTGGACGGCGAAGAGATCCTCTTCAGTAACGACGCCTTCGGCCAGCATTACGCGACCGAGCTTCTCTACAACGATCTGGTCGATCAGGCCGAGCTGTACCAGGAAGCGATAAAGTACTACGCCAACATACTCACTCCTTTCAGCAAGCTCGTTACGCGCAAGATCGAAGAGGTACTCAGTTTCAAGCTGCCTCTTAAGATGATCTGTCCCAGCCACGGAGTGATATGGAGAAAGGACCCCGCCCAGATCGTCAAGAAGTATCTCGAGTGGGCCGGAGATTACCAGGAGAACCAGGTGACCATCGTCTACGATACGATGTGGGACGGTACGAAAAAGATGGCCGAAGCGATCGCAAAGGGCATCCACCAGACAGATGGAACCGTGACAATAAAGCTTTTCAACGCTGGAAAGAGCGACAAAAACGACATAGTGACCGAAATCTTCAAGGCGAAGGCCGTACTGTTCGGCTCCCCCACGGTCAACAAAGGGATCCTCGCACCGCTCTCGGGGATGTTGCACGAGATAAAGGGTCTGGCCTTCAAGAAAAAGAAAGCGGCCGTTTTCGGAACTTACGGCTGGAGCGGCGAGTCGGTCGATGTCCTCAACGCGTTCGTCAAAGATGCGGGTTTCGAAGTGGTTCAGGAG
>Ga0116157_10004744_pt1 | contig 12645 bp, 10 predicted proteins | sample AD_UKC048_MetaG_FD_89882 | JGI IMG/M metagenome (GOLD analysis project Ga0116157, IMG submission 89882) | Active sludge microbial communities of municipal wastewater-treating anaerobic digesters from USA - AD_UKC048_MetaG | ecosystem: Engineered > Bioreactor > Anaerobic > Digestate | place: USA... | reverse complement strand
GCTTGGTGATGACGGCAGATTGTTTGCCGATTTTATTATGTGATGAAGCGGGTGCTCAAGTGGCAGCGATTCACTGTGGTTGGCGCAGCCTAGCCAAAGGAATTACTGCGAAAGCGCTCGAAAAGTTTGCGGGTTCCCCAAAAAAAATTCTCGCCTATTTGGGCCCCGCTATTTCGCAGCCGCACTTTGAAGTGGGGGTGGATGTGTTGGAGGCTTTCTTTGAATCTGCACTCACGCCCGCTCATGCGGACGCAATCGCAAACGCTTTTATTTCTGCGCAGCGCCCGCTGCATTTTTATGCGGATATTTACGCGCTTGCGCGCGCCGAATTAAACGCGCTCGGTGTTACGCAAATTTACGGTAGCGAGTATTGCACCTATGCGCAGACGGATGATTTTTACTCCTATCGCCGCGATAAGGTAACGGGGCGTATGGCCAGTTTGATTTGGCTGGAATAGTTGAATTCTCAAATCTCTAAATACGGTATTTTGCTCATGGTTTGCGCTAAATCACTCGCCGCTACCGGTCTTGCAAAATAGTAACCTTGGTAGGCATCGCATCCCATTTCTGCCAGCGCATTGCGCTGCTCAAGTGTCTCTACTCCCTCAGCAATAACACTTAAACTCAAGCTGTGGCCTAAGGCGATAATCGTGCGGGCAATAGTCGCGTCATTGGCATCGGTAAATAAATCGCGCACAAAGGATTGGTCGATTTTGAGCTGATCGAGCGGCAGGCGTTTTAAATAAGATAGCGATGAATAGCCAGTGCCAAAATCATCCAACGAGAAAGTGACACCTAGTGCTTTAATTTCAACCATTTTGACGATGACATCCTCCACATCCTTCACCAACATACTTTCGGTAAGCTCTAACTTTAACAGGTGAGGGTTAGCGCCAGTTTTCAAGAGTGCTTTTTCCACATTGGCGACAAAGTTGGGTTGAGCAAATTGTGAAACGCTTACATTCACCGCCATAGTCCACGTTGAGGTTGCGGGTATTGTTGCCCAATCCACCAGCTGCTCACAGGCGGTTTCCAGAACCCATTGACCAAGCGTTAAAATCATTCCCGTTTCTTCTGCTAAAGGAATAAAAGAGGCGGGTGAGATCATTCCATGCTCTGGGTGAAGCCAGCGCACCAAGGCCTCTACGCCGGTTGGCGTGCCTTGGCCATTTACTTGAAATTGGTAATGAAGCAAAAACTCTTTTTGCTTCAAGGCGAGCCGCATGCTTTTTTCCAGCTCAACCCGCACAGACACAGCTGCTTGCATAGTAGGGTCAAAAAAGCGCGCATTGTTGCGGCCAGCAGTTTTAGCTTGGTACATGGCGACATCGGCTTTTTTAAGCAGCTCATCTAGGGTTTCTTTTTGGTGGAGGAAAACCACTATGCCAATGCTGGGGGTGATGACATAAGTGTGTTCGTGCAGATTATAGGGCTGTGCGAGGAATGCCAAAATCTTATGGGCGATTGTCTCTGCTTGTGATGCCGCTTCGTTGGGGTAAATACTTAAAGCTTCAAGCAGTACGACAAATTCATCACCACCCATGCGCGCCACGCTGTCGCCTTCGCGCACGCAGGTTTGTAGGCGTAAAGCGACTTGCTGTAAAAGAAGATCGCCTAGGTCATGCCCCAAGCTGTCGTTCAGTTGTTTGAAGTGATCGAGATCCAAGAACATAAGCGCGCCGTGTTGATCGGTGCGGCAAGAGGTGTGAATTGCCTGTTGTAAGCGGTCGTAAAGCAAGCGACGGTTGGGTAAGTTGGTGAGCGGATCGTAAAACGCTAGGCGGTAAATTTCCTCTTCGTCGCGTCGCTGCTGGCTAATATCGCGAATCACGCCGACGAAGGTGGTTTTGCCGGAGCGCAAAATTTTGGAGATGGAGAGGCTCATGGGGAAAACTTCTCCGTCTTTGCGCTGGCCTTCTACTTCGCGCAGGATATTGAGATCTTGCCCATTGAGGTTGCCTTCGTGAGCCTTGAGGTGGTTTTCATGCTGGGTCTTGTAATGCGAGGGCATGAGCTTGGTGATATTGCCCCCCAGCACTTCATCTTGCGGATAACCAAAAATATGGCTGGCCGCTTGGTTGAAAGATTCAATAGTGCCCTTGGTGTTGATGGTGATAACTCCATCGAACATATTGTCTAAAATGGCCTGAGTGTGGAGTGCCGACTCCTGCAGTGCGAGTTCAGCGTGTTTGCGTGCGGTAATGTCGTGTGCAACTCCGAGTAGTATGGGCTCTGGCTCTTTGGTTAAATAGCGAGCCGAAATCTGCATGGTTTTAATATCGCCACTGCGTTGGCGCAATTGAAATTCAAAATCGTCTACTTGCCCGCGTTGGATTAGCTGCTCGCGCATGGCGTTACGCTCGTCTGGGTTAACCCAGATTCCCAATTCTTGAGTGTTGCGGCCGATTATCTCTTCCCGGGTCATGCCGGTTATGGCGCAAAACGCATCACTGCAGTCCAACATAACGCCCTCTTCGGTTTGCAGCGTTAAGGGATTTGGAATGAGTTTAAAGGTGCTGCGGAAGCGTTCGTCGGCACGTCTTAGTGCTGTAACGTCTTGGGCTGTACCCACCATGCGTGCAGGCGAGGAGAGGCTGGCCGGTAAAAATTCAGCATGGCCACTTATGTGGCGAATCTCACCTGCTGGAGTAATGATGCGAAACTCATCTTTGGTGGGCTTTCCAGCCTCAATCGCGGCAGCGGATTCCAAAATCACTTGTAAGTCATTGGGGTGAATGAGGCTTAAAAATGAGTCTCTAGTAGGTTCGAAGGTGTCTGGAGACACGCCGTAAATCCGGTAAGTTTCTTCAGACCAAGTGAGTTTGTTTTTCTGGATGTCAAAGCTCCAGCTACCTATATTTGCGATACGTTGTGATTCGGATAGCAGCCACTCCTTCTCGCGTAGTGCTGCTAAGGTTCTGTATTTCTCCGTCACATCGCTGAATACCAGTACCACGCCTACGATCTTGCCAGAAGAATCGCGTATAGGCGCTGCGCTGTCGGAAATTTGATATTCCTTACCGTTGCGCGCAATAAGCGCGGTATGGTTGGCAAGGCCAACAATATTACCGTGTTCCATCACCAGCTCGGCGGGGTTGCGCGCGGGCTCGCGGGTGTCGGCATTAATGATATGGAAAACCTTATTTAAGGGTTGCCCAAGAGCCTCGGGGAGAGGCCATCCCGTCAATTGTTCTGCAACGGGGTTCATGCGAGTAACCTTGCCGTGCGTATCCGTTGCTATAACTGCATCGCCAATGGATTGCAGCGTAATCGCAAGATTCTCTTCGCTGCGACGCAATTGCTCTTCGGCAAGTTTGCGATCGGTAATGTCTATGGCCATGGACATCATAGTGCCATCGGGCAGGGGGGTGGCTATAACTTCGGTGGGAAAGGTAGAGCCATCTTTACGCTTCAAAATCCATTCGCGGAAATAGTTGGGGTTAGATGCAATTTGTACGAGCGCAGGTGCAATTTCATTTTGCTCTTCATCAGCCACAACGTCGCCGGGGCGCAGCTGGCGCAGTTCTTCCACTGTGTAACCAAGCATGCCGCATATGAAGGGGTTGCAATCGATCAGAAAATTATTGGCATCGGCACTAAACACATTGATGCCGATTTGTGCGTGATTAAACAAAACACGATAGCGCTCGTCGCTCGCCTGTTTGGCGCTTTCCATTTGCAAGCGCTCTTGGCGCAACTGCTGCAAATTACGTTGAGTTTCAGCAAGCCAAGCTAATACGCTGTTCTCTTTCCCTTCTGTGAGGTGAATTGGGGTGGAGAAATCACCAGTGCCTATTAATTTGATATTTTGGTAAATATCTTCGACCGAGCCACCCAAGGTTATGCGCACAGATTGGTTTATACGCCACAACATAAACATAAGGCTCAGGCCAAAACCAATTAAGACCACTAGGATAATTGCCGCTTTGTGCTCTGCTTGGCGTACCGCCTGTAGCGTGCGCGTATCTTGCAGTTGGTAAAACGTATTGATGGGCTCCATGATGCTGACTTTGGCGCGGTTGTATTCATCGCCAAACACCATCGATAATGCCTTTTGCCGGTTGGCCTCAAGGTCAGAGTTTGTTTGCTCAACCAGCGCCATGGCAGCAAGCTCGGTGCTACTTAAAACATCTGCGCTAATTTTGGAGGCTTTTAAGACATCCAGCTCTTGCTCAGTAAAACCATTCGCGCGGAATAATGCCAGCAGGGAAATAGGCGCTTCGGTGGACGTTAGCTGTTTGCCAACTACGGCTAGCTCCCAGTAACTATTGGTGTAATGTTTAGGGCGTGGTAAGTGACCTTCGGCAATCGCAACAATATTTAGATAATACTGCTTGTAAATCGGGTTGCCGGTGGCAATGTAGCTGCGCGCCATACGGGTGAGATCATCAGATGATTGGCGTAGCTCCTCGGTCGCTAAAAAAGATTTATGGCGCATATCATGGGCGCGATCAAGCTGCGTTACAGAATAAATAATAAGCGCAAAGGTGATCATCAACGCAGCGAATAGGCTAAACGCCAGCCACGCATTGAGTGATGTGGCGGTGCGACTTTGGGTTGCGATCATCTTGATTTCCATTTCTGCGTAACCTGCCACTCTACCTAGCTCTATAGGGGGGCTACTTAAGGCGATGTCTACTTGTTGAAACGTTCATTCTTCTGCATGTTCACTGTAGACGAATATGACAACAGTGAACATGACATTCAATTACGCGCGGATACACCGCACAACAACTCGTCAAATAAATACGCAATCTGTCATCATTGTAGAAGCAAAATAATAAAATGCGCGTAACTCTCTGGCATAAGTGTTGCAAATTCAACTCTAGTTCAAAGATATGTAAGTCTTTTTTTTAATAAGAATTCGTTTTTCCAAATTAAATCGCCTATTGAAAAATAAACCGGAGAATAAAATGGCCCAAGGTTCGTTTTTAAATGCTTTGTTACGTAAAAAAGCAGTTGTTGATGACGTGGATAATATTGGTTTAAAGCGCTGTTTAAGTGCATTTGATTTAACCTTGATGGGTATAGGCGCCATTATTGGTACTGGTATTTTTGTACTTACGGGTGTTGCAGCCGCTACTACTTCTGGCCCAGCGGTAATAGTGTCATTTGTGATTGCCGGTTTGGCGTGCGCTTTTGCGGCGCTTGCCTATGCTGAATTAGCGTCAAGTGTGGGCGGCGCAGGTAGCGCCTACGGTTATTCTTACGCCGCCTTTGGCGAATTTATCGCGTGGATTATCGGTTGGGATTTAATTTTGGAGTACGGTGTGGCTACCGCTGCAGTTGCCAACGGTTGGTCGGGGTATTTTAATAATGCCCTACATGCCATTGGTTTTGGTCTACCGGATTATCTCACCAAAGGCCCATTTGCGGTGAACTCGGTTACTGGCTTGCCCGACGGTGGTCTAATTAATTTGCCAGCCTTTACCATCATCATCCTATTGACGGCCATGTTGATTGCGGGTGTTAAAGGAAGTGCGAGACTCAATACCGCTATGGTGTTTGTAAAACTCTTAGCGATTGTGATTTTCTTATCAGTGGGTCTATTCCACATCAACCCAGAAAACTGGAGTCCCTTCGTTCCCTTTGGTTGGTTTTCTCACGATGAACTCGGCAAACCAATCGGGATTTTTGCGGGCGCCTCTCTGGTGTTTTTTGCTTACGTTGGTTTCGATGCTGTCTCCACCGCGACTGAAGAAGCCAACAAACCCCAGCGCGATGTTCCCATCGGCATTCTCGCCTCGCTGATTTTTTGCACCGTGATTTACATTGTTGTTTCGGGTGTGCTCACCGGTATTGTTCCCTACACCGAATTGAATGTGTCTTCACCAGTGGCATATGCGCTGGAGCGTATTGGTCTCACGTGGAGGGGCTTCAACTTGGCTGCAGGACTGGTAGCAATGGGGGTGATCACAGGTCTGACTACGGTAATGCTCGTTCTTTACTACGCCCTCACGCGAATTCTTACTGCAATGTCGCGCGATGGCTTGGTATCGCCCTTCTTTGCAGGCGTTAATAAAAAAACGCAAACTCCTGTAAAAAACACCGTAATTTGTGGATTCATTATGGCGGTAATGGCAGGCTTTATGCCGCTCAGCGCTCTCGCCGAGCTGGTAAATATTGGTACGCTCGCAGCCTTTGTGTTGGTGTGTATAGGTGTGATTGTATTGCGTAAAACTCACCCAGATTTAAAGCGTCCCTTCAAAATGCCCGGCGGTGTCATTTTGCCGGTATTGGGTGTAATTTCTTGCGCGGTTTTAATTGCCTTTTTACCGTGGCACACTCACGTGCGCTTTGGGTTGTGGCTGGCAGTGGGTCTTGTAATTTATTTTGCATATGGCATTCATAAAAGCCGTTTGAGTAAATAAATTTACGCATTGAGTAAATAAATAAAAGAAGGTGCATCCAAAGCACCTTTTTTTTCGCCTATTCAATTTGTAATTGTGAGAATTTGACTGACCATAGGTTGTAAATAAGGAACATACCATTATGCAAAAGAAATTAGCTCTGGGTTGGCTTGCCCCTGTGTTGTGGCTGTTTGGTAGTCTTGCCATTCTTTCTGCGGTTTATCGCATGTGGATTACCACAGATGCGTTGGCAACAGGTGTTATGCCTGCCGATCCGAGTGATGTTCATTATGTTAACCATGTGTTGATGATTTCATTGCACATAGTGCCGGGTCTAATTTTTTTGGTGCTAGGCCCACTGCAATTCACGCCGAGTATACGTACGCATTGGCCTAAGTTTCATCGCTGGTCTGGGCGCGTGTTTATTGTTTCGGGCTTGGTCACTGCGGTAACTGCAGTGGCTATGAATATGGTGTTTCCGCCCGTAGGCGGTTTGTTCAAAAGTTTAGCGGTTTATATTTTTAGTGTTGGGCAAATTGTTACCTTGGTCGTCGCACTGCGTGCAATTTTACGCAGAGATATAGCGCGGCATCGCGCATGGATGATCCGCGCTTTTGCTATAGGCTTGTCCGTATCTACCATGCGAATCTTTTTCATTCCCGCCTATATTCTTTATGGTATCCCCAACGACTTTACAATTGCGCTGGGCATGTGGATTGGCTTTGTGGTGAATACTGTAGCGGCGGAATTTATTTTATGGCGTGAGCGCGTAAAGCGCTCGGTTATGAAAGTTGCTTAATGTTTTTGTGTCGGAAACTCATGCGCGAAAATTACTTTTGCGCATAATTTCCTAGCTGCGCTTGTCACATTTAAAGTCAATCTTCGTAAAACCTTTATGGTGGCCACTCAAATTCTTTGGCAGTGCGGAATCATCATAATAATCGGCAGCGTAAAATCCGAAACTCCACTGGCTGATAACTGCAATTGAAAAAACCAACAGCGCGGCTGTGGCCAACCCCTTACTTTCAAAAGTATCCATTTTTATACTCCTCGCAAGTTATCGTCAGAATTAAAGCCATTGAAAATCTCCAGCCTTAGCCTGGCAATAGTTTAATCTCTGACAAAACGTACTTCTGTAATTAAATTGTTATCAACTTTATAGATGGATATGTATTTGGTTTTTTTGCCAAGGTATTCCACAGTTTCATGATTAATAACATAACTATCATTTTCAAGTTGGGTATGAATGGTCACCTGTACAGCACCTTCTTTAAACATGGGCTCAAAAATAGATTTTAAGTGTTCCTTACCTTTTGCGAGCGATGTTGTGGGGTAGGTATAGACCTCAACGTTTTCTGCATAGGTGGCTAAAAACGACTTGAGGTCGTGTTTGTTGTAGGCGTCCATTCGCTTATTGACTACCGCTAATGGTGAGGTTTTGTTATCTGCTGCGAATGTGGGGAGCGTGAGTGTGGATAAAATGGTAAGAATCAGAAACGCATATTTCATGTTCATTTTCCTTTAATGAGCGTTTGGCTAGGTTGTGAAGGTTAAGACCTTAGACGACGAAACTTGGGCTTTGGATGCGACCCTGTTTAAAGTTCTGGGCCCTTATCGCGTAAAGTTTTGTTGCGTTACGGCTGTGCGCGGAACACTGACAAAAGTCACCGGTTCTTGTCTTTAGACTGAATCTACGGGCGCTTCCATTGATATGCGAGTGATTTGGCCCCACTGACTATAAGGTTTATCTATAACACGCTAATTCTTAAGGAATCACTTATATGGCAATGCATCTTCCTGCAATTATCACTTTGTTTGCGCTGCTGCTATTTCTCGCCATCACTTTTTATGTGGGTTATGCGCGCACAAAATATGGCGTTAAAGCGCCTGCAACTACGGGAAACGATAATTTTGAGCGCATCTTTCGCGTGCAAATGAATACCTTGGAAAATTTAATTCTCTTTCTGCCTGCACTTTGGTTGTTTAGTCATTATGTTAGCCCGCTGTGGGCGGGAGTGGTGGGTGTCGTGTGGTTAGTGGGGCGTATCGATTATGCGTTTAGTTATACGCGTTCTGCCGCTGCGCGTAGCCGTGGTTATGGCATCAGTATTTTGGCGTTTGCAGTATTGGCGTTAGGTGCGGCTGTTGGAGTTGTGCTGCGAATTATGGCTGGGCTTTAAGTTGCTTTTTTAAATGCTATTTTTCGAAATTTGCTCAGGAATAATGTATGACTGAATCGCTCGCGCTGCCATTGCCTAAAAAATTAAGCCCTTTGTTGGGCTTGTTGCCGTTTTTAAAACCTTATTGGTTGCGCTGGATTTGGACATTCATGGCATTAATTATCGCCGCAGGCACAACGCTTACCTTGCCGGTGGTGTTTCGCTATTTAATCGATTCGGGTTTTTCATCGGGGCAGAGCGAACATCTCAATCGTTATTTTATTTTGCTGTTTGGTTTATCGATTGTTTTAGCGGTGGCAACCGCGTTGCGGTTTTATTTTGTGTCTTGGTTGGGCGAGCGGGTTACGGCAGATATTCGCAGTGCTATTTATTCGCACATTTTACGCATGAGCCCGCAGTTTTTTGAAATCACCAAAACGGGCGAAGTGCTTTCGCGTTTAACAACCGACACCACATTGATCCAAACTGTAGTTGGTACAAGCTTATCTATGGGCTTGCGCAATTTATTCATGCTGCTAGGCGGCATTGCCATGCTGATAGTTACCAGCCCAAAACTCGCTGGTTACATTTTAATTGTGTTGGTCGGTGTGATTGCGCCCATTTTAATTTTCGGCAGAAAAGTGCGAAAGCTATCGCGCGATAGCCAAGACCGCGTTGCCGATTCCAGCGCGCTTGCCGGTGAAATTTTAAATGCAATGCCTACGGTGCAGTCCTACACGCAAGAAGAGCGCGAAACTGTGCGCTTTGATCTTTCGGTAGAGAGCGCTTTTAAAACGGCACTCTCGCGTATTCGCGCGCGTTCAATACTTACCGTTGTCGTTATCGTTTTAATTTTTGGCGCTATTTCATTTGTATTGTGGTTAGGTGCGCAAGCGGTGCTTTCAGGCAATATGAGCGGCGGGCAATTATCGCAATTTATTATTTACGCCGTAGTCACTGCTGGTGCTATTGGCGCTATTACTGAAGTGTGGGGCGATTTACAACGCGCAGCGGGTGCAACCGAACGCTTAATGGAATTGCTGCATATTGAATCGCCCGTAGTTGAAACGACTAAACCATTAACCTTGCCTGCAACGGGTGAGGGCATTGAGTTTGATCATGTAAATTTTTCTTATCCCTCGCGGCCAGATACGCTCGCGCTAAAAAACTTCTCGCTAAAAATTCGCCACGGTGAACACGTTGCCTTGGTTGGCCCATCGGGTGCCGGTAAAACTACCTTGTTTCAATTGCTGTTTCGCTTTTACGATCCGCAATCAGGCGCAGTGCGTTTTAACGGAATTGATTTGCGGGATTTAACCTTTAAAGATGCGCGTCAGCCGTTCAGTGTTGTTTTGCAAGAGACAGTAATTTTTGCAGGCAGCGTGTTAGATAATATTCGCTACGGCCACCCCAATGCCACGCTTGAGCAAGTGAAAGCTGCGGCAGATATGGCCGCTGCTAGCGAATTTATTGAAGCACTACCACAAGGTTACGATACTTTTTTAGGAGAACGTGGCGTGCGTTTATCCGGCGGGCAACGCCAACGTATTTCAATCGCCCGCGCAATTTTAAGTAATCCTCCTATTTTGTTATTAGATGAAGCCACCAGCGCACTTGATGCCGAAAGCGAACGCCAAGTGCAACAAGCGCTCGATAATGCCGCGCACAATCGCACGACCTTGGTGATCGCACATCGCTTAGCGACAGTGCAAGCAGCAGATAGAATTGTGGTAATGGAAGCGGGTGAAATTGTTGCCGAGGGAACTCATGCGAAATTGTTGGTGGATAGCCCGTTGTATGCGCGGTTGGCGAAGTTGCAGTTTACGGATTGATGGGTGAGGGGATATATTTATGTTGGGGTGCATTGTTCGCAAGCTTACGCCTTACCCGCAACCTACAAAACCAATTTAATAGGGAGTCGTCATCCCCGCAGGGGATCCAGTGACTTTAATTATGAAAGACGCTGGATCCCGACGGGATGACGACTCCCCGTTTTATAAGTAATATCGCAATCATTAAAATAATAACGAGGTAACAATGGAACAATCAAAAAACACTTTTTTAATTATCGCTGCCAGCCTTTCTGCACTTGCGGCAATACTTCACATCGCTTGCATAGTATTCGGCGCGCCTATGTATCTGTTTATGGGTGCAGGTAAACAAATGGCACACTTGGCTGATGCAGGGCATTGGTACCCCACGGTGGTTACCAGTTTTATTGCGGGTATCTTATTTATTTGGTCGCTCTATGCGCTTTCTGGCGCAGGGGTTATTCGCAGGCTGCCATTATTACGTGTTGCTTTGTGTGTTATAACGGCAATCTATTTGGTGCGCAGCCTTGCCTTTATTCCACTTGCGCCGCATTTCCCTGAAAACAGTACAAGCTTTTGGTTTTGGAGTTCGTTTATTTGTTTTGTGTTTGGCGTAATGTATTTAATTGGAACTTGGCAGGTGTGGGCTAAGTTAAAAAAATAACTCATCCGTTTCTTCATTAATGCAGGGTACAAGATGAACTTTATAATAAATATATTCGATAAGATCGTCTTTGGAGTTTTGTTGTTATTGTTTTTTCAAGTACCGATTTTAGCGGACCATTATTTGCAATATGTGAGCGGCTATTTTGACGCTACTGAACGGCAGGTTGAAGGTTTTAAGGCAAATGCGGCTCAGCATAATTACCCCGATGTTTACGCCATGATTCAAGACCTCTCGGTAAACACCAGCTCAGTAGTTCGTACCGATGCTCATCAAAAACTGCAAACCATGCAGGAATATGAAGAGCTTAAGGTTTCTATTGCAACGCTAACAGACGGGAATATTTATGAGCGCGCATGGTTTATGTTTAACCCATCGCGCTATGAACGGCTTACTAAAGTCTACGAAAACTTTAAACCCGGTATGCCTCTGAGTTTGCAAGATATTGGCTTTAGCCTTCTCACTGCACTCATTCTTAGCATATGCCTCATGTTTCCGTTTAGATGGCTAGCAACAAGAAACGACAGACGCAGAAAAAATGCGCTTACTCTGCGTTGAGCGGGTTTTTATTTAACGCTAAAGAGTTTTTGCTTGGCAAGTAATGCGCTAACCACAACAAGCGCAAAGGCAATCAATACGCCTAAAAATTCGCGGCACTCTTCAATATAAGGTTTTTGTGGATTCATGCTTTGCATTAAAGGTTCTTCTGCCATGTGCAAGTAATATTTGTAAGCGCCGGGCGCGCTGATAAATAGCTCCACGCAGCACCAAACTACTGCCAGTAAAAACAGTGGGCGATTAAAGATATTAAATAAAAGCAGGGAAGGGATAAGTGCGCAGAGGAGGTAGAAAGCGATCCAAATAATCGGGTCGGGGTCATTAAACTGTAAGCCTGCAAAGCCCAAAAGGGTAATGCCGAAAATAAAATATAACGCTTTTGATAAGTAAGTCATGCCGTGTGCTCTTATGGGTTGAGTGCGGCATGCATTATAACCACTATTGCGCTACTGCCAAAAACTGCCCGGTTAAATAGGTTGTTCCGCTAATCACACCCACGCTGTGTGATGGGTAAACTTCGCGCAGTTCAATCGCCGCATTACGGTTTACCAAGCGCACTTGGTGTTGTTGGTATTCGGTTTCGGAGCCTTGCACCACCATTTGGTAAAGCGCGAGCGTATCGCCAGAGCGCAGGCCGTTATTGGCGCCGCCCTGCAATAGAATTTGTGTTTGCCCTGGGCGCGAATCAATTTGCGCTATATAGGGTTGGCACTGCACCACTGCTCCCACATCTTTGGCAGCCATTTTTACGAGGCCTTTAATTTGTTGGCCGTAATCGCTTTTCCAAAACAGCGGTGTATCAAACCCAACATCTTTGGTGGAGCCCCAAACACCATAGGTATCGTAACGTTTGCTAAACAGGGTTTGACCGGTAAAACCATCGCGCAGGTTCACGTTAAAACTAAATACACGCTCGCGCTTATCAAAGCGATTTCGTATTTCAATAAAATCAAATAAGCCGTTTAAAAAGCGTGTGTACATACCGGGGTTGTAGGTGGCTTCGGGGTGAGTCATAGTCATATCGATTATCTCGCCCGTGAGCACTAGCTGGGTGCGCTGGTTGCGGGCGAGCTTTTGAATTTGTTGGGCGAGCAGGTTATCGG
>Ga0116157_10004743_pt1 | contig 12646 bp, 12 predicted proteins | sample AD_UKC048_MetaG_FD_89882 | JGI IMG/M metagenome (GOLD analysis project Ga0116157, IMG submission 89882) | Active sludge microbial communities of municipal wastewater-treating anaerobic digesters from USA - AD_UKC048_MetaG | ecosystem: Engineered > Bioreactor > Anaerobic > Digestate | place: USA... | reverse complement strand
CGGCAAAGCTAAAGTCGCTGACATTGCCAAAATGCCCCACGTTCTTATTGCTGGTCAAACTGGTTCCGGTAAATCTGTCTGTGTTAATTCCTGGATCGCCAGTATTTTATTTAGAGCCTCTCCCGATGAAGTCAGATTGATTATGGTTGATCCCAAACGAGTTGAACTTACCCCTTACAACGGCATCCCTCATTTGCTCGTTCCGGTCATTGTTGAACCGGAAAAGGTTATTTCTGCCTTAAAATGGGCTGTTGCTGAAATGGAGCGACGTTATAAAACCTTTACCGAAGTTGGCGCTAAAAATATCGAAGCTTACAACAACCTTTCTGGTTTTCAGTCTATGCCCTATATCATTATCTTTATTGATGAATTAGCCGAAATTATGTTATTCTCTCCCTCTGAAGTGGAAGATAATGTTTGTCGGATCGCTCAAATGGCTCGGGCTGTCGGTATCCATTTAGTTTTAGCTACCCAGCGCCCATCTGTCAATGTTATTACCGGTCTTATCAAAGCCAATATTCCCACTCGTATTTCCTTTGCTGTCGCTTCAGTCACCGATTCTCGGGTTATTTTGGATGCTCCCGGAGCTGAAAAATTATTAGGTCGGGGAGACATGCTTTATATGCCGCCGGATTTAGCCAAGCCAGTTCGTATTCAAGGTTGTTTTGTTGGAGACAAAGATCTCATCACTTTAATTGATTACCTTAAAACTCAAAAAACCACTGATTATGATGAACAAATTCTTAATCAGCCGGTTGTTGGTGGTCATAATGGTGCTAAAAATGCTCCGTCAACCGGTGAAACTCTTGGGGAAAAAGACCTTATGTTTGACGATGCTGTTAAATTAGTTCAAGATTTAGGTAAAGCGTCTTCATCTCTTATGCAGCGACGCCTTAAACTTGGTTATGCCCGGGCAGCTCGCGTTTTAGATCAACTGGAGCAAGCCGGTATTGTTGGTCCAGCCAATGGTGCCAAACCCCGTGAAATTCTTATTCCTCATAATACTCCCAGTGATAACGCTGAATAAAATAATCTTATGTTTTATGCTTGCTCTTTACTCAAAAACACTCGTCTCGACAAGGAATGGGAATTGGCTGATATTTCCAAAAAAATAAAAGTCCCGGTTAAATATCTTGAAGCTATTGAAAACGAACAAATTAATTGTTTTCCCCAGGAACCCTATTGTTCTTTAATTATCAAGGATTACGCCGACTATTTAGGGCTTAACGGTAGCGATATTTTATCTTTGTTTAGGCGTGATTTTGAACAAAAACGTAAATCTAAAAATACTATCAAAAATTCATTTGCTTTTACTCCTCGTTTTACCTTTATGGTTTATCTTGTTGTCATAATTTTATTATTTTCCTTTTATCTTGTCTCTGAATATTACAAATTTCACCAACCCCCTAAACTAAAAATTAATTGGCCTCTGGAAACTACTCTTTCCAGTTCTATTTTTGATGTCACCGGCACTACTGATCCGGAATCTACTATCAGAGTTAATGATGATTTAATTTTAGTCAACAATGATGGTACTTTTGAGAAAAAAGTTTTACTTAGTTCTGGTGATAATAAAATTATTGTTGAATCTACTTCTCCCAATGGTAAAAAAACTGTCGAAGAAAAAATAATCAATTCTTCACTCTGACAAAAAATTAGTTTATACTTTTTGTATGGAACTTACTCAAATAGTCATCATCATCAGTCTTCTTGGTATTACCGGAATCATTGTTACTTCCGGAATTTGGCTTATTAAGGTTTTTAAAGAGTTAAGAATCACTATCACCAAAACCAACCAAATTCTCGACGACGCTCATTCCATTACTGCTTCTGTGGCTAAACCGGTTTCTTCGATTTCTGAATTTGTCATGGGTTTTAAAAACGGTTTCTCTTTCTTTAATAATTTATTCGATAAAAAGAATAAAAAAGATGAGTAATTGCCATTGTCATCACTCAGACTCTGATTCCGGATCATCTAATTCCGGATTTATTTTTGGTCTGATTTGCGGTGCCATTATCGGAGCCGTCATTGCTGTTATTATTTACAAAAATAACAAAACCGAAGTCTTTGAAAAGCTTGAACAAAAAATTAAATCTTTTTTCAAAGATTTTATTCCTCAATCAGAATCCACTAAAAACCAAAAACCATCTCCTAAAAAAATCATTGCCAAGTCTTTGTCTGAAAAAACTTTTATAAAACCAGAAACTAAAGCCGAAATTACCCCAATTTTTGTCAAAGCTAAGAAACCCGTTCCTAAAACCTTCATCAAACCAAAAAAGTAATTTTCTTAATGTAGAGACGTTCTACAGAACGTCTCTACATTTTTGATTAATTTGTTTTGCTGACTATCTGACTATCTGACAAGCTGAATAGCTGATTAACTGATATAATCATCACTATGAAAGCCCGCGAATTAAAGGATAAATTCATCAATTTTTTTGTCTCTCAACAACATATTGAGATTCCTTCCGCCCGTCTGGTTCCTGAAAACGATCCCACCACTCTTTTTATTTCTGCCGGCATGCACCCCCTGGTTCCGTTTTTACTTGGTCAACCTCATCCCTTAGGTAAACGTTTAACTGATGTCCAAAAATGTGTCCGCACCGGTGATATTGATGATGTTGGCGATGGTTATCATCACACTTTTTTTGAAATGTTAGGCAACTGGTCACTGGGGGATTACTTCAAAAAAGATATGATTCCTTGGAGCTATAAATTTTTAACCCAGGAACTAAAAATTAATCCAGCCCATCTTCATGTTACTTGTTTTGCCGGTGATGCCGATGCCCCCAAGGATACTGAATCTTACGATCTTTGGCGCAGTCAGGGAATTTCTGAAAAACAAATTCATTACCTTCCCAAAAAAGATAATTGGTGGGGTCCGGCCGGTAATATTGGCCCTTGCGGTCCGGACACTGAAATGTTTATTGATACCAATCCTGATGCCGGAGATGTCGATTTCGTTACTGGCTGTAAACAGGGCCGAATCATTGAAATTTGGAATGATGTTTTTATGCAGTATTACAAAGACGCAGCAGGTAAATTTTCTGAAATGCCCCAGAAAAATGTTGACACTGGTATGGGAGTTGAACGAACCACTGCTATTTTATCCGGTTTTTCCGACAATTATCTCTCCGATATTTGGCAACCAATTATCAAAAAAATCGAAGAGCTTAGTGATAAAAAATATAAAATTTCTCCCCTTAATCAAGGGGAGATGCCCGAAGGGCAAAGGGGTTTTAGAATTATTGCCGACCACATTCGTTCTGCCGTTTTTATTATTGCCGACGGAGTAGAACCAAGCAACAAAGAAGCTGGTTATGTTTTACGTCGTCTTATTCGCCGGGCTGTTCGTCAAGGCAAAATTTTAGGTATTGAAACTAATTTCATTTCTCAAATTGCCACCGCCGTTTTAGATAATCAAGACAATTTCGCCGGCATTTATCCGGAATTAAATGAAAACCAAGAAAAAATTATTTCTGTTTTAGATGCCGAAGAAAATAAATTCCGTAAAACTCTAAACAGGGGATTAGTAGAAATTAATAAGCTTATTGGGCAGCATCACTCTATTTCCGGCAGAGAAGCCTTTACTCTTTATGAAAGTTTTGGTTTCCCTGTCGAGATGATCAAAGAAGAATTGGAGAAAAATAATTTATCTCTCGATATTGATGAGTTTGAAAAAGCCAAATCAGAACATCAAAAGCAGTCTCAAACTTTGTCTGCTGGCAAATTCAAGTCCGGTCTGGCAGAACAATCAGAAATCATTACCAAATATCATACTGCTACTCATCTGCTTCATACTGCGCTTAGAAAAGTTCTTGGTGATCATGTTCAGCAATCCGGTTCTAACATTACCTCAGAAAGATTACGCTTCGATTTTTCTCATCATGAAAAACTTACTGATGAACAGCTTAAACAAGTCTCCGACATAGTTAACCAACAAATCAAATTAGGTTTAGCGGTTACCAAAGAAACTCTGCCTTTTGCTGAGGCCCAAAAACAGGGTGCCATCGCTTTTTTTGGTAATAAATATCCTGAAATTGTCAGTGTCTATACCGTTGGTCCAAAGAGTTCTTATTTTTCCCAGGAAGTTTGCACCGGCCCTCATGTCAACAATACTAGTGAATTGGGAGCTTTTGAAATCACCAAGGAAGAATCTGCTGGCGCAGGTCGCCGCCGCATCTACGCCGTGCTTAAATAATCCATTTTTCGCCTTTTTATTCCAAGATTCCAAAAACTCCGACATTTATGTCGGAAACTCAATAAAGCGGAACAAAAAACCATGGCCTTTAGGCCGTGTGTTTTTTATAGTATTCTTATACTATGGAGGGGAATAGTTTTTGGTTAATTTATATTCAGGATGATTATGTTTCTGTTTCCTTGGTTTCTCGGGAAAATAAATCATTCCGGGTTTTGTCTGTCGGCCCCCCAAAACCATGGGATTCATTTGATGCTTCTATTTTAAATAAAGCCGTTGATGAATCTTTGTCTGTCGCTTCTCTTAACGCCAATATTACCGAAGACCAGGAACCATCCAATGCCGCTTTTGTTGTTCCTCCTTTTTGGGTTAGCAGCGATGGTAAAATCATGCCCGCCAAACTCAAATTTATCAAAGAAATTTGTAAAGAATTATCCTTTTCTCCCTCTGGTTTTTTAGCCGAAGACGAAGCTTTAGTTGAAGAGTCAAACCGTTCTGATGGTTTCCCGGCCAGTTTTATTCTTCTCCATTTGTCCAAACAGGAATTTTATCTATCTTTGGTTTATTTGGGCCACATCAGAGAAAGAGTTAAAAAAGGCTTTGATGGGGAATTTACTGGTCAAATTTTAGAGTCAGCTATTTTAGAATTTAAATCAGAATCTGCCTTGCCGCCTCAAATTATTGTTTTTGGTAGTGCCTCTCCGGAAACGATCACTTCTCTCAAAAATTTCCCTTGGGTTGGTAAAAAAAATATTGAAACTTTTCTCCATTTTCCTGATATCAAACTTTATTCTGATAACGAAGTCATCACTACCTTTACCAAAGTAATTTCTAATCAATTAAACCCCAACAAATCATCTGTTGCCGAACCGCTTTCTTCAGACACCACCAAAGATTTTGAAAAAACTGAAATTAAAGAAAATCCGGTCGAAGAAACTGAAGCTATTACCAATGAAAATGAAATTAAGGAAGAAAAACTAATGGAATCTCCTCCTGAGGATTTAGGTTTTTCTGTCATCAAACCAACATTAAGCACTTCTTCTTTACCGATTATTACTCCAGATCAGTTACCTCAATCTTTGGAAATTGGTGCTGAACCCAATCTCGATCCTTTTGAGCCACCGGTAATAACCCCACCAATTATTCCTGATAATCGGCAAAAAATTAAATTTTCTTTTAAATTCCCCAAAATCAAATTTCCTAAAATTGATCATAGTTTTTGGTGGATTATCCTAGCTGTTTTACCATTTTTAATTATCGCTCCACTTTTCTTAGTTTCCTCTCAAATTACTCTTTTTACTACTCCATATCAATTTGATAAATCAATCCCCGTCACCCTAAAAACCAGTGATACCACTATCAATGATTTGGATAAATCAAATATCCCGGTTCAAAAAGAAACCATTCAGATTGATGCCAAAGCCACTGTCGAAACCACCGGCCAAAAAACTATTGGTGATAAGGCCAAAGGGGAAATTATTATTTTTAATAAACTCGATAAAACCCAAAACATTCCCAAGGGATCAATTTTAACTGATTCTTCGGGTAAAAAATTTGAATTAACTACCGCCGTTTCTGTTAATGCCAGTAGTTCTGATTTAGAAAAAGGTGTCATCACTTTAGGTCAAACCAAAACTGTTGTCATGGCTGTCGATATCGGTTCTGAATTTAATTTAGCCACCGACACCAAATTAACACTTAAAGATTTTCCTGAAACCAGCTTAATTGCTAAAGCTGATTCCGCTTTTACTGGTGGCAATCGTCAGCAAATCCGAGCTGTCAGTCAAACTGATAAAACTAATGTTCAATCCGAAATTGATGAACAAATTTCCAAGAATATTGACGACCAAATTAATAAAAAAATCGGCAACATTTCTGGTATTATTGATGGCACTATCCAAACTCAAAAAGACAAATTGGAACTAAGTCGGGAAATTGGTGAAGCAGCTGACGAATTAACCGCCACAATTAAAGCCAACGTTACCGTTTTTGTTCTTCCCGAAGATGTTAAAGATCAGGTTATTAAACATTTCTTGGCTTCAGAACCTGATTTCCCCAATATCGATTACCAATCTAAAGATTTTAATTTATCGTTTAACCTTATTAAAATCGATGTTTCACAAGCTTCCGGTACTCTAACTATTTCCGGTAAATCTCTGCCAAAAGTCAACATCAGTCAGGTCCAAAAATCTCTTACCGGAAAAACTACCAACCAAGCCAACAGTATTATTAAAAAACTCATTCCTCGGGCTTATAATTTTCATATCAACAACAACCTTCCCATTTTGCCTCTCAGGTCAGATAATATCAATATTGAAATTAAAACTGAATCTCTGTGAGTTATATTTATCTTAAAAAAGACGTTCTCCCAAAAGGTCTTCCAAAACGCAAAAGAATCATAATTTCTGTTTTGCTTTTAGCTGGTTCTTCATTTTTATATTTAGCTATTTTCCCTATTATAAAATTTCAATTCGAATATTCTGGTAAATTCAAGCAAATCATTGACCCAAGCGCGCCAAAATCATCAAATAAGACTAATATTTTGGGTGAAAATACTGATTATACTCAACTTTCCAACTGGTTTGTTAATACTCAAAATAATCTCTTACCGGTTACTCAAATTGACGACTCTACTAAATCAACCTATTATCTTTCTATCCCCAAATTAAAAATTACCGACGCCACGGTTACTATTGGTAGTATGGATTTAAACAAAAGTTTAATTCAATACCCTCAAACAGCACTCCCTGGCCAATTAGGTAATACGGTTATTTTTGGTCACTCAACTTTATCTCAATTTTTTAGTTCTAAAAATTATTTAACTATTTTTTCTACTCTTTACAAACTTGAACAGGGTGATGAAATTTACCTTAAATACGACAAATCCACTTACAAATATGTCGTCGAAGAAATGTTTGAAGTTCAACCTACTAACCTTTCGGTTCTTGAACAACGTTTTGACGACAGAACCTTAACCTTAATTACTTGTAGCCCTCCGGGAACTTATCTCCGCCGTTTAATTATCAAAGCCACCCTTTCTGCTAATTAGCCTTGTTATAATATTTTCATGAACGCCCTCTCAGTTGACTATGGTAGTAAACAAATTGGTCTAGCCATTTCTATTCAAGGTGTCATTCAGCCGCTTGATGTAATTAAAAATGATTCTAATTTTTTACCCCAACTCCAAAAAATTATTACTGACTATCAAATTGATAAAATTTTCGTTGGCATCTCTCAAGGGTTATTCGCTGTTAAAACTCAGGAATTTGTGAATTGGCTTAAAAATATGATAACATTACCTATAGAAACAGTCGAAGAAGCCGTGAGTACTATTGAAGCTGACCAAATTTATTTGGCCAACAAAAAGCCAAAAAAAGACTACAAAAAAAATATTGACGCTATCGCTGCTGCCGTTATTTTAAAACGTGTTATTAGTTAAAAAACAGCCTTTGGCTGAAATAAAAATATGATTAAAGATTTAATTGCTCCCATTCAAGCTTGGTTATTATCTCAAAAACGCTGTGTCGGTTGTGGCGCTCCGCTTTCAAAAGGTAAACGTAAACAAGTTCGCGGTCAAATAACTGTCACTTGTAAATGTGGCCGAATTTTCATTCACGACGAAAAGAAAAATAACTATCGTCGGGCTTTATTTGACGAAATTTAAATGCTCAAAAAAATCTTTATTTTATTTTTAATCATAGTTTTACTATGTGTCGTGGGATTCTTTGGTTTTTTTTATCAAAATAATCAACCGGTTTCTTCTGATGAAACTGATAAAATTTTTACTATCAAATCGGGCGAGGGAATTAAGTCTATTTCCCAAAAGCTTCAAGATGCTGGACTTATCAGAAATAAATATGTTTTTCTTTATTACAGTTATCGGCTCTCCCTAAATCAAAAAATTCAAGCCGGTAATTTTAAAATTTCTCCTAATCTTTCTCCCAAAGACATAGCTATTAAACTTACTACTGCTGGTATTACTGATTATTGGTTAAAAATCCTTGAAGGTTTACGGGTTGAAGAACTCACTGATGCCTTTCCCCAAGATTCTTCAGTTAAATCAGCCGATTTTGTTAAAGCTGTAAAAGCTAAAGAAGGCTATATTTTCCCTGACAGTTATCTTATTCCCCAATATTTCACTCTCGATCAAATCCTTTCTACTATTCAAACTAATTTTGATAAACAATTTGCCCAAGCGAAATTAGACAAAACCTCAACAATTTCGGATGCCGATGCGGTTATATTGGCTTCTCTTCTCGAGCGTGAAGGTAGACTTCTCAAATCAAAACAGATGATTTCTGGAATCATTTTTAATCGTCTCAAGAAAGGCATGGCTCTTCAAATTGATGCTACTGTCCAATATGCCCGCGATTCTCAAAGTAAATCTATTACTAAATATTGGCAACCGGTTAGTAGCGGTGAAATTAAACAAACAAATTCTTCTTTTAACACCTATCAAAACACCGGCCTACCTCCTCGACCTATCTGTAATCCTGGATATAATTCTCTTTATGCCGCTTTTCATCCGATTGAATCAGATTATTTTTACTATATCACCGGTGACGACGGCGTTATGTATTACGCCAAAACTTTAGACGAACACAACACCAACATCGCCAACCATTTAAAATAACTGCTATTTACTACTTACTAATTTGCTATTTACTAACTCATTGAGTCTTACCCACCTCTCTTTCTTCACTTTCATCGGCACATCATCTTTATATAATTTTTCACTTACAGTCCCAGGTCGGGGAGAGTATTTGTTTAAGTACGCTACTTCAAAGTTCACTTGTTTACAAATATCCACTGTTTCTTCAAATTTTTCCTCAGTTTCACCCGGGAATCCAATAATAATATCAGTAGTAAACCGGGCATCTTTAATTTTATCTTTAATTTTTTTAACTAAATCCAAATATTCTTGCTTGGTATAATTCCGGTTCATTTTTTTTAAAATTTCATCATCACCCGCCTGAAATGGCAAATGAATCAATCGATCAATATTTTTATATTTAGCCATGACTTCAATCAAATCATCCGAAAAATCCCACGGGTTATTGCTCACAAACGACACTTTTTCCAAATCTTTTTTTGCTACTTTTTCCAATAAATAAGGAAATAAACTCTTAAATCTCTTTTTTCCCATTCTGACGTATCCAAAATTTTTCCCTCTTGCCTGCCCGCCGAATTGGAGGGTGAAAGAGGGGTCAGGGGAGATTGACATATCCGCTCCATACGAATTTACGTTTTGTCCGATTAATAAAATCTTTTTATTACCATTTTTAATCGTTTCATCGACTTCAGTTAAAATTGTTTCCATATTTCGGGAAACTTCTGATCCTCGGGCTTGCGGCACAATACAGTAGGAACACATATTATTACAACCGTAACTTATCGGAATCAACACCGTGTCATTAAATTTTTTAATCGGCTCATAATCAATTTCAAAATTTTCCATCGGTACAAAATCTACTCCCGGAAAATTCTTTTTTGCCTCCATTCTTTTTTTAGTATTTTTTTTCATTACCCCCACCAAACACCCAGTTACAATTATTCTAATTTTATTAAGACTTCTCCCTTTTTTAAGGGGAGATGTCGCCGACAAGGCGACAGAGAGGTTTGATCCTTGGTTAAATTTATTTACATTATCTATCAACCCATAGGCCCTGTTTTCTGCCGATTGCCTCACCACACAAGTATTGATAATCACCATATCGGCATCTTTCCAATTTTTAACTTCCTCATCACCTTTAGCCAAAAAAAATCCCCGGACCTTTTCGGAATCAGAGGTATTTTGAATACAGCCAAACGTTTGGACAAAAAATTTCATTGCCAATTTTACCAAATCATCTCTTTTTAGTTATCCTTTTAGTCAAAGCCACTAACCCCGCCCCAGTAGACGACAATAAAATAGTTGGCAATATCACTCCCACCGTCGGTAAAGTTGATGTTCCGGCCGCACTGTTAACTGCCTCCCAATTAACATTATCTGCACCCATAGTCAGAGTAAAGTTTATTGTTGATCCATTATTCGTAATTACTACACTATGATCACCGTCAGACAATAAACCCGGAGAATAAGACCAATCATTATTTCCTCCCGCTGTCACCGTTCCTTCCGTTCCGTCAACTGAAATTGTCACAGTACTGTCACTTGGAGCCTCACCGGTAAACACTGGAACTGAACCGGAATACCACCAATGAGAAATTTGTCTTCCACTAGTATCTACTGACCCAATTGATTTTAAATTAAAACCACTAGCTTGAACATCAACCTTATTAAAATTAAACAACCAAGCGAATAAAACAAAAACCATGAGCAGATTTTTCTTCATATACTCTAATCATAGATAATAATTTTAAATTTGCAATATTTCCCACCGAATGAGAATATTATTTATGAACGATAATAAAAATCAAAATCAACCTAACCCAGCCGCTTCTGATTATCAAAAAATCCTTGACGAATACGCCGCTTCAGTCAAACCAGGAGATGCCGATCCAGAAGTTGAAGTAAAAAAACCAGAAATCGATTTAAATATCACCACTAGTTTAAAAGAAGCTCCTGTCAAACCAGAAGAAAACAAAATTCCTGAGATTAAACCAGATATTACTGAAATTATCCCCAGTAAACCAGCCGAAACTTTTTTAAAAAGTGTCAACTCGCCACAATTAGAATCACCAATCCATCCCTCATTAGCTGCTAATCTTGAAGGAGATGACATTCCTGAAAAACCAATAATCTCGAGTCAACCATCCGAAAAAATCGACAAAATAGTTCCGCCGGTAATTGAAACCGAAGTTAAAAAACCAATGGAAAATATTTCAAACTCAGTTAAAACTCCAATTATTGAACCACCGTTGCCTACATCGGAAATTTCTCCACCCCAAAAAACTCCTGAAGAAGTTAAAGCCGAAATTAACCGACTTTTAGAAGACGATGACCAATCTCAAACTTCTTCAGATTCTATTACTCCCAAAACTGGATCAAATATGGGTAAAATATTTTTTATTTTTGCTTTAATTTTATTTTTAGCCGTTGCTGCCGGTTTAGCTTATTTCCTGTTTTTAATTCCATCAAATTCAAGCAATTCCAATAATTCGTTTAATTCAGTTACTCCCATAATCACCAAAACAGAAGATAACACCGGATCTAACACTACCGGTAGTGGCACTTGCGAATTAAATGATAAAACTTATCAAGTTGGGGAATCGTTCGCTTCTGCCGACGGTTGTAACACTTGTAATTGTTCTTCCGCTGGTGTTATTACCTGTACCGAAAAAGCCTGTGCTGACACTTCCACCGTCACCTCCGCCACCAAATCCGCCACTGTAACTTCAACCACTAAAACCGCTTTTCAAAAAATGATTGCCAACTTTACTTTATATAAAGATATAACTTCTGATGAAAGATTAATGTTCACAAAGGAAGGTAACTATTGGCCAAGTTTCACAAAATCCAGTGACAAACTCTATTCATTTGTCCAAAAACTTATAAAAGGGTCAATTAAAACCTTAGTTATTGATCATAATAATTTAAAAAGTATTTTAACGAGTGAAGATTTTAAGAATGGTTATGACTATACTTTTTACTTAACTCCTAACTATGAAAGTTGGACTTCTTCCGAGTTTAAAACTTTAGACTATAAAGACACTGGAATCGGTGATTTTACTCCACTCTATGCTTATTCTGATAAGTTAATTTGGACAACCAGGAACAACTGTGGTGGTGCTCGATCTGAAGATATTGAAAGCCAAAAAGTTCAAGATCAATGTAACTCACTTGTTCAAGAAATTGAAACCGCCTTTCCATAAAACTAATAATTATTTAAATACCATGGAAAATCTCCAACCAATTCCTCAACCGCTCCAACCCTCATCCAAAAATCCCTACAAAGTTTTGTTTTTTATTGCTCTAGTTTTACTATTTGTTTTTGTTTCTACCTTGATATTTTTATTCAAAAATAACAAAAGTAAAATTATTAAAAACAACCAAATTGATAATCAAACTAAAACTCTGACTGGCAACACTGCTCCCGATTCAGAAAATACTTTAACTATTTCTGATTTACAAATAAATTTACCTAAAGATTGGAAGATTTACTACTCTACCCAAAATAGTGCCAAGATTTTGACAGAAACCGAACCATACAAGGTTTATTTAATTGTCAGCACTGATAAATCTGGAGAAAATTCACACCCAGAAAATATGCCTAACAATACTCCATATGGTTGGGTATCTACTTTTGATTGTGGTGGTCCAATGGCTTGTATTGATGCCATGATTAATCGTAATTATTACCAATTTATCTGGAATGTAGAGGGTGATCAGCCAACCCCAAAAGATATTGGTGGTGTTTGGAGACCTAATCATAAGGCTCAAGAAGAAGACTTAATCAATATAATTAAAACTGCTAAACCAAATACTAACTTACCTTGGAATTCTT
>Ga0116157_10004741_pt1 | contig 12646 bp, 11 predicted proteins | sample AD_UKC048_MetaG_FD_89882 | JGI IMG/M metagenome (GOLD analysis project Ga0116157, IMG submission 89882) | Active sludge microbial communities of municipal wastewater-treating anaerobic digesters from USA - AD_UKC048_MetaG | ecosystem: Engineered > Bioreactor > Anaerobic > Digestate | place: USA... | reverse complement strand
TTCTGGGATTTTGACGCTGCCGTCCGCTTGTTGGTAATTTTCCAAAATGGCAATAACAGCTCGCGTTACAGCTACGGCTGTTCCATTCAGCATATGCAAATAATTTTTTTCTCCATTTTCTTTTTTATATTTTATATTCAACCCTCGCGATTGATAATCCGTACAATTTGAAGTCGAAGTTATTTCTGCCCAATCGCCCATCGTCCCGTCTTTATTGGGTTTGCCTGGCATCCAAGCTTCCAAATCAAATGTTCTGATAGCTGGACCACCCAAGTCCACCGTGCAGTGATCAACAACCCTGAAAGGAATATCCAAGCCTTTGAAAATTTCTTTTTCAATTTCCAATATTTCCTGATGTGCCTCTTCACTTTTTTCAGGCACAACGTATTGAAACATTTCTGCTTTCGTAAATTGATGAACTCTAAATATGCCTTTGGAAAACTTGGAATATGCTCCAGCTTCAGTACGATAACAATGAGAAACCGCGATATATTTTTTGGGCAAATCTTTTTCATCAATAACTTCATTCATATGATAACCGCCCATAGTTATCTCGGCTGTTCCGATTAAACTCAAATCAGTATTTTCAATATTATAAACTTGCGTTTCGTTTCCACGAGGATTAAAGCCCAAGCCTTCCAAAACTTCTTTTTTAGCCAAATCGGGGGTGGTAAACGGCGTAAAGCCATGCTTTAGTGCAATGCCCAAAACATAATTTATGAGAGCCTGCTCGAGAAAAACCAATTCATTTTTCAGATAATAAAATTTGGCTCCGCTTACTTTTGTAGCTCTTTCAAAATCAATAAGATCCAAGCTCTCTGTAATCTGCACATGATCAAGTGGTTCAAAATCGAATTTCACAGGCTCTTTGACTATTTCTAAAACTGGATTATCATCTTCATTTTTACTGACCACAACATCTGGATGAGTCATATTAGGAATTCGCGATAGAAGTTCTTTATATTTTACAGAAACTTCCTCCAGTTCCTTTTTGGCTTCATCTGTTTTGCTGTTTGTTGCCTTGCCTTGTTCGATTAGTTTTTTTCTTTCCTCAGCTTCGGAAGATTGAATCAAATCATTGAGATTATTTTTTTCAGCTTGTAATTCTTCAACATATTGCAGGGCGTTTTTTCTTCTATCATCCAAAAGCAAAAGCGCATCAATGTCGCATTTCACACCTCTGTTTTCACAATTCTTGCGAACTGCATCTTGATTTTCTCTGATAAATTTGATATCCAACATAAAACTTAAATGGGTTATTATAACAAAATTATTTTACTCCTAATGGTAATAAAAATCAAACAGTTTTATTAAAAAGGGTGGGATTAAAATTCAATCCCGCCCTCTTTTTCTTCATCTAAGATCATCTCTTCCTCTTGCGATATTTGGCTGGATCATTTACAACCTTGGTCCATTCCGGTGACGATGGTTTATCATTATCCGTATTATATCCATATTTCTTTCCAAGCCTATCCACAACTCCACCTTTTTTTGTTTTCATGTGTCAACCTCCCTTTGTTGTTTTATTTAAAAACAAGTTGATTTTAAATAAAGATGATTTATATTTTTTTGGATAATATGATTTTAGCCTAACTAGGCGCGTTTTGTCCAATCCGAATTCTTTTAATTTCTTTTTAAGTTCACTAACAAAAATATTCTGATCATAACCCAAGGCAATCACATCCGGTTTGTATTTTTCGATTACAACATATTTATCGCCAAGACTTCCGAGCACCACCTTATCCGCCAAGCCGTTTTTTTTCAAAACTAGCATTCTTTTTCGTTCGCTATTTTTTGTTGTGTGTTTTTTAACCTTGGCAACTGTTTCATCCCTAGCCACCACCGCAATCAAAAAATTTCCCAGACGGCACGCTTGTCGCAAAAAATTCTTATGTCCTTTGTGAAAAACATCAAAAGTCCCAAAAACCATTATCTTTTTCATTTTATTTTTCTTTAACTGGTGGAAAAGTTGTTGTTTCGCGAACAGATTTATTCATAATAAGGGCAAACAGTCTTTCGGAAAATCCAAAACCGAAAGCCGGTGGCATACCATATTCCAGAGCTTCCACAAAATCCTCATCCATCATTTGGGCTTCCTTGTCACCTGCTTCGCGTGCTTTCATTTGTTCCAGAAATCTATTTTTCTGATCAATCGGATCATTAAGTTCGGCGAAAGCATTGCAAAGCTCGCCGGCTGCAGCAATAATCTGAAAACGCAAAACTTTTCTCGGATTACTTGGATCAGATTTAGACAAAGGCGAAACATCAATTGGATGTCCAACGAGAAAAGAGGGTTGAATTATTTTTTTACGAATAGTTTTTTTATAAATTGTATCGATCATTTTGCCTTTGCTGTATTCTTTTTCGTATTTTATTTTGAGTTCATCTGCCTTTGCGCGAAGCACTTCGATAGACAGTTCCTCATTCAAATCCAATCCAGTTTCTTTTTTGAATTCTGTGAAGTAATCAATCACTGTAAATTTTTTACTCCAATCAATTTTATTGCCGTCATATTCCGTAGTCATTTCGCCAGCGACATTTTTAACCACTTCTTGAAACAATTTTTCCGAAAGTTGCATGCCCTTTTTTAGATCAGCGTAGGCCCAATAAAATTCCATAGAATCATATTCTTGCAAATGTTCGCGATCGATACCTTCATTGCGAAAAACTCGTCCAATTTCAAAAACTTTTTCATATCCACCTACCAAAAGACGTTTTAAGGGCAATTCCAAGGAAATTCGCATATAGAAATCCTGATCCAAAGTATTGTGATGCGTCACAAAAGGCTCTGCATCCGCTCCACCCGGAGTATGTTCAAAAACTGGATTTTGTATTTCCATGAATCCTTCTTGAGAAAGAAAATTTCTGACTGATTGCCAAAAAACATTTTTCTTGCGGAAAAGTTCGCGCGTCTCCTCATTCAACATCAAATCCAAATACCTTTTACGTAGCAGCTCTTCAGCATCCTTAAGCCCATAATATTCAGTAGGAATGGGTCGGATGTTTTTGGAAAGAATTTTCCAGTCTGCTACTTCCAAAGTTTTTTCATCTTGTTTGGTCTTGAAAAGCTTGCCTGAGGCTTGCACAAAATCTCCCATTTCAACATTCTTGGCAAACAATCGATATTTCTCTTCTGGGATGTTTTTTTTGTTGAGAAAAAGTTGAATTTTTCCAGTTCCATCTTCAATGTGGGCAAAAGTTGAGCCACCCATTGGACGAAACGACTTTACTCTACCAACCAAAGTTATTTCCTTATCCAATATTGTTTCGAACCGTTCCAGCGCCTCTGCATTAGTGGCTGTTCTTTCGGTTTTTTCTGGATAAGGATTCATACCATAATCACGTATTTGAGTAAGCTTTTCTAATTTATTTTTTATAATATCTTCGCGAACCATAGATCAATAATTCATAATTTTAAATTTTTAATTTTAAATTTTTAATCAATGTTATAATTTTTAATAAATTAAAACATTAGAAATCCAACCAAAACTAAACATTCAAAATGTGAAATTTTATACAATTAAATATCCAATTTCCTTAATTTTAGGTCATAAACAGCTTTTTGGCAAACAAAAAACTCTCCACTAGGGAGAGCTTTTTAAAGAATGTTATTTTTCTATTTTACATCCAGAATGGTATACCTTACTGTTCCGGTTGGTGTTTCCACTTGAACCTTGTCATCTTTTTTTGCTCCGATAAAGGCCTTGCCCATTGGAGATTCATTGGAAATTTTCATTTCACCCGGATTAGCCTCATTGGAACCCACGATTTGGAATTCCATTTCGCTACCATTAAATTTGACTCTAACTTTTGAGCCCATTTGAATTACACCGGAAACTCCATTGTAAGAAACAACAGTTGAATCTTTCAGCATAAATTCCAATTCAGCAATCCTAGCTTCATTTTCAGATTGCTGTCTTTTGGCTTCACTATATTCAGCGTTTTCGCTCAAGTCACCTTGCTCTTTGGCTTCCTTAATTGCATTAGCAATATCTTGCCTCAAAGTAATTCTTCTGTGTTCCAATTCTTCTTTAATTTTTTTGAGTCCTTCTTCTGTTATAAACTTTGTCATAATCTCTTGCTTAAAATAATAAAAACGTAAGCCGAATTATATCACATACTAAAATGTTGTCAATAAATTTTTAAAACATCCAAAAAATGGCTTGGAATAGGCCCGTATTTCAATATTCTTATATCCCATGTTTCAACTAACGCTTATTTTTTATTATTGAAATACCAATCGTAAACTTCTTTGGTAACCGGCACACCGCTGGAACTACCTTCGCCTCCACCTTCAGATAAAACTACCATGGCTATTTCCGGATTGTCGTAGGGAGCAAAAGAAATAAACCAACCATGTGTCCCATCTTCCGTACCAAACTGCGCCGTACCAGTTTTCCCCGCTACCGCCACCGGCAAAGCATCAAGAGACCTAGCTGATCCGGAAGTTACAGTTTGTCGCATTCCCTCTTTCACCACTTTTAAAATATCCGGAGAAACGAAATTTTTCCTGATAATTTCTGGTTTTATTATTTCTTCTTCGCCGTTACTTTTTTTTATTTTATTAACAATTTTTGGAGAATAAAGTATTCCACCATTAGCAATAGCTGCCGTGTAATTAACCAATTGTACGGGCGTAGCAGTGATAAATCCCTGTCCAATAGCTGAATGATAGGAATCTCCAATATACCATCTTTCACCAATAACATTTTTTTTCCATTGTTCATCTGGGATAAAACCGCTTTTTTCACTCGGTAAATCAATACCGGTCGTCTCCCCAAAACCAAATAAATTTTCATATTTTTTCATTCTATCCATTCCTAGCCCTGTGATACCTCCATATCCACCACCTATGGCATAAAAATACACATCACAACTTTCTGCTATAGCTTTTCGCATATCAACTACTCCATGCGTCTTCCAGTCTCCAAAACGCCATGAACCCACATAAATAGCTCCGCTGCTGTCATTCACGGTAGTTTCTGGCGTAACAGTACCTTCAGACAAAGCCGCCACGGCCACGGCCGGTTTTAGCGTTGATCCAGGAGGATATTCTCCGCTCACCGAACGATTGAAAAGAGGCAAATTTTTATCTTCAATTATTTTTTTGTATTCTTCACTGGAAATTCCCTTAGCAAATAAATTATTGTCATAACCCGGAAAACTCACCATCGCCAAAATCCCTCCATTTCTTGGATCAATGGCAATAGCTGCGGCTGTTTTCGTGCCGCTTCTTTCCAAATAGGCCGAAAGACTGTCGGATATTTTTTTCTGTAAGCCCTCATCAATATTTAAAACTAGATCGCTGCCCGATTCAGGGCTGATGACTCCCAAGTCTTTTTTAATATTTCCCAATGAATCAACTTCCACTTGTCTTGCACCATGCACACCACGCAAATATTTTTCGTATTGTTTTTCTAGCCCAGTTTTTCCAATATAATCTGTCATATAATATCCTGTGTTACTGGCTCTTTCTTCCTTGGTTATTTTTCCATCATAGCCAATGACAGAAGAAAAAATGAGCCCATTCTCATATTTTCTGATGCCTGAATTTTCCAAAGTCAACCCTGGAAATTGTTTATATTTTTCAGCTAGTATCAGCACTTGTTCTTGATTTATATTTTCCTTAACCAAAATAGGGTTTATAGATTTTTTAGGCTGACCATCAACCAGAGATATTAACCCGTCTTTTTCCACTTCCAAAATTTGAGACAGTTTTTCAATTACGCTGTTTCTTTCATTGGGATTTTCCGGCAAATCATTGGGTATAAGGACAGCATCAACACTGGAAACATTGCTAACTAAAATATTTCCAAATTTATCCAAAATTTTTCCTCTTGGAGCTTTCAATAAAACTGTTCGGATACGATTACCTTTGGAAAGTTCTAGATAATAGTTTCCTTTTATTATATCCAGATAGAAAACTCTCCCCAAAAGAATGCCAAAAAAAATCATAACCACAACCCAAACAATCTCAAGATTTTTTTTCTTAAAGGGTTTTTCAATAATGACTTCTTCCTTTTCTGTGATAGTCATTATCGAGTCTTCAATTTCCACGCCCCTCTCTATTCTTTTGTTTCGGAAATATCTTCCAAACATAAATTTTTCTCTCTATTTAAAAGCTCCCGTTTTGGAATAATATAAATTAAAATAATCGCTAATTTTTTTGAGTGGCCAATAAATCAGACCAAGGGTTATCAAGTTAAAGAAAACTTTGATAAAAATATCTTTACCAAAAAACAAACTAAATGAGTAGTGTAAATTACTTCTGGAAATTATTTCTTCAAATATAGCCAAAATCCAATCGTTGAAAAAAGTTCCAGCTATTATTACTCCAAACATCGTCAAAAAATTCCAAATTCCATGTGTCACCAATATTTTTCTAGTTAAAAAATTTGAGACAAAGGCTATGGCGACAAAAGCAAAAACATTTAAACCAAAAGGAGCAAAATATGCCATATCCATGGCAATTCCAGCCAAAATAATCCAGACTAAAATTCTGGAAAAATCCGCTCGCGTGGCTGCAAATATCACTATAATAAGCACGAGGTCTGGAATGTGCTCTGGAGAGAAAAAATGAGGCAAAAAAGAACCCTGAACAGCCACTGCAGCTAAAATAGCAATAAAAATAAAGATATTTTGGAGCATAAAGAATAATTTTAAATTTTCAATTTTCAATTTTAAATTAAGAATTGGATGATCAAATTTCAAAGCATTTTTTATTTAAAATTTTGATTTCATTTAAAATTTTTAATTTTTAATCACAGATACCATTCTCAAGTCAGAATATTTTACTCTAGGAATTACAACCGCTTGTTGAAAAAGCTTATCAGACGAAACACCAAATTCTTGAATCTTTCCAATAAAAAGTCCGCGCGGCATATCTCCACCCAGACCTGATGTAATAACATCATCTCCGTTACTCAAAATATCCTCCTGAGAAACCAAATCTAAGAGTATTCCTAGGCCATATTCACCACGCAAAATTCCTCTAGCTTCCGAATTCAAATCAGCAGCATTCACAATGCTGGTTGAATTAGTAAGTAAGCTCACCTTGGAAGATATACCACTAGTTTCTTCTATTTTGCCTACCAAGATACCATCAGAAACAATCACTGGCATTCCAACGGTTATCCCAGAAGAACTGCCCTTGTCTATTATAATCCAGCTACCCAATCTTTGTGGATCCTGACCAATAACGAAAGCGTTTTCCAAATTAAATTTATTTTTTGGAGAAAGCTCCAACTGTTTCCGTAAGATTTCATTTTCTTTCTTTTCTTCTCGCAACAAAGTCAATTGAGAAACTAGGGAATTATTTTCTTTCAGAAGATCTGCATTTTCATCCTTTAGGCTTGAAATAGAACTGAGAAAATCAAAAAAACCTCCGGTATTACCACCGATCGTGGAAAAAATTTTCTGAAAAGCATAGTTGGTTCTGGCAAAAATTTCTCGAAAAGGGCTAAATAAACTTCTTGGATTCCAAACAATCAAAACAGCAAAAATCGTCAGGATAAAAGCAACTTTAAATAATTGTTTTAGAAAAATTTTTTTAGGCATGGATTGGTTTTTAGTTGGTATTTTTTAGTTGGTAGATAATTTTCAGCTTTTATTTTATTCCTAAAACGCAAACTACAAACCAAAAACTACGAACCACAAACTACCGATATGATTCTTCGTGTTGATTTTCAACTAATATTTCTCTTAAAGATTCGATGTCTTCCAAAACAATTCCTGTGCCACGTACGACAGCCGTTAATGGATCTTCCATCATCCGAACCGGCATCTCAGTCTGATCGGCTACTAATTTATCCAGACCACGAATCAAACTGCCACCACCAGCCAAAATAATTCCTCTTTGCATAATATCCGCCAAAAGTTCTGGAGGAGTTTCTTCGATAGTCGTTCTGATATTATTAACAATAATTTTAATTGAATGAGAAAGCGCCTCACGGACATGCTCATCATTGAGTGTAATTTCCTTGGGAAGTCCTGAAACAAGGTCGCGTCCTCGAACTGGAAGTTGCATTTTTTCCTTTTGCGGATAGGCACTACCAATAGCAATTTTGATGTCTTCTGCTGTTTTTTCCCCAATCAAAAGATTAAAATTGTCTCGACAATAACGGATAATATCTTCGTTCATTTCATCTCCTGCAATTCGCAGATTTCTGGAAGCCACAACTCCACCCAGAGAAATGACGGCAATATCCGTTGTTCCGCCTCCAATATCCACAATCATATTGCCAGCCGCTTCCTGTACAGGTAATCTAGCGCCTATGGCTGCTGCCATTGGTTCATCAATAAGATAAGCCTCCCTAGCTCCAGCATTAATGGTAGCATAAATCACGGCTCTTTTTTCAACTTCCGTAACATCGGATGGAATTCCGACAATAATTCTCGGACGAGAGAAAAAAGAAAAGCTGCCGCGATGAACTTTATCAATAAAATACTTAAGCATTTGTTCGGTTACTTCAAAGTCACTCACTACCCCATCAACAAGTGGTCTCGTTGCCACGATGTGTCCCGGAGTTTTGCCAACCATTTTTTTGGCTTCCTTACCAATGGCTAAAACTTGGCCGGTTTTTTTATTAATAGCCACTACGGACGGCTCATTGATAACAATACCTCGGCCCTTTACATAGACGAGGGTGTTGGCCGTTCCAAGATCAATTCCGATGTCCTTGGAAAAGTTTCCGAACATTTTTCCGGCTAAGTTCTTGATGATTTTACTTATTTTTAACATTAAATTAGAAAACTAAAAAAATGCATTCATATGCTTTATAAAAAGGTTTTTGTTTTTCAGCCATAGGCTGATCCGCCTTTGGCGGATATTTTTTCTTCCTATCCATAATACATTCTCGCAACCCAATTGTCAAAAGACGCCCTCTTTTGAGTATTTTAAGACCCCTTTAAGCAATTGCTTAAAGGGGCTTTAATATACACACAAGACTATGTCTTGTAATTTTTTGGAAAGGGGAAGAACTCTCCCCGATCCGTATAGTGAGTTAGCCAACAACTTGCCTACTGCAAGTCTAGTTGACGCTCACGGACAGGATTTAGATCCTATCATGTTTAACTTATACTAAATGTTTTTTATTGTCAAATTTTTTATTTCCAAAATGTCGCCAACAGTTCCCGAGTAACAATGAAAATCATTAACATTATCAAAGTAAAAAATCCAACTGTGTGAAAAAGTTGTTCGGTTGTTTCTTTGATCGGACGACCTTTAATTTTTTCAATAATCACAAAAAGAATTCGGCCACCATCCAGAGCTGGGATTGGCAGAGCATTCATTATTCCCAGATTGACACTCAAGAGGGCTGCGAATTGAATAACGTAAATATAACCAAGTCTCACAAAATCTCCGGTAAGATTAAATATTTTAACTGGTCCAGCTACTTCCAGTCCAGTTGGTGCCTTCCACATAAGAAGGCTCTTTAAGGCCTCAAAAAGAACCACAAAAATAGCCAGAAAAACATCTTTGAGTTTCAAAAGTCCAAGCCACGGCGCCTGATACCAAGGATATCTAACAACAGATACTTGTGCCAGCTCAATGCCCAGGCTGCCCTGCCCCTCAGGAGCATTTACGCGCGGAACTCCCTTCAAATCCAACATTTCGCTCCCTCGTTTTATTTTTAAATCAACTTCCTGACCCTTAAAATCATTAACATATTTTTGCACATCTTCGACGTTAACTATTTGGATTATACTTCCGTCAGGCAGTGTTTGTGTTTTGAAAATTTCATCTCCAGACTTTAGACCCATCGAACTGGCTGGTGATCCTTCCACAACATTGATTATTTGTACACTTTCACCATTTTCCACTGCTTCTGGATTTCCAACAACATATCCCACTGAATACAGAAACCACGCCAAAATAAAATTCATTATTACTCCAGCTGCCAAAACTTTGACTCTGGTCCAAGGTTTTTTTGAAGCAAAACTGTCAGGATCATCCTTTCCCTCTCCATTTTCGCCCTTAATTTTTACAAAGCCTCCCATCGGAATCCAGTTTAAAGAATAAATAGTGCTTTTAGAAAAATCATTTTCTTCAGCTTCTTTTAGATCTTTTTTTTCATTTTCATCGTCACCATCTCGATTACCCCAAATTATTCTCCATTTCTTTATTGGAACAAATCTGCCAACTCTTCGTATTTTTTCTGTTATGGTTTCTCTGATTATTTCTTCACTTTCTCCGGTTTTTATGTCAATTTTCTCAAATTGCAAACTTTCCACTTCCATTTTTTGTTCAAACTTTGATCCCTTTAAAAATTGCACACCCAAGATTCTTGGAGGAAAACCAAAACCAAACTCGTCTGTTTTTATTCCATTTCTTCTGGCCACCACGAAATGACCCAACTCATGGGAAAAAATAAGTACACCTAGGATTAAAACAAAAACGATAATTATTATTATTGTCATACAACACTTTCGGTCTTAAAAAATTATATTGTCATTACATCCTGCTCTTTCTTGGTGCGAATTTCTTCTATCTTCGCATTATACTCATCGACCAATACCTGCAGTTTATCCTTACCGGCAAATTTGTCATCCTCTCCAATTTTGCCTTCTTTTTCCATTGTTTGAATTTCTTCCCAGGCTTCTTCCCTGTGTTTTCGCAAAGCTATTCGAGCATTTTCCGCTTTTTGATTGAGTAATTTTATGAGTTCTTTTCTTCTGTCTTCGGTGAGGGGTGGTATATTAATCCGAATAACTTGACCGTCATTGTTGGGATTCAAATTTAATTGTGATTCTCTGATAGCTTTTTCAATATTTACTAAATTATCTTTATCCCAAGGTGCAATTGTAATACTTCTTGGCTCAGGAACCGTAATACTGGCTACTTGTTTCAAAGGAGATTTGGCACCATAATAATCTACTAACAAATTTTCAACCAAGGCTGCCGAGGCCCTGCCCGTTCGCACCTGATTTAGCTCCTCTTTGAAATGTTCCAGTGATTTTTCAATTTCAGGTTTCTTTTTTTCTATAATTTCTTTTATCATAAATTAATTATTTTTAATGAAATTTAAACGCTTGAAAATTTGAACTACCAACTACGAACCACAAACTAAAAACTAATCTATTTGCTTGTCCCCAAATAAATTATTTGCGGGTCAGTCGAGCTATATTCCAAAACTTTAACTGATTTAGAATCGGCAAGTTGAAAAGTCATCCAATTAGTACCCTGATTATCTGATTTATAGACAGCTCGAGCCGCACCATAGACAATTTCATTTGAATTTCCCTGCTTGATTGCCACAGATTTAACGGGAAAAGTTTGAGGATCATCTAGGGGTTTGATTTGCTCCCAGCTATTTCCTCCGTCTTTACTTCTCAGTATTCCTGCCAAACCCACAACATATATCCAACCAGCGTTATTCGGATCAGTTTCAATAAAATTAAAATCATTGTTATTTTTAGACACTTTGGAAATTTCCTTAGTAATATTTTCTGCGTTCATACCACCCTCTCTGCTGCGATACAGTCCATTTCCTTGAACATTGAAATAGACTAAATTATTGTTACTGCTATCGATTGCTGTTTGCAAAACAGGTGATGGGGCTTGAAAAATATTTTTCCAAGAAATTCCCGCGTCAGTACTTTTGAGTACCTGATTGTCACTCGTAGAGGCATATATTGTATCTGAATTTTTTTTATCAATATTTAAATTGATTACCAGCGGGCCATCAGAAGCAATCGTAAAAATTTCAGTCCAAGTTTCGCCATTATCTGTCGATTTGAAAATCTTTCCTCTTTTTTGCCAAACCCCGCTGGCATAAATTATTCGTCCGTCTGCAGGATTAAAAACCAATCCATAGACTTTTTCCGATATAAAATTCGTATTATCCAATGTCTCCCCGCCATCATTAGTTTTAATTATCCCATTTTTTTTAGTCCCGAACAAAACATTACTAGAATCATATGGATTAATGGCAATGCTTAAAATTTCTGCATCCGCAATACCAGCATTAGCCTTATTGACAGTCTTATTTTTTACTATCCAGGTTTTTCCGCTATCAATTGATTTCCAAATACTTCCGGTTGTTTTGGTGGTCGACGTTGAACCCAAAGAACAACCCGAAATAAACAGCAAAGAAAAGGCTAAAATTGATACTGTTATAATTTTTTTCATGTGGCAATTATAGCAAAAAAAATAGCCCAAGCCAAATTTAAAAAAACTGTCATTTGAAAACTTGTTAATTTTACCCTATTATAAAAATACTGGCTAAAGCCAGAATAGCTCATTGGTAGAGCAACGCATTCGCTCGTCCCACACTATTTATATACGCCGAAGTAGCTCAATGGTAGAGCAATGGTATCGTAAACCATAGGTTGGAGGTTCAATTCCTCTCTTCGGCTCAATCGGTTTCCGCCAAAGGCAGATCAGCCTTTGGCTGACAATTCCTCTCTTCGGCTCATGTAAAAAACAACAGCCCACCCGGAGCGATGCTCAAGTTGGTTTTTTTTCAAGCCAAAAATAAAAAATAAAGCTAAAAAAGAGGACTGGGACCTATAAACTTAGAGCAGACATATAACTACCTAGCATCCAAGGAATCAGAACAACAGCAGCTATCAGTGGTAAAACTATTGTCACAACCGTGATTATCATTGTCCACAAAAAATATTTTCGGGTTTTTTCAACCGAAAT
>Ga0116157_10004740_pt1 | contig 12646 bp, 8 predicted proteins | sample AD_UKC048_MetaG_FD_89882 | JGI IMG/M metagenome (GOLD analysis project Ga0116157, IMG submission 89882) | Active sludge microbial communities of municipal wastewater-treating anaerobic digesters from USA - AD_UKC048_MetaG | ecosystem: Engineered > Bioreactor > Anaerobic > Digestate | place: USA... | reverse complement strand
GGGCAGAGCGACATCACGGAGCTTTACACCGCCCGGTTTGGGCAACCGGCACCGGGGCAGAAGGTGTTTATTGTCACCAGCCAGACGCGGAATGGCTGGAAGGGGCCGAACTGGGTCCACAGCGCCATCGTCCCGCTCCCGTCCACGGCCAAATCTCAGCAAGCTACTGAAAAGGCACCAGTTAAGAAAGCGAAGCCCGCCTCCACCTTGCCCTCTTCCACCGCTCGCACTACCGTTTCTTCTTCGTCATCTCAGGCTATGTACAAGGGGAGTACACCGGAGGCGCGGCAGGAGCGCATGGAAAATAAGCATGAACCCCCTTTGAGCATCCTTGGTACACCCCTTGTACACGGCTTATTGGGAGCGTTGAAATGGCTGGGGCGAATGGGGATAAGCCGGGCGACGGCGTGATGGTTATGCCTTGATGATTCCCTAAATCGGATAGCCCAAGCAGTTCAGAGGGCGTGCGGCTGCCTAGTTCCGCGAGCGTGACTCAGCGGCGGACCATGTAGTACAGCACGGGAACTGCCATGCGGCTCATCAGCAGCGAGGCGATTTCCCCGGCCATCAGGGAAATAGCCAGGCCCTGGAAAATCGGGTCGGCCAGGATCACGCTGGCGCCCACCACGACAGCCATCGCCGTCAGGAGCATGGGCCGGAAGCGCACGGCGCCCGCGTCCACGACCGCCTCTGCCAGCGGCATTCCTTCGGCCAGGCGCAATTCGATGAAGTCCACCAGGATGATCGAGTTGCGCACGACGATGCCCGCCCCGGCCATGAAGCCAATCATCGAGGTGGCGGTGAAGAACGCGCCCATCAGCCCATGCGCCGGCAGAATGCCCACCAGCGAAAAGGGAATGGCCATCATGACGACCAGCGGCGTCACGAAGGAGCGGAACCAGCCGACCATCAGGATGAAGATCAGCACCAGCACCGCGGCGAAGGCCGCGCCGAGGTCGCGGAAAACCTCGATGGTGATATGCCATTCACCGTCCCATTTCAGCGCCGGTTCGCTGTCCGTGAAGGGCTGATGGGCGTTGTAAATCCGCAAGGGCGTTCCCGTGCCGCCGAAAGGCCGGGTATCAATCTGGGCGAGGGCCTTATTCATCTGCTGGATGGCGTAAACCGGGCTTTCGACCTCGCCCGCCACATCGCCAATGACGTAAGTGACCGGCATCAGATTTTTGTGGTAGATGCTCTTGTCCGCGGCGACCGTTTCCACCGTGACCAGTTCCCGCAGCGGGACCAGGGCGCCATCCGGGCTGGCTCCGCGAACGCGCAGGGCCAGCAAGTCCTCGGGCGAAGAGCGCAACGATTGCGGCAGGCGCGCCTGAATGATCAGGTCTTCCTTCTCGCGCGGCAGATGCAGCAGGTCCACCTCCGCGCCGCCGACGGCCAGTTTCAAAGTCTGCGCGATGCTTTCCTCGCTGATGCCGTGGAGCGCGGCCTTTTCCTTGTCCACCAGGAAGCGCGCCTTGGCCTGGTCGGCTTCGATATACCAGTCGGTGTCCACCACGCCCCGGGTGTGGTGGAAGATTTCAATAACTTTGCGCGCCAGGGCCAGCCGGTTCTCCTCGCTGGGGCCGTAGATTTCGGCCACGAGGGTTTGCAGGACTGGCGGTCCCGGCGGGACTTCCGCCACCGCCACGCGCGCGCCATATTTGCGGGCGATGTCCCGGACGCGGGGCCGGACCCGCTTGGCGATCTCATGGCTCTGCGCCCGGCGCTGGTCTTTGGCGACCAGGTTGATTTGCAGGTCGGCGATATGCGGGCCGCGGCGCATGAAATAGTGGCGCACCAGGCCGTTGAAGTTGAAGGGCGCGGCGACGCCGGCATACACTTGATAATCGGTCACCTCCGGCTCGACGCGCACGGCGGCGGCGATTTCCCGGGCGGCCTGGGCGGTCAGCTCCAGCGCGCTGCCCTCGGGCATGTTCAGGATAATCTGGAACTCGCTTTTGTTGTCGAACGGCAGCATTTTCACCTTCACCCAGCCCAGCCCGACCAGCGCCATCGCCCCCAGCAGCAACAGGGTAATGCCGGCCAGGAACACCAGCCGCCAGCGGGCCCGGGCGATTAACGGATCCATGAAGCGCCGGTAGAGGCGGGTAAAGAAATCCTCCTCGTGCTCGAACGGCGAATGCGGCTGGCCGGCCGGGGCCGCGCCCGCCGCCGCCTCGGTGACGCGGGCATACTTCCGACCCCAGCGCAGGATGCGGATGGCCGCCCAGGGCGTGACCATGAACGCAATGGCCAGGGACCAGAACATGGCTGCGCTGGAGCCGATCGGGATGGGGCGCATGTACGGCCCCATCAGCCCGCCCACGAACGCCATCGGCAGCACCGCCGCGATGACGGCAAACGTGGCGAGGATGGTCGGGTTGCCGACTTCGCTGACCGCTTCGACGGCGATGACCGACCAGGGGCGCCCCTTGTTGTGCGGCAGATGGAAATGGCGCACGATGTTTTCCACCACCACAATGGCGTCGTCCACCAGGATGCCGATGGAGAAGATCAAGGCGAAGAGCGTGATGCGGTTGAGCGTGTAGCCGTAGAGGAAGAAAATGAGCAGGGTCAGCGCCAGGGTGCTGGGAATGGCAATGCCGACGATGAGGGACTCGCGCCAGCCCAGTGTCAGCAGGATGAGCAGCGATACGCCGACCACCGCGATGCCCATGTGCAGCAGCAGTTCGTCCGACTTTTCCTCCGCCGTCTGGCCGTAGTGGCGGGTAATGGTCATTTCCACGCCGTGGGGAATCACCCGGCCCTGGAGCGCCGCCACCTTTTCGAGCACCGCGCGGGCCACCGCGATGGCATTGGCGCCCGGGCGTTTGGCGATGGTCAGGGTGACGGCGGGTTCCTCGCCGGCCGGCGCCGCCCGCGCCGCGCCGGCGCCGGAAAACACGTATTGGCTCGGCTCCTCCGGCCCGTCCACGATCTCCGCCACGTCCCGCAGGTAAACCGGCTGCCCGCCCGGCACGCCCACCACCACGCCGCCGGCGTCCTGCGCGCTGGCGAGAAAATTGCCGGTCTGGAGCAGGATTTCGCGGTTTTGGCTAATGAGCGAGCCGGCCGCGAGCTGGCGGTTGGCCGCCTGCAACCGCGGCAGAATCTCCGCCGCGCTGAGGTTGTGCGCGGCCAGCCGGGCGGGGTCCAGCAGGACGCGCAGTTGCCGGCGCTCGCCGCCGATGAGCATCGTCTCGGCCACCAACGGCACTTGCTTCACCTGGTCGTCCACTTCGGCCACCACGCGGCGCAGCGTATAGTGATCGTAGCCGGCGCCGTGAAAGGTGAGCGCCAGGATGGGCACGTCGTCAATCGAGCGCGGTTTGATCAGCGGATACGAGACGCCAAACGGGATGCGGTCGAAGTTGGCCTGCAGTTTCTGGTTGAGATGCACCAGGCTGCGCGTGATGTCCTCGCCCACCTTGAAGCGCACGATGGCCAGGCACTCGCCCTCCCGCGAGGTGGAGTAGATGTATTCGACGCCCGGGATTTCCCACAGCAGCTTTTCCATGGGCCGGGTGGCGCGCTCCTCGACCTCTTTGGCGCTGAAGCCCGGCATGGCGACCAGCACGTCAATCATCGGCACCTTGATTTGCGGCTCCTCCTCGCGCGGCAGGAGCCACGTCGCCGCCGCGCCCAGCAAAATCGAGGTGATGACCAGCAGCGGGGTCAGCTTCGAGTCAATAAACGCCCGGGCGATGCGCCCCGCGAAGCCCAGGTGCGGGGCATCAGTGGAGGAAGAAGGGGTGCTCACGGGCGCGCGCTATGGCGTGGAGAGTGGCTGTCCCTCGCGCAGCGTCGCGGCGCCATCCACGACGACCGTCTCGCCGGGCGCGAGCCCGGAAAGGATCTCGAGGCCCTGGGGGGTCTGCTTGCCGCTGCGCACCAGGCGCATCCGGGCTTTGCCGTCGGCGGCGACAAACAGGATCTCAAGCTGGCCCCGCCGGACCCGCGCGGCGGGCGGGACGAGGAGAACGGTGGTCTCGCTGACCGGCACCGCCAGCCGGCCAAATTGGCCCGCGCGCAGGCCGGGCGCCGCCGGCAAATCCACTTTCACGCGCACCGTGCGGGAGGCGGGATCCGCCGCCGGCGCAATTTCGGCCACGGTGCCGGTGAGCGGCTCGGGGATGGCGTCCACCCGGACGGCCAGTTCGGCGGCCGGCCGGATGCGGGGGGCGAGCAGGCCGGGGACATCCGCCACCAGGCGCAGCCCGGCGCGGCCTTCCAGTTCCAGCAACGGCTTGCCCGGCATCGCCAGGTCGCCTTCGTCGGCCAGTTTGCGGGCCACCACGCCATCGAAGGGGGCGGCAATCCGGCCGTAGCCGGCCAGCGCTTCGGCCTCGGCCACCGCCGCCTGGGCGACCTGGTGGCGGGTCTGCGCGGCGTCCAATTCGGCCTGGGTGGCCGCGCTTTGCTTGTGGAGCCGGGTTGTGCGGTTCAAGTCCAGCTCCGCCTGCCGGAGCGCGGCGCGGGCCTGGTCGAGCCGGGCCTGAATCTCCAGCGTCGCCAGTTCCACCAGCACGTCGCCCTGTTTGACGGATTGTCCGAGCGCGGCGGACAAGCGGGTGATGCGGCCGCTGACCTTGGCCTCGAGCACGGCCTGGAGCCTGGGAAGCACGGTTCCGACGACCTCCTCCAGGGCGGGCTGGCTCACCGCTTCGATTTTCTGCAGGCGCACGGCGGCCGGCGGCAAGGACGGCCCGGCGCCCGCGGGCGGCGCCGGCTTTTCGCCGCAGCCGTTGAGCAGGGCGGCCAGGCCCGCGAGCAGCAGGCCGGAGCGGAAGGATAATGCGTACGTGGGGATGGCTTTCATTTTGCGGGGGTCTCGAAATTCAGTTGCGGCAGCCCCAGCGCCTTGCGCAAGGCGCCAATGGCTATTTGCCAGTCGGCCTCGGCCTCGGCGCGGCGAACGCGCGCGGTGATCAGCGCGGTTTCCGCGTCCATCAAGTCCCGGGGCAGCGCCAGTTCCTGCTCGAAGCGGGCGCGGGTCAGGGTGGCGCTTTCCTGGGCCTGGGCGACGGCGTGTTCGGTGACGGCCCGGCGCTCCGCGGCGGCCTGGAGGTCGAGCCGGGCTTGCGCGGTTTCGAGATCGAGCGCGAGGCGCAGTTTGCGCTGTTCGGCGCGGGCGGCTTCGAGTTGGGCGCTGGCCTCGCGGACTTTGGCGCGCGTGAGTTGGCCGTCCCACAGGTCCCATTGGAGCAACGCCCCGGCGGTCCAACTGCCGCCGCCGTGGTTGAATTTCCAGCCGTGGTCGTAATCCAGGCTGCCAAAGGCGCTGATGCGCGGCAGATAGCCGCTTCGGGCCTCGCGCACCTGTTCCGCGGCCGCGCGTTCGCGGTGGCGGGAAGCCGCCAGCTCGGGGCGTCCGGAGAAATCCCCGGCGTCGGGGGCCTCGAGCGCCGGGGCGGTGTCGGCGACCTCGAATTCATCCGGATCCTCCGGCTCCACGCCGAGCAAAGCCCGCAGCGCGCGCGTCGCCAGCGCCTCGGCGTTGCGGGCGCGGACCAGGTCCTCACGCGCCTGGGCCAGCCGCACTTCCAGGTCCAGCACGCCGCTTTTGAGGAGCGTGCCGCTGTCATGGCGTCGGCGGGCGACGGCCAGGCTGTTTTCGAGCGCCTCCCGGGCGGCGCGGGCGGCGCGGACAAACTGCCGGGTTTTAAGCACGGTATGGAAGGCGCGGGTCACCTCGAAGCCGAGGGCGTTGCGAAGGGCGGCCTCGTCCTGCCGGGCGGCGTCGGTGTGCGCGCGGGCCGCATGGCGCGCGGCGGTGGTGCGCCCGCCGGCGTACAGCGGCACCGTGGCCAGGCCGCGGACGTTCAGGTTGTCAACCGCGGGCAGGTCGTTGAAATCGGGGGGCGAACCGTAGTTGTAGGCGCGCTGGTTGAGGATGCTGCCGAACGCCTGCATCGGGTTGTCGCTGCCGGCATAACTGGACTGGAATTGCAGGCGCGGCCAAAAGGCGGCGTTGGCCTGGTCGAGCCCGGCTTGCGCCGCCGCCAAACGATGCTGGGCCAGACGCGCGTCCGGGTTGTCCGCCAGGGCCTGGCGCAGGGCGCGCTCCAGGGTCCACGGCTCAGCGGCCAGGGCGGCCCAGGCCCCCAGCAGCGCCAGCCCGCAGATCGCCACGGCCTTTGTCATTTGCTGCAGCAAGCACGGGGGGCGGGTGCGGATGAATCGTCGCGGCCAACGTTGGCCTTGCGCAAAATCACCTCCAACGGGCAAAAGCCGGTGAAGGAGGATTGCAGCAGGTTGAACCCCACAAACGCGGTGAACCAAAGCCAGTAGGGGCTGTGGTAATGCGCCAACAGGAGGCTCAACAGGATAAAGCTGCCGGCGAAGCGGCGAATGATCATGTGCATCTTCATAACAATTCAGGCTTGGGTTGTTCTGGCTTACCGAATACTGCTGGCAATCAGGGCCCCAACCAGGCCGCCATAGAGCGTACTGATCAGGGGATTGCTCGTCAACGGGCAAGCGCCGGTTGAGCATCCGACAAACTTGTAGAGGGCAAACCCCAGCCCGCCCCCGGCGATCGCGCCAATGATAATATGCAGAATCATACGATGTTTAGTCTTCAATCACTACGCCTATTGAGCCGCGAGCCGGCGGAAAGTTACAGGTGTTGACCCAATTGCGGCCGCCGCGGGGAGGCGGAAATGCGGCGTTCCCGCCTTGACCGCGCGCCCGCGCCGCGCCAGGATTCCCTTGCTATGGAAATGAAACTCACCGCGGTCCGGATTGAGAAACCCGAGCCGATCAACTTCATCCTGGGCCAGACCCATTTCATCAAATCCGTCGAGGACATTCATGAGGCCCTGGTGGGGGCGGTGCCGGGCATCAAGTTTGGCCTGGCTTTTTGCGAGGCGTCCGGGAAATGCCTGGTTCGCGAGTCGGGCACCGACCCGGCCCTGGTTGAACTGGCCCGCCGGAATGCCCTGGCCATCGCCGCCGGGCATAGTTTCATTGTTTTCCTGGGGGAAGGTTTTTACCCCATCAACGTGCTCAATACCCTCAAGGCCGTGCCGGAGGTTTGCCGCATTTTCTGCGCGACGGCCAATCCCACGCAAGTGCTCATCGCGGCCACCGAGCAAGGGCGCGGCATTATCGGGGTGGTGGACGGCTCGCCGCCCCGGGGCGTTGAGGCGGAGCCGGACATTGCGTGGCGCAAGAATTTCCTGCGCCAAATCGGGTACAAGCTTTGAGCCGAGCGGCGCGCGCCCGGCCGGGGCCGGGCTGTGTTACCCCTCCCGCGCCGGGTTGTCCAGGCACTCCCGCACCACGTTGGCCAGGTCGGGGCGCGTATAGGGTTTCTGCAGGAACAGCGCGCCATGCCGGCGGAAGAAGTCCGTGTCTGACTTCTCCATGTTATAGCCACTGGTGAAGATCAGTTTAAGCTGGGGCTGGATGGCTTTCAGCTTTGCCGCCAGTTCCAGGCCGGACATGCCGCCCGGCATGACCATGTCGGTGACCACCAGGTCTATGCCGCCCGCCTGCCGTTCCCAGGCTTGCAGGGCTTCGGCGCCCGAGCTGGCCACCAGCACCCGGTAGCCGCAATCGTGCAGAATGAGTTGCGCCAGGTCGCGCAGCACGATCTCGTCTTCCACAACAAGGATGGTTTCGTGGCCGCCCCGCACGGCGGCCGCTTCGGTCGTCCTGGCCGCCCGCGCCGGGGCCGGCTCGTCGCTGGCGGGCAGATAGACGATGAAGGTCGTGCCTTTTCCGACTTCGCTGCTGACCTCGACCCAGCCTTCGTGCTGCTTGACGATGCCATAGACGGTGGCCAATCCCAGGCCCGTCCCTTTGCCGACTTCCTTGGTGGTAAAGAAGGGCTCGAAGATGCGGGCCATTGTCGCCATGTCCATTCCGCATCCCGTGTCGTTGACCTCCAGGCAGACGAACGCGCCGGGCCGGGCCTGGGGGTGCATTTGCACGAAGGCTTCGTTCAGCATGACGGGGGTGGTGCGGATTGTCAGGGTGCCGCCTTTCGGCATGGCGTCGCGCGCGTTCACGGCCAGGTTCACGATGACCTGTTCGAGCATGCCCGCATCCGCCGCCACCAGGGGCAGCTCCGCCGGCGGATTGAATTGCAGCGCGACGGTTTCCCCCAGCAGGCGCTTCAGCATCTTGCTCAAATCGCCGACGACATTCCGCAGGTCGAGCGCCTTGGGCTGCATCACGTTCTTGCGGCTGAACAGGAGCAGCTGCCGGGTCAATGTGGCGGCGCGTTCCGCGGCAAAATAGATGGCTTGCGCGGAATCGAGCAGCGCGGGCGCCAGGTCGGTGTTGGCCATCACCATCCCCGAATGTCCCTGGATGACCGTTAGCATGTTGTTGAAATCATGCGCCACCCCGGCGGCAAGCTGGCCAATGGATTCCATCTTCTGCGACTGCCGGAGCTGCGCCTCCAGGTTCAGCCGGTCGGTGATGTCTTCGACGTAGCAATGCACGATGTGGCTGGCCGCCACCGGATGAAACGACCAGCTCAGGGAGCGCTTTTCGAGCACGGTGGAGAGATCGAGCACGCTGCGCCCCGCTTTCAGGCAGTTCTGGACGATTTCCTGCACGTTGTCCGGCAGCAACTCCCGCGGATGGTCCCGGCCCACGGAACGGCTCAGCTTCAGTGCGGCGTTGTTGAAATAGGTGATGGCGCCGTCGCTGGTCAGCTCCAAAGCGGGATTGGGATTCAACTGGGCGAAGGCGGCCAGCTTCTGCAATTCCGTTTCAACCCGGATCCGCTCGACCGCCATGGCCAGCACCGTGGCGATGGAAAACAGGAAATGCACCTCATCCTCGGTAAACGTGCGCGGGCGTTTGGTGTACGCCCCGAGCACGCCGAACGCCTGCTCCTGGCCGGCTATGGCCACGGTAACGCCGCTCACCACTTTGTGGTTGGTCAGCAACGATGACCCGCGGAACCGGCCCTCATTGCCAAGCGAGGCAAACGCCACCGCCTCCTTCGCCGTGAGGGCAAATCCCGTCTCGGTCTGCGGATCCGCCGGGATGACTACCTTCCCGACCTCGCCGTCCTTCCAGCCCACCCCCGCGCGCATCAGGAGAAACTTGCCTCCGGGCTGAACCTCCAGAACATGGCAGAACTCCACGTCCAGCGTTTGGGCCGCCAGCGTGGCGGCATGGTTCAGGAGGATGGAGGGATCGCTGGTTTCCAGCGCAAACCGCCCCAGTGCCGCCACGGCTGTTTGCTGCATGGTCCGGTGGGTCAGCGTCCGTTTCACCCGCTCGCTTTCTTTCTCCCGCTCCTCCAGTTGGGCCGCCATCGAATCAAACGTGCGCGATAATTCGCCCAACTCGCCTCGTTCCCGGGACAAACCGGTCCGGCTGGTCAGGTCGCCGGCGCCCAGCTTCCGCGCCGCCAAAGAAAGCACCCGCACCTGCCGGATAATAAAGCGTTCCCCGCCAAACCACGCGGCTCCCAGGGCCAGCAGACCGACCAGGAACTCGGTCCAGGGCAGTTGCGCGCCATAGTGGGACGCATAGTATTTGTTCCCGAAGTAGAGCAGCACAGAAGCCGGGGCGACGGCCAGGAACACTGTTCCCACCAAACGAAATCGCAAGCTGGACAAGCTGGTCATAAGCTCTGGACGTTCATTTGCTACTGGCCGAGCATACCCGGTTAACCACCTTTAACGCAAAAAGATTTCTAACGGGTGGCGTCCGGCGTTTAACAACGCCCACCGGGGTGAAAGTAAGCCAATAACGGTTTCGGCCGCTTCCGGTGTGAATTGCGACACGGCCTTTCGCCCGCTCCCACCCCTGGCCCGCTCTTGGCAACCCTTTTGATTCCAAGCCCATCGGACGAGGGCGGTGAACCGGGAAGGCGTCCGGCTGGGAGGTTTGCGCGGGATATTCCCTGTCCTCCTTGCCCTGCCAGCCTCCGTATGCGCGGACACTCCGCTCGCTTTGGCGGTTTTGTAGCGGCAAGCAAGCAGGTGGCCCGCGCGCCCTCCGCGCAGGGATGCTTTCTAAAACTTGCCGATTCTTTGGCTTGCCAAACGCGCCGCCATCTCTAGATTAAGCCACTTGTTTAACAATATGAGTCTATTTAGTCCTAACGCTCTGCTGGCGTTGGCGCCCCCGGCGCAGCAACCGGGTCAGTCTGCGCCGCCGGCGTGGGTCAATATGGTGCCGTTGGTCCTGCTGGTCGTCGTTTTCTATTTCGTGCTTATCCGGCCGCAGCAGAAGAAGGCCAAGGATCATGCGACCCTCCTTAAAACCATCCGCCCCGGCGACAAGATTGTTACCAGCAGCGGCATCGTTGCCGTCGTCGTCACCGTCAAGGAAAAGACCCTGTCCATCCGCTCGGCGGATGCCAAGTTTGAAATTACCAAATCTGCCGTTGCTGAAATCACTGAACGCGGCAACGATTCCCGCGAATCCTGATCTGTTTCCATGAACCGAAATTACTTCTGGCGAACTGTCCTGGTTGTCCTCATTGTCTTGTGGTCGCTCTATGAGCTTTACCCGCCCAAAGGACGCGACCTGGTGCAGTATTTCCGCGATCAGGCAGTCAATCGCGATCCCGACTTCACTACCATCTTCACCAATGCGTTGGCCCTGCAAAAGGCCATGCCGGAAAAGCCTTACGAAAACCTGCTTAAGGCCATCGGCACCAATGACATCACCCGCTATTTCCCGTCATTCGGGGCCAAAGAGCAACTGCACCCGACCCCTTACATTCTCAACCGCTTGCAGCGCCAGGCCGCCGGTCGCATTCGCCTGGGTCTCGACCTGCAGGGCGGCACTTCCTTCCTCGTCAGCATGGATACCAACCAACTGGCCCAGGCTGCGGACGCCGAAAACGCGCTCTCGCACGCCGTCGAAGTTCTGCGCAAGCGGGTGGATAAATTTGGCGTTGCCGAACCCCTGATCCAGCCGCAAGGCAATAACCGCATTCTGGTCCAATTGCCCGGCTTATCCGCCGCCGACCAGGAAAGCGCCAAAGCGGCCATTCAAAGAGCGGCTTTTCTGGAGTTTCGCCTGGTCTGCCCCACCAGCGAACAGGATATCAAGGAAGGGATTGTGCAGCCGGGCTACGAAATCCTCAAACGCAAGCAGCGCTTGCGCGACGGGCGCGAACATATCGAAGAGGTGGAAGTCAGGAAACGAGCGGAAATGGATGGCAGCGGGCTCAAGAGCGCCATGGTCGTGCGCGGCAACCTGGGGGAGCCGGAAATCCATTTCACGCTGGATTCCAAGGGCGCCGAGCGCTTTGCCGAAATTACCCGGGAGAATGTCGGCCAGCGCCTCGCCATCATACTGGATAAGGAGTTGTATTCGGCGCCGGTCATTCAAAGCCCCATCGAGACGGGGAGCGGCCAGATCACCGGCCAATTCGATAATCGCGAAGCCTTTGAACTGGCGAACGTGCTGGAAAACCCGCTCCGGGCGCCGCTGCATATTGATGAGTCGCGCGAAGTGGACCCCACGCTGGGCAAAGACTCGATTCGCAGCGGCATCAACGCGGCCATTTACGGCACGCTGGCAGTGGCGGTGTTCATGATCTGCTATTACCTCGCGGCGGGCGTGGTGGCCAACCTTGCCCTTATCGCCAACATTATCATTCTGCTGGGGGTCATGTGCTCCATTGGCACGACGCTTACGCTGCCGGGCATCGCGGGCATCGTGCTCACCATTGGCATGGCCGTGGACGCCAACGTGCTTATTTACGAGCGCATCCGCGAGGAGAGCGCCAAAGGCAAGTCCCTGCGCGGGGCCATTGCCGCCGGTTATTCCCGCGCTTTCACCACCATCTTCGACTCGAACCTGACGACCCTCATCTCTTCGGTGATCCTGATCTACATGGGCACCGGTCCCATCAAGGGCTTTGGCGTTACTCTGACTATTGGTATTATGGCCAGTTTGTTCACGGCGCTGGTTGTCACCCGCCTAATCTTCGACTTCCTCGCGGACCGTGGTTGGCTCAAATCCTTGCCCATGCTGCATCTTATCCGGGCCGAGAAGATAGATTTCCTGAAATTGGCACCCTACACCTTTGCCATCACCTGGATCATTATTGTGGTGGGGGTAATCTTCACCATTCGGCGGGGAGAAGCAGCCTTCGGTGCCGAATTCCGCGGCGGGGATACGGTTCTGATGGCTTTCGAGCAAAAACCGGGAGAAGCCGCCGTGCGAACCGCCCTGACCAAAGCCGGCATCAAAGACCCGCGCATTCAGTTTCAGAAGGATGTCACCACGCGGCGCGAAACCCTGCGTATAGATTCTTCTCCCGGAACGGCGGAACTGGTCAAATCCACTCTCAGCCAGATGCCGGCGGCCAAATTCCATCTGCTGGGCCAGGATCGCATCGGCGCGACAATAGGGAAGGAAATTCAAAAATCCGCTGCGATCGCCCTGTTGCTCTCCTTGTTTGGCATCCTGATTTACGTCGCAATACGCTATGAGTTTTCGTTCGCCGTTGCGGCGGTCATCTCGTTGATCCATGACGTGCTGATCACCCTGGGCCTCTATTCGCTCTCCGGCCGCGAGTTTAACTCCGCCACGCTCGCGGCCATCCTGACTATCATCGGCTTCTCCATCAATGATACGATCGTGATCTTTGACCGCATCCGCGAAGATCTGAAACTGGGCATTCGGGGCTCGTTCCGCGAGGTGATGAACAAGG
>Ga0116157_10004734_pt1 | contig 12661 bp, 9 predicted proteins | sample AD_UKC048_MetaG_FD_89882 | JGI IMG/M metagenome (GOLD analysis project Ga0116157, IMG submission 89882) | Active sludge microbial communities of municipal wastewater-treating anaerobic digesters from USA - AD_UKC048_MetaG | ecosystem: Engineered > Bioreactor > Anaerobic > Digestate | place: USA... | reverse complement strand
GTGTTCGTCACCTCCCGGCTCGTCGAAGCGGAATATCCCAAGTTCGAAAAAGTCATACCCACCCGCGCGGAAGGCCAGTGCAGAATCAATAGGACTCGCATGATAGGCTCCGTCAGAGGCGCTTCCATCATGGCCAGATCAAAGGAAAACAGGGACCTCATCGAGATAAATGTCACCGACGACAGCATAAAATTCACTTCCAGCACGCAGGACGTGGGCAGCGCGAGCGAAGAACTCGAAGTCGTCAAGAAGGGCAAGGACATCCGCGTCGCTTTCAACTCGAAATACATACTTGATTTCCTCGGCGCGGTGGAAGAGGACGAAGTGGTGTTCGACTACACCGAAGAGCTTGATCCCGGCCTCTTCCACACCGATATGCCCGGATACACATACGTCCTGATGCCGATCAAGGTTTAATGGCGGCTGAAAAACGCCCACAACTCAAGAAGTTCGGGTCTGTTCTGGACTACATAAAAAAAGTCTACGGAATAGACGAGAAAATTGAGTTGCACGAAGCCGTCAAAGACTGGCAGAGCATAGCGGGAGCGGACTTGGCGAAACATTCCAAGCCGCTCTTCTTCCAGAATCGAATTCTCTATATCGGAATCGAAGGCTCCGCATGGGCGCAGGAAATCTCATTCCGCAAACGAATGATTATCGACGGGGTGAACAACCGCCTCGGCCGCCCACATGTCAAAGACATCCGAACTCAACGCCTCGACGATAAAAACAACCGCCCATCAGACCGGAAAACCAAAAGATAACAGCTTCAAAAAGTCGAAAAACAGAGGTGGTTGGGGTAAACCCTTTGAAAAGGGTTGTTCCCCAAACCCCATTCCCAAACGTTTTACTCTAGCGGCAAAGCCGGGGCTGCGCCCCCGCCTTTGCCGCTAATAATAATAAGCGATGTCGAAAACCGAGCGAAAAAAGGGGATTGGCAGCGCGCGTCCCAGCGATGTCTGTACCCTCTTTTCGCGAGCACGGAGAATAGACTTTGCGCGGCTCACACCCCCAAAGCGAGTTTGGGGATGGCGCCCAAGCACAACAAACAGACCCTTTTATACTGCCACTTAATAGAAATTAGTCATTACCGGTCTCAATGAGGGTGGCGCCTTCAAGCGTTTTTTGCTTGTGGGTGCATATCATTTGCCGTCACCCACAACATGGTTGTGGGTGCCACCCAGTGGCTAATTTCTATTAAGCGCTACGTTAATACTTCAATACACCTTATTTTCGCCCCGATAACGCGCGCAGCATTTCGCGCGCTTTGGACTGCGGCGATTCATCGCCGCTTTGCTTTTCCGGGAATTTGTTCCCGGCTTTCCCTCTCTCCCCCCGCTCACAAAACAACAAACGCCACCCTACCCAACACAACCCGAAAAGCGGGCACAGGCAGCCGCAGAAACCGCGTTGCCAGTCCCCGTTTTTCGCTCAAAGAGCAACATTCAATTGACAATAAGCCCGCCCGATATGATATAGTGGAGCCATGCAGAGAACAGCAAGAATACCGGAGACGATGGCAGGCGGGTGGGTGTTTCTTGTTTTTCCTAACAAGGAAAAACAGTATAACATGACATATTATCAAGAGTATGGCGGGTAGTGTTGTATGACTTATGCTTTGACCGACAAACAAAAAGCGTTGTTGCGATATGCAGCGTCAAAACATGTTGTGTATAAAAGGATGCGCCGCGCCGCGTTGTTTGTTATGCTCATCGGGCTCGTGTTTTTATCATATTCTCTATTCAGTTTATTGGATTCCAAGAGCAATTCAATCATTCTGGAGTTTTCTTATAAACATGAGTTGAAAAGGCATGTTTTCATGATGTTAATCTTGGTTATGTATTTGATCGGGATATTAGGCGGATATATTCATCATTTAAGATTATGCAAGTTTTTCTTGGAAACGCGCGACATATTATATAAAAATGGCATAACAGCAAACAATATGCGCAATGGCAACGTTAGGAATGAAATGACGCTTGCCAAATCCGAAGCTGATTCTAACGACCCTTCTTTTTTGTCAAACAAGCAACTCTCTTCTAGCATTCTTATAGCAAATAAATCATTAAAAAACGGAAGGGCATTTATTATTTGCTATGCCGTATTAATAACAGCTTCTTTCATCGTTTTAGTGTTTATCGTTAATCTGCTGCTGACAATGAAAACCGATATGATTATAGAAGAAATCAAAAGGCTCTCGTTATTGAAAAATGCTATGCTATCTGTTCTCATGATAATAATCCCAATTTTAGCCTGTTGCTGGCAAGGCAGAGAAAACAGAATTTGCGGCGCGTTAAACATGATGACGAGCGCGCTCGATGAAATGGATAAGAATATTGACAGATTTAGAGACGAGAATCAAAGCGAGAAATGAAAATATTGCCTAACAGCATAAAAGTAAGGTGGCGGAATATGAAAATGCGAAATGCGGCATTGGCGTCGCTTATTGTTGCGTTGGCGATCGTTTGCGGTTGCAGATCCGGCGCTATCGGTTCTTCTGGCAAAGACATCAAGAAAAAAGCCACAACCGAAAAAGCGTCTTTCATTGAAGCGGATATCAAGAGCCATATATCGTTGAAAAAAAATGGAGGGAAATTATTCAACCAATATTACATGCCCATGAGAGAATCGAGGAGTTTTCTAGAAGTAAAAACATCATGTGATATTTATTATGACAGGGATGGCGACGATTATTGCTTAAATACAATTACTTTTCTTACCGAAAAAGACGGGGAGTATCTAAAAAAGTGGTCATACTCAGATATTGAAGGAAGCATGGTTAAATTAGACGAAACAAGAGACTACATTTATTTCTTCACACGGGGCTGTTGCGGAGCTCCCAACATCATAAAGATATACAATAGGGAAGGAGCCTATTTAGGCGAGGCATTAGGAGACATCGGTATCGGTGATTTAGAAACGATTTGGCATGTCAGAGAAAATAATAACAATTACGCAAGAAACGTATTGCTCGGCGTTAACGACGATGAGTTATTCATGATTGAAAAGTATTCTGGTATTATTTACAAAAGCGCGTTGCCGGATGATATTACGCTCTTATTTCCAGTTGTGGAGTTTGCCGACAACGAAACGATATCGCTTTACACGTTTAATAAAGATGAATGCGAAGTCGAGGCTTGTTTTAAGATAAACAAAGAGAAGAAAGTTCTCACACACAAAGAGACGAAAGTTGTTTATTGCTCAGAAACAGATTCGAAATAAGCAGAGAAGCAGGGAACAGGAGAAAGCAATCTCATTCCCGGCGAAAAGCGGGTACTGGCAGCCGAAGAAGACGCGTTGCCAATCCCCGTTTTTCGCTATGCTTTGACATGATAAGCGCCAAAGACGGAGGCGCAGCCCCGGATTTAGCGCTTGAGTGAAAAGTTTGGGAAAAGGGGCATGGGGAAAGAACCCTTTTCAAAGGGTTTTTCCCCAAACGCTAGAGGCGAAAACTCATCCCCAACTCTTTCATCTTTAAATCGTTTTCCCGATAATTCGCGTTCAATCACATTTTCGAGTAGAGGAAGTCGGGCATGTGGCGAAGAGCGATGCCGACGGCGCGCCATTTTGGAGGGATGTAGGCGATGGATTTGCCGCGAGCGACGGCGTCAACGATGTGTGTGGCGGCGATTCTGGAGGAGCACAGCCAGAACATGCCTTTCTGGCCTTCTGTCAGAGGAGTGTCCACGAACCCGGGGCGGATGTCGGTGACGAATATGGGGAGTTTTCTTTTGCGGGCGTTAAGGCGGAGCGATTCGAGGTAGACGCTGGCGAACGCCTTGGTTGCGGGGTAAGCGGGGTTGCCCGGCTCGCCCCGGAGCGCGATCACGGAGGACACACCCGCGAGCTTTCCATAGCCCTGTTTCAGAAAATGCTTATAAGCAACATTGCACATGGCCGCGAACCCCGTCACGTTGATGTCGATGGTTTCTTTCTCAGGCTCCCAATCCAGATCCCTGTTGGGGCGGCCCGTGCCCGCGTTGATGACCGCGATGTCCATGCCGCCCATCTCAGCGATGAGGGCCTCGAACTCGGCCATCGCGCTCTCCGGCGCGGACGCGTCGAACGCCCGCGTGTGGCATTCCCCGGACATGCAAGACCTGACGGTTTCGAGGTTATTGCTGTTGCGCGCGGTGATGCCGACGACGCAGCCGCGACGGCTGAACTCGTCCGCGACGGCCGCGCCGATTCCTTGGCTGGCTCCTATTATGACGACTTTCTTTTTCTCGCTCATTTTCGCGCGGTCTCCTTGTGGCGCGGCGTCGGTTCAGCCGGGCTGGCGTTTTGCCACTTCTTCGAGGAAGCGTATCGCAAACAGCATCGCGCCCATAAGGGCGGCGACGGCAAGAACGGCGCATCCCATCATGAAGAACCGCATCTTCCCGCCCAGTTCCGGGTCGGTCAGGATGGAGTGGCTCTTTTTGGTCGACACTCGCTTCTTGAGGGCGTCGAACTGGGCCTCGAAGTCTTTGAGCGCGCGTTCTGATTGCGGAGAGGGCGGTTTCGGCGCGGCGTCGGATGCGGTGTCTATAGCTGCGGCGGGAACGCGCAGGGCGGCTGTGCCGCTCGTTGCGGCTCCGCATCCCGGACAAAACCTGAATCCGGGCGACAATTCCGCTCCGCATTGTGAACAATATCCCGGGCCGGTCATTCTGCGGCGTCCTCTCTCTTGGCTTCGGCTCGATTATACCGCCGGAGAGCGCGAGTGTAAAACGGGAAGGTTGAAGCAATTAAAAATGAAAGAGTTGGGGAGGAGTTTTTTCGCCTTCGGCGATTGGGGAAAAACCCTTTGAAAAGGGTTCTTTCCCCAAACCCCCTTTCCCAAACTTTTCACTCTGGCGCCAAAGCTGGAGCTGCGCTTCCATCTTTGGCGTTTATCATGTCAAAGCATTGCGATAAAAGGGGGACTGTCAACGCGTCACGCGCGGCTGTCTGTGCCCGGTTTTCGACAAAAACGAAAAAACCGAGAGTAGTTTTTTCGCCTTTGGCGATTGGGGAAAAACCCTTTGAAAAGGGTTCTTTCCTCATGCCCTTTTTTCCTAAACTTTTCACTCTAGCGCCAAAGTTGAAGCTGCGCTTCCAGCTTTGGCGCATATCATGGCAAAGCATTTCGAAAAAAGGGCGCTGGCAACGCGTCGCTCGCTTGCCCGCCCGGCGCGCGCTGTGTACAATTCTTTCAAGTATTGCCGGAGGATATGTCATGGACTGTCGAACGAGCTTAAAAACAGGCGCGGACATCACGTCCGCGATGAGGGCGCACCGGGTGGCGGACGCGATATCGGCGGGGTGGAGCTTGGGGTGTTCGACGCGCTTGCCGCCGGAGGCCTGACCGCCTCGGCGACGGCCCGAAAGATAAAATGCTCCGCGCGCGGCTGCGAGATTCTCATGAACGCGCTCGCGGCGGTCGGACTGCTGAACAAAAAGGCGGACGCGTTCAGCCTGACTCCTCTTGCTAAAAAGCATCTTACGTCCGGCTCGCCGGAAACAATGGCGAGGATGATATCCCACTCGACGAACACGCGGCGGACGTGGATCGACCTGCAGGACGCGGTGAAGACGGGCAGGCCGGTTCCCAAGACGCCGGAGCGGATGAAGAAATCGCGCGAGCGGCAGCAGGACGATTTCATACTGGCGATGCGGGACATGTCGCGCGGCCCGGCGGTCGATCTGGCGGCGGCGCTCGACCTCTCCCGCGTCGAAAGCGTCCTCGATGTCGGCGGCGGGCCCGGCTCTTTCCTTTTCGCCATGATCCGTCGCAAGCCCTCCATCCGAGGCGTCATATTCGATCTGCCGCAGACCATCTCCATCGCTGACCGCGTCATCACACAGGAAGGCTTCTCCGGCTCCGTCGGCACGATGTCCGGCGACTACAATGTCGACGACTTCGGCGACGGCCTTTTCGACCTTGTCCTGATGTCCAGCATCATCCACATAAATTCGCCCGCGCAGAACAGGAAGCTGATAAAGAAGGGGTTCCGCGCGCTGCGCCCCGGCGGCTCGCTCGTCATTCGCGACTTCATGCTGGACGACACGAAAACGGCCCCGGCGGACTCCGCGCTTTTTTCGGTGAACATGCTGGTGAACACCGAAGGCGGAGCCTCGTATTCCAAGTCGGAGATACGCGGCTGGATGGTGTCGGCGGGGTTCGAGCGCGTCCGTTATTTCGAGCTGCCACAGCGCGCGGACATTTGCGTCGGCTTCCGCCCGGCGGCGAAGAAGTCGGCAAACCCGAAGAAAAAACGATAGCGGCGAAGGGCCGTCCCGAGCCGGACGACGGCCCCCTCCCGCCGAAGGAGCGGTTATGAAGGAAAAAATTCTGGCGGACTTCCACCGCAAGCGCGCCGGGCGCGTCATCGAAAACATGAAGCGCAGGAACATAGACGGCGCGTACTTCCCGGACAGGCGCGGGGCTATCTCGCACATCTGCGGGCTGATCCCCGCCGGGTCCACCGTCGGGCTGGGCGGCTCCGTCACAATCGTCGAGTCCGGGCTGGTCGACGCCCTTCGCGGGCTGGACGCCAAGTTGCTGGACCGCTACAAAGACGGCGTCTCCCCCGAAGAGGTCTTCGAGATGCGCCGCCGCGGCATGACCGCCGACGTCTTCATAGCGAGCTGCAACGCCATTTCATACGACGGCAGGCTCGTCAATCAGGACGGCCTCGGCAACCGCGTGGGCGGCATTATCTTCGGCCCGGAAAAAGTCATCCTGATGGCGGGCATGAACAAGCTCGTTCCCACCGTCGAGGACGGCGCGCGCCGCATCAAGGAATACGTCGCCCCGCTTAACAGCGTGCGTTTCGGCGCTGACACGCCTTGCGCGCGAACCGGGTTCTGCGACGACGCGGCGTGTTTTCCGCCGTCGAGAATCTGCAATCAGTTGACGATCATCGAGGCGAGCGCGGCTCCCGGCCGCATCACTGTCGTTCTCGTAGGCGAGGAACTCGGATTCTGACCATCCGTCCAACCCCCTCAAAGGAGGCTTGCTTAATGGCAACCACCAAGAAAATCAAAACGATAGGCGTCCTCACCGGAGGCGGAGACTGCCCCGGCCTAAACGCGGTCATCCGCGCCGTAGTGAAAACGGCCTACGGGCATTACGGCATGGAAGTCCTCGGCATCCGGGACGGCTTCGAGGGTCTCATACACGGCAAACAACACATAATGAAACTCACTCCGGACGCCGTGCGCGGGATCCTGCCGCGCGGCGGAACCATCCTCGGCACCACCAACAGGGGAAACCCCTTCGCGTTCGTACCCGCAGGCTCGAAGGCCAAACCGAAAAACATGTCCCGCGCCGCCATCGCGAACTTCAAGGAACTCGGACTCGACGCCCTAGTCGTTATCGGCGGCGACGGCTCTCTAGGCATCGGCCTCGACTTCTTCAAACTCGGACTCCCCGTCGTCGGCATCCCGAAAACCATAGACAACGACCTGTCCGCCACCGACTACACATTCGGGTTCAACACCGCCGTGAACACAGCCACCGAGGCCATAGACAAGCTGCACACCACCGCCGAAAGCCACCACCGCATCATGTTTCTCGAAGTGATGGGGCGCAACGCCGGCTGGATCGCGATGGAGTCCGGCATATCCGGCGGCGCGGACATCATCCTGATACCCGAAATCCCGTTTGACATCAAGACGGTCTGCCGCCGCGTCGAGGCCCGCAGCCGGCACGGAAGGATGTTCAGCATCGCCGTCGTCGCTGAAGGAGCCAAACCGCTAGGCGGCAAAGAGGTCTACGCGGACGAAACCGCGCGGCGGCTCGGCGGCATCAGCCACTCCATCGCCCGCGACGTCGCGAAACTAACCGGACATGAAACCCGCGTCACAGTGCTCGGACACGTGCAGCGCGGCGGCTCGCCGTCCGCGTTTGACCGCCTGCTGGGAACCCGTTTCGGAGCGGCCGCCGTCAAACTCGTCGCCGACCGGCAATTCGGCCGCATGGTCTGCCTGCGCGGCATGAACATCGAGTCCGTCACCCTCGAACAAGCCACCGGCGTTCTCAAAACCGTCCCGCCGGACGGCGAACTCGTCCGCGCCGCGCGCGACGTCGGCATCACTCTCGGAGACCCCGCCCGCGACTGAGCGCCGCGCGCGCGACCGGGAGCGGAACGCCTTTGCGTTTTGCCTAACGGCGAATATTAAACATTGAAAGGAGCCGGTTTTGAGAGGAACGAAGTTCATCAAAACCGGCGCGCCGGGAGTTTTTTTCGGAAGGGGCGCGGGGAAACCTGTTTTTTGCAAAAAAATGGTTTCACCGCAAACACATGGAAAATTCTTTAAACATAATCATAATCAGCAAGCATAAGCGCCGCGCGCGGAGCGCCGCGCCGACAACCATCTCCGGAGGATTTGCGAAATGACTTTTCAGCACATTAAGATAGAGACGCGGGACGCTGTGGCCGTCGTCGTAATAGACAGGCACGAGAGGCGCAACGCCCTCGCCGAGCAGACCATAACCGAACTCGGAATCGCGTTCGACCAGTTCGCCGCGGACCCCGCTGTGTCCGCCGTTGTCATCACCGGCGCGGGAGACAAAGCGTTCTGTATGGGGGCCGACCTCGAAGAAGGGTTCGACGCAGCCGGAGACGTCAAAAGCATCGTGCTTGCCGGACAGGCCGTGTTCCAGAAAATCGAGCGGTTCCCCAAGCCGGTGGTCGCAGCGGTTAACGGATACGCGCTCGGCGGCGGGTTCGAGCTGATGCTCGCGTGCGACATGTCAGTCGTCGCGGACAACGCCCCTCTCGGACAACCCGAATGCGGTCGCGGAGTCATCCCCGGCTGGGGCGGCACACAGAAAATCCCCCGCATCTGCGGCAAAAACGCCGCCCTAGAACTCTTGCTGCTCGGACACCGCATCCGGCCAGAAAAAGCCCTTGAACTCGGCCTCATCAACCGCGTCGCCCCTAAAGAAAAAGTCCTCGAAGAAGCCGTCGCCCTCGCCGCCCGGCTCGGACGTCAGCCCGCCCACGCCGTCGCCCTCATCAAAGACGCCGTCTCCCGCGGACTCGAAACCTCCCTCGACAACGGCCTCGCCATCGAAGCCGATAACTTCGCCAAAGCCTACGCTCATATAAGCGCGGCAGCAAAAGACGTCAAAGGCTGATTTATAAAAAGAGCCTCCGGCGGCCAAAGGGAACCTTTTGAAAAAGGTTCTCTTTGGAATCTCTCCAAAACTTTTCGATGCGCGGCGAATGATGTCGCTGCGCGACTTCTAATCCGCCGCTCATGCGATAATAGTCTGTGAAGACACTTTCATTTGAAGAAGGCGTGATCTGAGCGAGAGTTATGCAAATCTAAAGTTGAACTTTGGATTTGCATAAAATGGGGCGCGCGCGTAATCAGAGCAAAAGCTTTCGCGCAGGTTTATATACATTTACAACACCCCCAAAGCAAGTTTGGGGGTGGCACCCGGACGTTCGTATCTTTTTCAACAGCGCCATTACCACGAATACTCAGCCAGTGAAAACGCACAATTTGGAGTGCGGCGATTCATCGCCGCTCTGTAAACAGGCGATTTATCGCCTGTATTTGAAGCGACTGAAGTCGCTTCTATGAAAGCGGCGATGAATCGCCGCACTCCAAAATTAGGCTTCATGCGCTAAATACTCATTAAACAAATATGCCGGCTGGACTAACTGAGTTTCAGGGATAATCAGGTTTTCTTTTTGCCGTAATTTCCGAAGCGAAAACCTTTTTTAATCCTTCTTTCTCTTTCCTTTTATCATGATCGCGGATTCATGTTAGATAATCGGGGTTTCCTGAAAGAGGGTTTAAAGCGTGTTTTATGTGGTTATTCAAAAGTCTTTTCTATGGCAATAATTTAAAGGAACATGGTGAGTCGATAAACATTCTGTGGCGGAGTCGTGCTTTTCTTGGAACCGAAAAGGTGGACAACGAGGTCTTTTTCGCAAAAGCGGGAAATGAAAACACGGAGCGCTTTGACTTTAAAAAGTGTTAACAAGGGAGATGTTGAAAACTTGTCGGCATAATGACGCGCAAACTACCGTGATTATGAATTTTTTGCTGATAAAACGAAAAAATGTTGAAAATGCGTCTCAACAGCGCCAGTTTATACACAACTTTTCAACATTTCCACAAAAAGGCATGTTTGTTTACAAAAAACTGCGTGTTAAAGTTCTATTCAAAAAACCTATACAATCCCAATTTGTGAAGCACGGAAGCGCAGCGGGCCGCGTATGCGGCAAAGGGGTATTAAGCATACAAAAACTTTGAAAGCCGCGAAATCCGGCGCATTTTGATTATCGCAAATAAACGCTTAAACAAGGGCCGCAAGCGTGTGTTTTTAGGGGCCGCAAAACACGGCAAATTAAATTTATAACGCAAAGACAAGCGCGGACGGATATTGTATTATTTTGTTGTACTGCAAAACTCAATATTTTGAAAACATGATTGTTGCGGCATGGAGGACGGCGAGATGAAGGTAACCAAAGACAGATACAGCTTAAAGATAGACGGGAAAAGAGTTTTTATATGGAGCGGAGCGCTTCATTATTACAGGCTGCCTGAGCCGGGGCAGTGGAAGAAGATTCTCAAGCTGATGAAGGATGCGGGGCTGAACGCGGTGGATGTGTACTTTCCGTGGAACTATCACAGCGAAAAGGAGGGAAAGTACGATTTCACGGGGAACAGGGATGTTGAAAGGCTGATGGACGAGGTCGAGGAAGCGGGGTTGTATCTGATCGCGCGGCCGGGGCCGTATATATGTTCTGAGATAGACGCCGGGGGGTTGCCCGCGTGGCTGCTGGCGAAGCCGGCTCCTGTTCTGCGCTGCCGGGCGGACGGGAAAGTGGTTTATGACGAAATCTACATGCAATATGTGAGGGAATGGTGGGAGAGGATAACGCCGAGGATAGCGCGCCGGAAGAACCTTATACTTTTTCAGGCTGAGAACGAGTTCAACCTGCTGCCGCATCTTAAGGGGCCGATGTCGACAATTGTGACGCAGATAAGGAAATACGATTCCTCGTTGTTGTTCAAGCTGGCGAATTCGGACGCGTTTAATTTCTTGAATTACAAGATTTTGCCCAAGCTGTCGCGCCAGACGTCGGAAAACTCGGAGCCGAATCCGTATATAGCGAAGCTTTGCGAATGGTCGAGGGAAATGGGCATCGAGGTTCCCATCTTTCATAACGACATACTGAGTTGCGGAGAGAGGCAGACGGATGTCGATATGATGGCTATAGACGACTATCCGATAAACGATTTTTTCTCGGATTGGAGAGACAAGAGGCATATATTCGCGAAGACGGACATCATAGAGGAGGGACATGAGGCGTTTAAGAGGGACGAGCCTATCTTCGCCGCCGAATTTCAGTCGAGCTGGTTCGATTCTTGGGGAGGTCCGGGATACGACAGCGTAAGGGCGTTGCTGGGGACGGACCAGTTGGATTTGGCCACGAAGTCGGTTCTGGCCCAGAGGGCGACGCTGATCAACTATTTCTTATTCGCGGGCGGGGTCACATGGGGATATCTGGGCAGCCCGGACGTTTATACGTCGCATGACATGGCGGCTCCGATATCGGAATGCGGGCAGGCGACGGAGCGGTGGCATGTCGTAAAATGGCTGATAGATGAAGTGACCGCGCTGGGCGAGGATTTCCTTGAAACGGAGACCGTGGAAGGGGTAGAGCATCGACCGTCGAGGGTTTTCTGCAAGGTTCGGAAATCCAAAAGATTCAAATATATATTCATTCGCAACACGGGAGGCCCGGATGCGCGCGTGAAAGTGTCAGGTTGCGAGGATTATTTCCGGCTGGGTCGCGCGGAGATGAAGATTATCGTGACGGATCATGCGGGGAGAGTGGTGAAAAGGGTGGAGCCGTTCGATGTTGGGACGATTCCGGTTCGGGAACCGGCGAGGTTGGAACTGCCGGCGCTGGAGAAGTGGACGGTGACGGGGGCGTCGCCGCAGCTTGATTTGACGTATGACGATTCGGGGTGGCAGCAGTTGGACGGGCGCAAGAGGCTCGACCTAGACGCGCTCGGCATTCACTACGGATACTGCTGGTTTAGAGGGACGTACAAGGGGCGTTTGTCGAAGATAGTGATAGACGTGAGGCATTGTTTCACGGTATATGTGAACGGCAAGCTGGCCGCGACGAGGGATAATTTCAGGAACACATCGGGTGTGGGCGACGATGTGCCGGAGACGTTCGAGATACCGATACATCACGAATATCAGCAGGGCGGAAAGAATGTCATCGTGATAGTGGTGGAGAGTCTGGGCCACAACAAGGATTTCGAGAACGACGCGCGCAACCCGCGAGGAATAGTGTCGCTCAAGTGTGTAGGGGCAAAGGTGGCATGGAGGTATCGTGGGGGGCTGCTTGAAGGTGAGGAGGGGCTATGCCCGGTTCTGCCGAAGAAGTCCTTCAGTTCCTGTAAACCGAAAGCAAAAATCGCGTTGCCGCATTTTTGGGAACCCGAAAACGAAGGCGTTGCGCTGTATGAAACGACATTTGACTTGAATATTGACGAGGCGGAACCTGCGCCTGTGTCTTTGGAGATTCTGGAGGCGTTCAGCAAGGCGAATATCTATGTGAACGGGTATCTGATGGGGCGCTACTGGCATGAGAAGGGGCCGCAAAAGAGGTTTTATCTGCCGTGGGGGATATTGAATCCGAAAGGGTCGAAT
>Ga0116157_10004733_pt1 | contig 12662 bp, 15 predicted proteins | sample AD_UKC048_MetaG_FD_89882 | JGI IMG/M metagenome (GOLD analysis project Ga0116157, IMG submission 89882) | Active sludge microbial communities of municipal wastewater-treating anaerobic digesters from USA - AD_UKC048_MetaG | ecosystem: Engineered > Bioreactor > Anaerobic > Digestate | place: USA... | reverse complement strand
TGGATGTACGCAGCCCGATGGAATTTGCAATGGAACATATTCCTAACGCGATCAATATTCCCGTTGAGCAGATCCCTTACAAGACGGACGAATTCAAACGTTTTAAAAATCCGGTGGTAGTCTATTGCCGCAGTGGTGCCCGGAGTGGCATGGCCCTGGGAATCTTACAGCAAAACGGGATCACCAATGTTTACAATGGCGGCGGAATCGGCGATATGCAATACTTATTTAATTAAATAAACAAAAGCACATGTTAGGATTTCTTCAAAAACTTTTTGGCGGCACCCCGGTAGATTATAAAGACCTGATCAGCAGAGGGGCGATTATCGTGGATGTAAGAAGCCAGGCCGAATATAAAAGCGGGCATATCAATGGGTCAAAGAATTACCCGCTCGACAGTCTGCGCGGTAAAATCAATGACCTCAAAAAGCTGAACAAACCGGTTATCACCGTCTGCCTCAGCGGCGGCCGCAGTGGCATGGCTAAAAACATACTGAAAGCTTCAGGCATCGAAGTCTACAACGGCGGTCCATGGACCAGCCTGAGAAGTAAGATCTGATGAAAGGCGGAAATCAAAAGTAAAAAGTCAAAAGTAAAAAGATCTCCGAAGGTGGACGTTTCTTCCCTATTCGGCCTGTTCCCATTTTTACTTTTGACTTTTTAATTTTTACTTTCCTTATCTTCCACAAAAAACCAAATGCTCCGCAAGTTCATTAAGTACTTCTTAGTATTTCTCGCCCTCGCCCTCATTGCCTTCTTCATCTTCGCACCGGGGATCGTGGATAAACAACAGAATAAAGTCACCCTGGATGTACATAAAACCCCGCCGGCAAAAGTCAGCTGGTATGATTCAATTCCCTTTATTGCCGACCTGCATTGTGATGCCCTGCTCTGGGACCGGAACAACCTGAAAGAGCATACGCACGGACATGTGGACATCCCCCGAATGCAAAAAGCCAATATGGCTTTCCAGGTCTTTACCATTGTGAGCAAGACACCTAAGAAAATGAATATTGAACACAATGATGACAAGACCGATAATATTGCCCTGCTCAGTTTTGCCCAGTTACGAAATCCGAAGGATTGGTTCAGTGTTAAAACAAGGGCCTTGCATCAATGTGCCGAATTGTTCCAGACCGCTAAAAAATCGGATGGGGCTTTTCGTGTTATATTGAATCAGCAAGACCTGGCGAAATTCGTTGATGACCGGAAAAAGAACCCGAAGCTCACAGCCGGTATGTTGGGTATTGAAGGGGCGCATTGCCTGAATGATGACCTCAGCAACCTGGATGAATTTTATAAAGCCGGGGTGCGCTATATCGGTCTCACCCATTTTTTTGATAATGCCTGGGGCGGATCGGCTCATGGCATGAAAAAAGACGGATTGACGGAAAAAGGGAAACAACTGGTAAAAAAAATGGACAGCCTGCATGTGATGATCGACCTTGCCCATGCTTCGCCCAGAACCATTGATGATATTTTTGCCAGCACACAAGGCCCTGTTTTGATTTCTCATACCGGTGTGAAAGGCGTTTGTGATAATACCCGCAACCTGTCCGATGCCCATTTGCTGGAGATCGGCCGGCGCAACGGTCTCGTGGGGATCGGACTTTGGGAGACCGCGGTATGCGGAACCGATGCGGCTTCCACGGCTAAAAGTATCCGTTATGTAGCGGATAAGATCGGGGTGGACAAAGTGGCGCTTGGTTCAGATTTCGATGGAGCCATCACCGCCCATTTTGATGTTACCGGGCTTCCGTTGATCGTGAACGCCTTGTTGAAAGAAGGATTCAGCCAGGAAGATATTTATAAGATCATGGGTGGTAATGTCCGGGACTTCTTTTTACGCAACCTTCCGGTAAAATAAGCAGTTGCCCATGCAAACTCCCAGGAAGTATGCCCTGCCTTTGTTACTACTGATGATCACCGGCCTGCTGATCTGGTGGTATAACCGGACACACCCATACACAGCACCGCTGCCCGGTGCTGCTGAATATGGCTTCCAGCTCATCAGCAAAACCGCTGAACAGTATGGACCGGGCGGGCGGATCAATATCCGCTCCAATGGTATGAACTGCAGTCAATGTCACCTCGATGCCGGTAAAAATCTCCAGGCTATTCCGCTTACCCGGGTTTATCTTCAATATCCAAAGTACCGGGACCGCAGCGGCAGTCATGAATCCTTATACAAAAGAATAAAAGATTGTTTTGAACGAAGCCTGCAAAGTATGGCCCCCGATAGTAACAGCCGGGAAATCCAGGCGATAACGGCCTACCTGAAATGGCTGTCTGAAAACTCGCCGGCTGATTCTATAACCCGGGACCCTTTACCCTATTTAACAAGAGCGGCCGACAGCACAAAAGGCAGCCGGCTGTATGCAGCAACCTGCAAACGTTGTCATGGACAAAATGGTGAAGGCTTTCGTGAAGCGGATCATTCCTCCTTTCGTTATCCGCCATTGTGGGGGCCGAACAGTTACAGTACCGGCGCTGGCATGTACCAGGTAACCAAACTGGCCAGGTTCATTAAGTTTAATATGCCTTATGATAAACTGGCAGGAAGTGTAGTACTGACCAATGAAGAAGCTTATGATCTGGCCGCTTTTATCAATAGCCAGGAACGCGGGGTGTTTGATATCAGTGACGACTGGCCCGTAAAATCTACAAAACCAGTAGATTATCCTTTTGGACCTTATGCGGATAGCTTTTCAGCAGACCGGCATAAATATGGCCCCTGGCTAAACCTGAAATAAGAACAGTTGTTATAGGGGAGAACATTTAAATTCGCGTTCAACTTTCAAACAAAAACCATGTTGGATTTTCTGCGCCAGCCCTGGCCCTGGTATGTGGCCGGACCACTGATCGGGTTGATGGTACCACTATTGCTGATCATCGGAAATAAATCATTTGGCATCTCTTCCTCCCTCCGCCATATCTGTGCGGCCTGCCTTCCCTCAAAAGCACCATTTTTTAATTATGAGTGGAAAAAAGAAGCCTGGAATTTATTCATGGTAGCCGGTATATTACTGGGAGGAATGATTGCCGGGCAGTGGCTGAACAGTCCTGACCCGGTGCAGGTGAATCCTGTGCTGGTGGAAGAACTGGCCGGATATGGGATCAGGGATTATCAACATATTGTTCCGGCTGAATTATTCAACTGGAATACGTTGTTTTCTGCAAAAGGACTGATCCTGATGCTGGGTGGTGGATTCCTGGTAGGCTTTGGCACCCGATATGCCGGTGGATGTACCAGTGGTCATTCCATTATGGGTTTATCCACCCTTCAGTTCCCGTCCCTGGTGGCCACTGTTTGTTTTATGGCGGGTGGTTTTATCGTCGCCAACCTGGTACTCCCCTTCATCCTTAAACTGTAATCGCATGTCGTCGAACACCGATAAAGAAAAAAAGCATCATGAATTCCTGACACAGAATGCCGACTTTGAAGTAAGGTCGCTGGATGCCGTCTGCCTGAATGAATCCGAACTAAAACACCCCTGGTGGTACAATTTCAAATACCTGATTGCCGGGACTTTCTTTGGGATCATTCTGATCAAGGCTGAAGTTATTTCCTGGTTCCGGATACAGGAAATGTTCCGGCTGCAAAGCTTCCATATGTATGGCGTGATCGGATCGGCTGTTTTGGTGGGTATCGTCTCGGTCTGGCTGATCCGTAAATTCAATATTAAAACCATCTACGGGGAGCCCATTGAGTTTGTGACCCGTAAACTTAATAAAGGGAATATCATCGGGGGCTTGTTATTCGGCTTTGGCTGGGCATTGACCGGAGCCTGTCCGGGACCGCTATTTGCACAAATCGGTACCGGTGCCACGGCTACTATCATCACCTTGTTCAGTGCCATTGCAGGTACCTGGTGTTATGGTATGTTGCGTGACAGACTGCCGCATTAACAAAAAAAGGCCGTACCGGAAGTGTTTCCCATCCGTGAACGGACAGGGATACCCTCTTCGGTACAGCCTCAACTGTAAATAAAACACTCACTCTTTATATCTCAACAAACTTCGGTATCAGATGAAGAGCATGTGTACGCCCTCTCCTTCACTCTTTTTATAGAAGTCACCCACGGTGATCACTTCTTCCACCCCTTCAAAGAGGTCTTCTTTCTTGTAATGGAACATATCCATGGCCAGTTTACAGGCCCACATCCGTACACCGCTGTCCGAAAGAATCTCCAGGAACTCCGGAACTTCCGGCATATCGATCTTCGCCATTTCTTTTTTCATCATAGTGGTGGCCAGTGCTTCCATGCCCGGTAAACCACCCACCATGGTGGGGATATGCATGGCCGGGTTGCCCACAGTGGCAATATGGAGGTTTGCATTCTTCTTTTTGTGTACGGCTTCCAGGCCAAAGAAGGTAAAGAAGATTTCAGAATCTATGCCTTCCATACGGGCACCATTGGCCAGTACAAATGCTGCATATACATTCTCGAGGGTGGCTTTGGACAAGATGATCATCATCTTTTTGATTTCGCCTTTATTCTCGCTCATAACTTTCGTTTTAAGAGTTAATTAAATACAGCTGGCAGGTTTGGGTATGCCGGCAATTTTAGTCGCGGTTTTCAGCGGGGCTTTCGGGAAAAGCTGGTAGAATTCCTTAATATCGACCACGCCGCTTTTTCCGATCTTCCGGATGCTCAGGGGCACTTCATTCTTGAATTCTGTTTGCAAATAACCCAATACTTCCCAATGACGGGGGCTGAGGCTGATTTCATTTTCAGCAGCCAGGGCTTCACCAATCGTGTTATCCCATTCTTTAAAATCGGTCATAAAACCTTCTTCGTTTACGTGGATGGTTTTACCTGCTATTACTTTTTCCATAAAATAAATTTTTAAGTGTGAATGATTGTATTATACAGTTTCTGTTTTTTCATAATGCTTACCAGACTCTGACATGGTAGCGGAGACAAACGGAATATGCGTTCCTTTCAGCAACATGTGCCAGTAAACCCAGCGGAAGGCCAGTTTACCCATATGGTTCATCCGGCTTTCTTTAAGTAACCGCAGCGGGCCAAGTCCAGGGAAGGGGAAGGTTCCTTCAACCGGCTCATGCGTGTAGTTGAAGTCGATCAGGAGGGCTTTACCGCCGCCTGTTTCAATGAAACAGTTGGCATGTCCGTCAAACTCTTCTTTCAGTGGCTCCCCTTTTACAAAGCGTAAAATGTTTTCAGTCAGAATCTCGGCTTCAAAGTGGGCTACAGAACCGGCTTTGGAAGCGGGGATATTACTGGCATCACCCAGTACAAACACATTCTGGTAAGCCTTGGATTGCAAAGTGGCTTTGTTGGTCGGCACATAGTTCAGGTCATCACCCATACCGGAGCGTTCCATCACGGCATCTCCTTTATTGGTGGGTACGGTAACCAGGATATCAAAAGGAATTTCACGTCCGCCGTAATCAATAATCTTTTTGTTTTCATTATCCACCTGCTCGATCGCGAAATCGCTTTCAATATTGATATGCTTTTCTTCCAGCAAGTGCTCCAGCGTGGCGGTGGCTTTGGGTTTGGTAAAGGCGCCACTCAGCGGAGTTACATATGTAATCTCCACTTTATCCCGCATGTGTTTATTCTTGAAAAATGAATCGGCCAGGAAGGCAAATTCCAACGGGGCAACCGGGCATTTGATTGGCATTTCGGTGATATGTACCACCAGTTTACCGCCTTTCCAGTCTCTTAACTTATTCCGGAGATTCAACGCCCCCTCAAAAGTATAAAAATCAAAAACGGACTGATGCCATTCACTTCCCATCATTCCTTCTGTTTCCTCCGGGGCAATTTTGGCACCGGTGGCCACGATCATTACGTCGTAAACAACCACACTGCCGTCTGTCATCATCACTTTATTTTCGGCAGGCACAATCCGGTCAATAGAAGCCTGGATCAGATCAACGGTTTTAGGAATGAACTCCTGGATGGATTTCACAATATCTTCCGGCTCATAAATATCAAAGGGAAGAAAGAGGTATCCTGGCTGATAGTGGTGTTCAGTACGTTCATCGATAATACTGATACGCCATTCGGGTCTTTTGAGATGATGGCTAAGGTGATTGGCCATCATGGTACCGGCTGTACCTGCTCCGAGAATGACAAGGTGTTTCATGTTGAGCGTTTTTTGTGAGTGTTGAATTACGATGTAAAATTGCACCCGCCAACTCCCCGGTTCTGCGTGTTCTGTCACAGTTCCGGATGATTCGCCTCAGGCTTCCAGTTGATTTATCAACGGATAACCCTGATTTTCCCTGTTTCAGTGATTGAAGTCACATTTCGTTAAGTCATGCTTTTGTAAAAAACCGGTCAGAAAAGACAACCTTGTCTGAAATGAAAATCAGGGCTTTTGGAATTTTTAACTGAGGTTAATCAAATACCCGCAAACGGCCATTGGTTAACTTTGTACTGAAAATGATGAATCATGAGAAAAAACAAAATCGGCCTTGATGCCGCTAAAGCGAAAGTGCTGGGAGACAAACTGAATGTATTATTATCCAACCTGCAGGTGCTGTATATCAACAGCCGCGGTTTTCACTGGAATATCAAAGGTGATAATTTCTTTGAATTGCACCTGAAGTTTGAAGAACTCTATACGGATCTGCAACTGAAGATCGATGAAGTGGCTGAACGGATACTCACCCTGGGCCATGTACCCGACCACAGTTATACGGATTACCTGAAACATGCAAAAATTACGGAAGTTACCAACCAGTCAAATGGAAAGGATGCTTTAAAGTCAGTAATGGACAGCATCAGTATTCTGCTGGAAGAAGAACGGGAAATCTTACAGTTAGCCGCGGATGCCAATGATGAAGGCACCAACGCCCTGATGAGTGATTATATCCGCCAGCAGGAAAAACAGGTATGGATGTTCTGCTCATACCTGAGCCATTAACCGCATTATAAACGCTGACCGGCCAGCCGTAATACGGCTGCTTTGCCCTGGTGAAACGGCCCTTCATCGAGGATGACTTCTTTTTGTTCGCAGGAAAGCTGATGCAGAAAAGGAAAATCACTGCAAATGGAAGGCGCATCATACAATAGTGCAGGGTCTTTCGGACCGCCACTGTCAAATCCCTGTTGTTCTTTGGCAAAAGCTTCCAGCAACAGGAATCCGCCCGGTTTTACAGATTTATAGATGGCCGTATGAAAGTTATGCCGGAGAGGTTCGGGCAGGTGTACATACAGCAAGGCCACCATATCATATTGTTTGGATGCTTTAAAAAGAGAAATATCCTGCAGGTCGTAGCGGATACTAACCCCTTTAGATGCTGCCCTCTTCAGCGCTTTTTCCCGGGCTACCTCACTATAATCAAATGCTTCCACCACCCAGCCCCTGGAAGCGGCGTAGATCGCGTTACGCCCCTCTCCCTCTGCCGGCAACAACAGCGTGCCTGGCTGAAGGGGGTCAATAAAGGACTTGAAAAACGCATTGGGCGCTTCGCCGTATACATGCTCGTTTTCCTGGTACCGTTCGTTCCAAAACTGCTGCATTTGAATTAGTTTTAACAAATTTGCATCTTAGACCCTGATTCAGCGGTGATATTAATCACCGATCTTTCCACTGAATCACCGGATTTTGCACCTCAAATTATTAAAATATGAAAATTGTTTTCCTTTCCGCTACCCTGTTTTTTTTACTGGCCGCCTGCAATGATAACCCATCCGTTAAAGCCCAGGGTCCCGATTCCGCCAATAAGATCGTTGAAACAACCCCGGCTCCCCCGACGGTTATTCCGGATACAATGCAGACAAATACCACACCCGATCCTGCACCGGCAACGGCCTCGGCCCTCCCGAGTTTCCGTATGCGGAATGGCCGCGGAGAAATTGTGGACCTGGCCCAATTCAGGGGCAAAAAAGTATTTGTGAATTTATGGGCTACCTGGTGCCCGCCCTGCCGTGCTGAAATACCTTCCATTGAAAGTCTTGGTACCAAAACGGACCCCGGCAAAGTGGAATTTGTCATGCTCTCGCTGGACGACAATTTTGACAAAGCCAAAACCTATGCGGCTAATAATAATATGAAGCTTCCTGTTTATTACCCGGCGAGCGACCTGCCCCAGCTTTTTGTAACGGATGGGATTCCGATGACAGTTATTTTCAATGAAAAAGGTGAGATCCTGTTCAATGAAGTGGGCAGTGCGAATTATGATACGAAGAGGTTTCAGGACATGCTGAAGTAATACATTTCCCGCAGATAGCGCCGATTTATTTCGCAGATAAACGCAGATTTAAACCCTAAAGTTTAAGTGACTTTAAGTACCAGCTATTTCATGTAAGCAGAAAAAGAACCGGCAGAGCACTTCTGCGAAAATCTGCGGGACAAATAATACATTTCCCGCAGCGGGCGCCGATTTACTTCGCAGATAAACGCAGATTTAAACCCTAAAGTTTAAGTGACTTTAAGTACCAGCTATTTCATGTAAGCAGAAAAAGAACCGGCAGAGCACTTCTGCGAAAATCTGCGGGGCAAATAATACATTTCCCGCAGCGGGCGCCGATTTATTTCGCAGATAAACGCAGATTTAAACCCTAAAGTTTAAGTGACTTTAAGTACCAGCTATTTCATGTAAGCAGAAAAAGAACGGCAGAGCACTTCTGCGAAAATCTGCGGGGTCATCTGCGCAATCTGCGGGAGACTGTATTAGATTTTGCTAAATAAAAATCCCGCAATTGTATTGCAGGATTCTTTTTTGCTACTCTATCAAAACATTATTCTTCTGTCTTAGCGGGCGCCAGCAGTTTTTCCTCAATCACTTTCTTAAATACATGTTTCGGAAATGCGCCGGGCTGCATCATCGGTTCGCCGGTGGAATCAATGAACAACAAGGTCGGGATACTCTGGATACCGAAAACCGCTGACAATTCCTGCTCAGCCTCTGTATCCACTTTATAGATCAGGAGTTTCCCTTCATATTCTGCAGACAACTCCTCCAGTACGGGGGCCACCATTTTACAGGGACCACACCAGTCTGCATAGAAGTCAATGATCGCGGGTAATGTACCCTGGTATTTCCATTCCTTCTCCGTTTCATAATTAAATACCTTATCCTTGAAATCCTGTGTGGTCATTTTTATCGTTGGCATAATTGAAATATTTATGCAAACATAGGCCGTCTGTCAAAAAGAGCCGGTGACTATAATCACAGGACTTTTTCCAGTTGTTTTACTTTTTCAAGGGCCTGCGCGATATCATAGATCAGGTCGTCGCAATGCTCAATGCCAATACTAAGCCGGATCAGTTTTCCGCTGATATGCAATTCCTCTTTTTCGGCAAAGGGGACATCGGAATGGGTCATGGTGGCCGGGTGTTCAGCCAGGCTTTCGGTACCACCCAGACTGACCGCCAGTTTGATATGCTGCAGGCTGTTCAGAAACAGGAATGCTTCTTGCTCCCCACCTGCGATATCAAAACTCAGCATCGCTCCCTTACCCAGGCATTGCCTGTTAAAAGTAGCTTCCTGTTCGGGATTATTCAGTGCCGTATATCCGAGATAATACACTTTCTCCACCAACGGATGCCTGCTCAGGTAACCTGCAACTTTTTCTGCATTTGCCGCAGCTGCTTCCATCCGGATCTTGAGGGTTTCCAGGCTACGCATCAGTAGCCAGCTGGTATGCGGATCGATCATGGTACCAAAGAAAGTGCGTGTCTTCTTGATCTGACCAATCAGTGCCGCCGAACCAACCACGGCCCCGGCGATCACATCACTATGCCCCCCGATATACTTGGTGGCGGAATAAATAACCAGGTCCGCACCCAGTTTCAACGGGTGTTGCCAGAGTGGCCCCATATAGGTATTGTCCACCGCCAGCAATACTTTTTTATCCGGAAAAGAAAAACGGCGGGCAATCGTATGACAGAGCTCAATATCAATCAGGTCATTGGTGGGATTTGCCGGTGTTTCAATAAAAATCATCTTTAACTGTTTTGCATGACCGCTTTCCACCAGCAGGTGTTCGATCTCCTTCCGGGTCTGTCCGGCCCTGAAGCCGATTACCTCCACACCATAGTGCGTCAGGATATGATGTATAAATTTATGGGTCCCCCCATATAGCGGATTACTGTACAGGACCACATCACCCGGACTCAGGAAAGTCATCAGGGTGGTGGCAATGGCACTCATGCCGCTGGAAAAGGCTGCTGCTTTTTCACCTCCGTCCCAGAGCTTCAGCCGTTCTTCCAGTATCTCCATATCCGGGTTATTAATCCGGCTGTAGATCAGTCCCATTTCTTCTCCTTCATGACCGGGTTTACCATGCGCCATTTCAAAAAAAGCCTTCCCTGCTTCAGCAGATTTAAAAACAAAAGTGGAGGTCTGAAAAATGGGACATTTTACAGCCCCTTCACTGAGGGCCGGCTTATATCCATATCCAAGCATCTGGGTCTCGGGAGCAAATGATTCGGATTTCATATTGTTACATTTTCGTTGAATCCGAATTTCAACCAATATTTCCATCAGGGAAATGACTTTGTGAAAAACAGAAAACAAATCTGAATTGTCCTGAATATGGATCAATTAAAGATGAATTATCCAATTTTTTAACTAATTTCAGAAAAATCATCTTTTATGACCCTGGACAAAACAGACATCCGCTTACTTGAATTATTACAGTCGGATGCCCGGCTGACGATCAAGGAACTGGCCGATAAACTGGGCAAATCCGTAACCCCTGTGTATGAGCGGAAGAGAAGGCTGGAAAATGAGGGATTCATTACCCGTTATACGGCGATAGTAGACAAGCATAAGATCGGGAAAAGCCTGGTGGCTTATACCAATGTTCAACTGAAGCAGCATGCACAGAGCATACTGCTGAATTTTGAAAAAACCATTGTGAAGTTTGAGGAAGTCATGGAATGTTATCACTTGACCGGTGTGTATGATTACCTGCTAAAAGTAGCGGTTACAGATATGGCCGCCTACCAGGATTTTATTGTAAACAAGCTGGCACGGCTGACTGATATAGGTACGGTACAGAGCAGTTTTGTGATGACGGAAGTAAAACATGAGACGGCCTTTAAAATAAAAAGCTGAAAAATCAGAAAACGGCTTCGCCGTTATTTTGACACATAGGTACATAGAAACATAGGATACACATAGAAATACAATTATTCTATGTGTATCCTATCTGTTTAAAATTCTGCGCAGCGGAACTTATAACATCGTTTTCGGGACAGTATATTTCGTTTTAGGTAGTCCGGTCTGACTGAGTACTTTATAGCCTCCTTTGATATTCACCAGGTGATCAAAACCCCTGGACTTTAAAATAGAACACATGATCAGGGATCGGTATCCGCCGGCACAATGGATAAAGTATTTTTTATCCCGGTCCAGGTGGGCCATGTTCTGATTGATAAAATCCAATGGAAAATTCTCAGCCCCTACCAGGTGCTCGGAGTCAAACTCACTTTTGCGACGCGCATCAAGCAGGTGAGTGTGTTTATTGTCCATTTCGTAAAGGGTGGCAAAGTCTTCCGGACTGATTTCCTTGATCAGTGCAGTTGCATAGCCTGCTTTTTTCCACGCGTCTACACCCCCTTTCAGAAAACCGATCGTATGATCATAACCCACCCGGGCAAGCCGTACAATCACTTCTTCTTCGCGTCCTTCATCGGCTACAAATAGTATGGGTTGTTTCAGATCAGTGATCAGGGTTCCCACCCAGGGAGCAAAACTGTCATCTACCCCGATAAAGATGGAGCCAGGAATATGTTCTGCAGCAAATTCTTCTTTCTTGCGTGTATCAAGTACAAGTGCATCCGTACTTTCCCAGATCGCTTCAAACTCTTTGGCAGAAAGTGGATTTTTTCCTTTCCGGATGATCTCATCAATACTTTCCATTCCTCCTTTCAGGTTCAGTAAAACATTAAAGGGGAAATATTGGGGAGGTTCAACCAGGCCATCCGTCACTGCTTTAATAAACTCTTCCTTGGTCATATCTTCCCGGAGGGCATAATTGGTTACTTTCTGATGCCCCAGTGTATCCCTGGTTTCCTTACTCATGTTTTTGCCACAGGCACTGCCGGCACCATGTCCGGGATATACGATCACCTGATCCGGCAGGGGCATAATCTTGTTGCGCAGTGAATCATATAAATGCCCGGCCAATATTTCGGGGGTGATTTCGGCTTTTACTTTTTGTACGAGATCAGGCCGGCCCACATCACCGATAAAGAGCGTATCCCCGGTAAAGAGACAATGCTCCTTCCCTTTTTCATCGAGCAGCAGATAAGTGGTTGACTCCATGGTATGACCGGGTGTATGCAGCACTTTGATAGACACATTACCCAGTTTGAGTATTTCGCCGTCTTCAGCCACATGTACATCATAAGCAGGAGCTGCTGTAGGTCCGAAGACGATGGTGGCCCCGGTTTTATTCGCCAGATCCAGATGCCCGCTTACGAAATCTGCATGGAAATGGGTTTCGAGAATATACTTGATGGTAGCTCCGTTGCGGTCAGCTTTATCCACATAGGGTTTGGTTTCCCGGAGCGGATCAATAATGGCGGCTTCGCCATTGCTTTCGATATAATACGCGGCTTCTGCGAGGCAGCCGGTATAGATTTGTTCAATTTTCATTGCGCATTTATTTAATGGATGGTGTATATGTTCATTACATGAAACTGCCAGGAGTAAATTTGGGTATTAC
>Ga0116157_10004729_pt1 | contig 12680 bp, 11 predicted proteins | sample AD_UKC048_MetaG_FD_89882 | JGI IMG/M metagenome (GOLD analysis project Ga0116157, IMG submission 89882) | Active sludge microbial communities of municipal wastewater-treating anaerobic digesters from USA - AD_UKC048_MetaG | ecosystem: Engineered > Bioreactor > Anaerobic > Digestate | place: USA... | reverse complement strand
TCAGGGCGCGCAGCCCTCGCCACCGGGCCACCGCAACGATCACCGCAGCAAAGGCCACCGCGAGCATCGCCAATGGCCAGGCCCGCGCATAGTCGTAGAAGCCGAATGCAAGCAGGTCGGCTATGCCATCGGTCGTTCTCCATTGGTGAAGACCGCGTTCTTCGCTTCTGATCCCAACCTCGGCCGCATCCTGGCCGCCATCGGCTATGCCGGTATTGTCGACCTGGACGTGAACCGACTGCGCCTATGGCTGGGCAACGTGCTGGTTGCGGAAAACGGTGGCCGTGCAACGTCGTATCGGGAAGAAGAAGGTGCGCGCGTGATGGCCGCACCGGAAATCAATGTGCGCGTCGATCTGGCGCGCGGCAATACTGTGGCTACTGTGTGGACCTGCGATTTCTCCTACGACTACGTGAAGATCAACGCGGAATATCGCAGCTGAAGTTTCAGCGCTTCGGCATGTTCAGCACATGCGCCGGCTCGGCGTGCTGGCGACGTGAAGCCAGCAGCGTCATGGCGGCATGGAACTCGCCCTGGAGTCGCCGCTGCGTGTCGGCGCCATCCGGCGTGTAAAACACTGCCTGATAGGCCACCGCTTCATCCAGTGCCTGGCGCTGATCCGGCCGAAAGCAGCGCCAAGCCACTTCCACCCAGCGTTTGTACTGGCTATCGACAAAGATGATCTCCTCTGCGTCGATCACCGCCATGTACTGCATGCCGCGCATCGGCACGAACACGCAGCCGGTCCGGCTTTGCGCCAGCAGGATGCGGCTCAGGTTGTAGCTGGCGGCCGGCAACGCGGAAACGCTGCGCACCAGTACCTGTGCGCGTTCAAAGGTTTCGCTGGTGGAGTCCATGTGGTGGCCCTGGGCAAACTGCAAACAGGGGCAGTATATTTGCCTGGCAAGGGCGCTGGGTAGGACGTGCCAGGCATGAGAAGGATCGACATGTGGCGTGGTTGTCTGCTCTTGGTTGCGGTGTACGTGGCTGTGCTGTATCTGGAATACCAGCAGATTCAGGCGCTGCCATTTGCAGAGTTTGTTGCGGCTACCCTTGCACTCGGCGTCACCTTGTCTCTGGGCAGTCTGTGGGGGCTGGCCGATGCCTTGCGTCTGCGCGCTCGGCCGGAGACGGATATTTCGCAGTGGCGCGAGGGTGAGCAAATCCGCATTAGCGGAATATTGCTGCCGACTGGGGAACCTGTGCATGCTCCGATCAGCGATCGCCCGGCGGTATTCTGTTCTTACTCGGGCAGGACGCCGGAAAACGAATTTGGCGTCGTCAATCCCGATCCCCCACATTGGCGCGGTCTCATGGCCGCGCCGTGCCGGTTGCGCACCGGCGCGGCACAATTGGCGGTGCTTGGCATCCCATCATTGCACGAGGTGCCCAATACGGTTTTTCAAGGACGACAGCATTACCCGCGTGCGGCGCGTCACCTGGCTACCGCCGCCTGGCAGATTTCCCCCAGCATTGCCAAGGTTACGCTGACGCAACTGGGGCAGGCATTCACAACGGGTTGTTCCGGGTTGCCACCGCATCTGATCAACACCGCAGCGCTGGAACGCCTGCAGATGCAGATCGGCCAGTCGAGTGAAGCGGAACTGCTTGCTCAACTTGAGCAGCGGCAATGGCAGTTTGAAGAGAGCGTCGTCGCGCCGGGTGCCGAAGTCACCCTGGTCGGAACCTACCGCGCCAGTCCGCCTGCGATCGACATCAACTATGCGGTTGGCACCCCGAACCATGCACTGCACTTGGGCGCGGCCAGCCAGACCGCAGCCCGGCAATTGACCTCGACGGTGATATTCATCGTCATTCTGAGCGGCCTGACGGCAGCGGCACACTACGCCGTCTACGCACAGCAAAGTCTGTGGTATCGCGCCGCACTGCAGGGACTGGGCTTGATCGACTGAACCGGCACTGCCTACAAGTTGGGGTGATCAGCCTGCTGGCGTTCCATCCCCGCCGCCACGCAACGCAACTGGTCATAGCTGTACTGCTCGGCGAACAGTTCGAACACCGGCTTCATGCGCAGTTGACCGTTGACCCGATTCATTTGGAACGCTTCCCGGATGGCATCGAGTTTTTCCTGCGGCAGCGGCAAGGCTTCGTGCGGCTCCAGCAGGCCCAAGCTGATGGCTTCGGCGCAGTGGCCGAAGATCGTGGTTGGCTTGAGGCCGCGCGCCAGAGCGATTTCTGCAACCGTCGCGCCTTCGCGCAGGCTTTTCAGGGTCAGGCTGGCGCTGTCGCCCAGGCCTTCGTTGAGTGTTGCTACGGGGGCTTTGCGCAGCGCAACGGCAGGTGATGCAGGCTGCGGCAAGCCGTGTTCCTCAGCGTGGCGTTGGCACAGCAAGAAGATCGCCGGGCCATAGCTCTCCAGCTTGCGCGTGCCGATACCGGAAATCTGGCGCAGTTGCGCTTCGGATTGCGGACAGAAATCGGCGATTTCCGCCAGCGTGGCGTCGTGGAAGATGACGTAGGCGGGCACACCATGTTCCTTCGCAGTTTCGCCGCGCCAGATGCGGAGCTGCTCGAACAGCACTTGCGCGTCGGCATCGAGTTGCGCTGCCGGCGACTTGCCGCGTGCCTCGCGCGCCGCTTTCTTCTCGATCTGCTTGCGCAGCATGACCTGCTGCTCGCCCTTCAACACAGCGCGACTGGCCGGGCTGAGTTTTAGCGCACCATAACTGCCGTGGTCGATCTCCAGATAGCCCAGCGCCACCAGTTGGCGGAACACCGCGCGCCAGTCCTTCTCGCTCAGTTCCTTGCCGATGCCATAGGTGCTCAGCGTGTTGTGCCGCCATTGGCGGATGCGTTCGGTATCGCGCCCGAGCAGCACATCGACTACATGTACCGCGCCGAAGCGTTGTTCGGTGCGGAACACGCAGGACAGCGCCTTGCGCGCTGCTTCGGTGCCATCCCAGGTTTGCGGTGGGTTGAGGCAGATATCGCAGTTGCCGCACGGCCCGCTGTCTTCGCCGAAATACTTGAGCAGGCGCTGGCGCCGGCAGGTGGCGGATTCGCACAGTGCCAGCAGCGCATCCAGCTTGGCGTGGCCGAGGCGTTTGAATTGCTCGTCGGCCTCGCCTTCCTCGATCATCCGCCGTTGCTGCACCGCGTCGGCCAGGCCGTAGGCCATCCAGGCATCCGCCGCCGCCCCATCGCGGCCGGCGCGGCCGGTTTCCTGGTAATAGCCTTCTACGCTCTTGGGCAGATCGAGGTGCGCGACAAAGCGCACGTCCGGTTTGTCGATGCCCATGCCGAAGGCGATGGTCGCCACCATGACGATGCCGTCGTCGCGCAGGAAAGCGTCCTGATTGCGCCGGCGTACCACCTGTTCCAACCCGGCGTGATAGGGCAGCGCCTTGATGCCGTGTTCGACCAGCCATGCAGCGGTTTCCTCCACCTTCTTGCGCGACAGGCAATAGACGATGCCGGCGTCGTCGCCATGTTCGGCGCGGATGAAGTTGAGCAACTGGGTGCGCGCGTTGTCCTTCTCGACGATCTGATAACGGATGTTGGGCCGGTCGAAGCTGGAGACGAAGATGCAGGCCTTTTCCAGGTGCAGACGCTGCACGATTTCCGCCTGCGTCGCCGCATCCGCCGTCGCGGTCAGCGCGATGCGCGGCACCTTGGGGAAGCGTTCGTGCAGTACCGAGAGCTGAATGTATTCCGGCCGGAAGTCGTGCCCCCATTGCGATACGCAATGCGCTTCGTCGATGGCGAACAGCGCCAGTCCGGGGCCGTCCGCCACCGCTTCCAGCAACGACAGGAAACGCGGCAACACCAGCCGTTCCGGCGCGACGTAGATCAGGTCGTATTCCTGATTGAACAGACCGCGCTCAATGGTCGCAGCTTCCATGCCGCTCAATGAAGAATTCAGATACGCCGCCTTGACCCCGGCCTCGCGTAATGCCGCGACCTGATCGTGCATCAACGCGATCAACGGTGAAACCACGATGCCAACGCCACGCCGCAGCAACGCCGGAATCTGATAGCACAGCGACTTGCCGCCGCCGGTCGGCATCAACACCAACGCATCGCCACCCGCCGTAACGTGATCGACGATCTCGCCCTGACGCCCGCGAAACGCGGGATATCCGAAGACTTCCTGAAGCAGGGCGAGCGAAGCGGGCATGAACGGTGGTTGTTGGGTGGGCGATGGATTCTAATCGAGCCCGTTTGGATGGTGATTGATCAGAGGGACTTGTCGCTACGACATCACATAGTCATGATCTAACCGGAGCAGGCTGCGTTTTGCCCGTGCCAATTATCTCGGAGAAGTAACCATGACACTTGGTGAACTGGTTTATGAGCAATTCAGGACACTCCCCGAGCCCCAAGCCAAGGAGGTGCTCGATTTCATCGGTTTTCTGAAGGAGAAGCAGGAACGCGCGGAGTGGGAGGATTTGATGCGCGCTCAGGCTACTGGGCTCAAGTCTATCTGGGATAACCCGGAAGACGAGGTATGGAATGACCTGTAAACGCGGAGATGTGGCCTTGGTGCCGTTCCCCTTCTCAGACCTGTCCGCGACCAAGCGCCGCCCCGTGCGGGTGCTGACGAATGCGGATGGCTACGGCGATTTCCTGGCCGTGGGTGTGACTTCGCGCCCTCATCACAGCAATGCCATCGCAGTCACGGACGCCGACATGATCGAAGGCAGATTGCCTGTGGCGAGTTGGGTGCAGCGTGGCCGGGCAGTAGTTGAGGGAGATCTTTTGCAAAGTAGACACTGATTAATTCGTCACCCCGGCGAAGGCCGGGGTCCAGGTAGTTGATTCCACTGGATTCCGGCCTTCGCCGGAATGACGGAATTGGATTTGATCGGCGTTTCCCAAACAATCTGTATCCACCTTCTCGGCTAACCTATTCCTCAATTAACACCTACGGTTTCCTCTTCATGCCCATAGTCGCCCACAACGATCTACCGACGCTGCAACGCCTGCGTTCCGATGGCACTACCATCGTGCTGCCGGCCGAGCGCGCGGCCAATCAGGATATTCGCGAACTCCACATCGGCCTGCTCAACATGATGCCGGATGCCGCACTGGAGGCGACCGAACGTCAGTTCTTCCGGCTGGTTGGCGAGAGCAATCCGATTGCGCAGTTCTATGTGCATCCGTTTACGCTGGATGCAATTCCGCGCGGCGAGAAGGCGGCGGCGCATATCGCGAAATATTACGAGTCGTTCGACCGGATCAAGGCGGAAGGCCTGGATGCGCTGATCATCACCGGCGCCAATGTCACTGGCGAGGATCTGTCGAAGGAGCCATTCTGGCAGCCGCTGTCCGAAGTCATCGAATGGGCCTGGGAGAATGTCACGACGACCTTGCTGTCCTGTCTGGCGACGCATGCCGTCATGCATTTTCGTTACGGTCAGCCGCGCGTGATGCAGCCAGCCAAGCGCTGGGGCGTGTTTTCACATCGCGTGCTGGACAAGCGGCATCCGCTGGTGGCGGATGTGAATACCCGATTCGATGTACCACATTCGCGCTGGAACGATGTCTCGCGCGCCCAGTTCGAGGCGGCCGGCCTGCGTGTGCTGGTAGAAAGCGAGGAAGTCGGCGTGCATCTGGCGACCAGCCACGATGGTCTGCGCATGGTGTTTTTTCAGGGCCATCCCGAGTACGACACGATTTCCCTGCTGAAGGAATACAAGCGCGATGCGTTGTTGCATGCGCAAGGCAAACTCAAACACAGCCCGCCGTTTCCCGACCACTATCTGGCGTCGCATGAACAGGCCATTCTGCTGGAATGGCGGCAGCAACTGGCGCAAGCTGCGGCTGCTGGCGCAGTTTTTCCGGAGTTTCCGGAAGCGTTGGTGGCGCCGAATATCGACAACACCTGGCACGATACCGGCGAAGCGGTGATCGGCAACTGGATGGGCTGTATGTATCAAGTGACGCACCGTGAACGCAGTAAGCCGTTCATGGATGGCATTGATCCGGAGGATCCGCTGGGGGTTTACAAAAATTGAACTTGCGCAAAGCAGCGCGCGTGTGTGGCACAATCCGCCGCTAATTTTTCAGCGCAGTGTCACCGACGGAGGAATCGATCGTGGCAACAGCAGCCAAAAAGCCGGTCAGCAAGCCCGTAGCGAGTAGCGCCAAGAAGTCAGCTGCCAAAGCTGACTTGCCTGCCGCAGCAGCATTGAAGTCACCGGCCAAGCTGCAGGCTGCGGCCAAGGCTGTTGCAACCAAGGTCAAGCTGGCACCTGCGCCCATGAAGAAGACGGTAAAGGAAGCGCCGCCGCCGAAAGCCAAACCGGCTGAGGTGAAAGCAGCCCCGCCCCCCAATAAACCCAAGGTGGCCGCGCCGAGCAAAGTCAGCGCCAAGCCTGTAGCCCCAAAATCAGCCGCAGTGCAACGCGAGACTGAGAAACCACTCAAGACCATGAAAACCGCCGAAACCAAATCTCCTGCCGCTAAACCCGCCGTCAAGGCTGCGCCCGCCAAAGCCGCCAAAGCCAGCAAGAAAATTGCCGGCATTCCGCAAAATGATGTCGAACTCATGGCGATGCCCGAGTCCGATTACATGAACGAAGCGCAACTGGCCTATTTCAAGGCCAAGTTGACCTTGATGCGCGACGAAATTCTGGAGAACGCACGCGAAACCGGTGAACACCTGAAGGAAAACGAAGTCTTCGCCGACCCCAATGACCGCGCCACCGTGGAAGAGGAAAACTTGCTGGAACAGCGCGTGCGTGATCGCGAACGCAAACTGCTGAAGAAAATCAATTCCTCGCTGGTCCGCATCGAAGCAGGCGAATACGGCTTCTGTCTGGAAACCGGCGACCCGATCGGTCTGCCGCGTCTGCTGGCACGCCCTACCGCCGAACTGTCGATTGAAGCGCAGGAAAAACACGAGCGTCTGGAAAAGCTCTACGCCGATTGATTGTGTTGGTATGAGCGCGCAATGGCCGCCCATGCGGCCATTGTCGTTTCTGCCGTCAGCCCCTTGGGATTATCCGAATGGCGCTGGCCTTGCTGTCACGTCGCCGGCTTCGCGTTAAGCTTCGCGCGGTCTCCGCAAGCCACAGGTTGGACTTATGCCGAATTCCTGGAAAGACAATATCTACCAGCAGCGCGAGCAACTCGCCTTGATGCTGCATGAGCCGCTGGCCTGCCTGTCGGAAGAGTGTGCGCGTCGCTGGGGCCAGCGCGAGGGGTTGAATGCGATCCTGCTGGAAGGCTTCGTCACTATTCCGCATTGCACATATCTGTATTGCCTGGATACCGACGCCATCCAGATCAGCGACAACATTGACGCCAACGGCTTGGTGCCCGGGCATTTCGGCCGCGACCGTTCGCAACGTCCGTACATGAACGAGGCGGTGCCGGTTTGGGGTTTCTTACTGTCAGATGCCTACATCAGTCTGGCCAAAAGCCGTCCTTCGCTGACCGCGCTGCAAATCGTGCGTGGCGAGCTGGGGCAGGCTCTGGGCTATCTCGGCGCCGATTTCGATCTGCGCAACCTGCCGGTTTCCTCCCGCTTGTATGAGGAACCAGGCCACTGGCGCCAGATCAAGGGTGACCCGGCGATTCGCGGCAATGTTTTCCAGCAATGCCGCATCGACAGCCCGATGGACCAGAACCTGGAACAGGCGCTGGCAATCCTGGAAGAACTGCTGACCCATCGCGGCGTGTTCCAGTGCCAGATCCACTTTTCCAGCAGCCAGGCAACGATCTGGACGCTGGACGATCCGTACCGCTATCGCATCCTCGATCAGGAAGCGCTGAGCGATACCGACATCTGTCTGGTCTATCCGCCGCAGGCGTATCCGGAGGATGCCGCGATTCGGCAGGCTGATGTGATGCGCATCCTGGCCAGCCTGCGCTCGTTGCGGATGGCGGACGAGAACATTTACCTGAGAATGTCGTCCATCAACCTGTTCAACGGCATGGTCAGTCTGACTTTTTCCTGCGACGGAACGCATTACATGCGTTACGACGAATTTCTTGGCAAGGATGGACCTTTCTGGTTCTGATCGGTCTCAACATCTGTTTGCACGTCTGGAGAGTGGTCATGCGGTGCTGGATTCTGTTGTGCAGCCTGGGATTTTTGAGCGCCGCATTGCCTGCGGTAGTTGTCGCTCAGTCCAAGGATCAGCTCAGCGATCAACGCAAAGATCAACCCAAGCCGGTGACGGTTGCAACCTATACCGTGACAGCGAGTGAACGCAGCGCCGGCATTCAGGCGGTGGGCCAGTTGCTGGCGGATGAGCAGGTGGTGATCCGGCCGGAAATTGCCGGGCGGATTGCCGCGCTGGATTTTCGTGAAGGCGGCGCGGTGCGCTCCGGTCAGGTGCTGCTGCGGCTGGAGTCGGCCGAGCCGCAGGCGCGGCTGCGCGAGCGCGTAGCCGACGTCAAGGGTCTGGAAGATCGTCTCAAACGCGCCGAGAGTCTGTTCGCGCAGCAGTTCGTTTCCGAGCAGGCGGTGACCGATGCGCGACAGGCCCTGGGCATGGGCCGCGCGCGACTGGATGAAATGCGCGCGCAGTTGGACAAAAGCGTGATACGCGCCCCGTTCAGCGGTGTGGTCGGTTTCCGCCAGGTGTCATTGGGCGCTTACGTCAAGGAGGGCGAGGACATCGTGACCTTGTCCAAGGTGGATGTGCTGAAGCTCGACGTACGTGTCCCGGAAACTCGGCTGGGTCTGGTCAAGCAGGCGAAAACTGCTGTCGTGGAAGTGGATGCCTGGCCGGGAGAACGCTTCCAGGCGCGCCTGCAGGCCTTGTCGCCGAGTGTCGACAGCGCGACGCGAACCCTGCTGGTCCGCGCACTGGTGAAAAATGACGGGCGTCTGAAACCCGGCATGTTCGCGCGGGTGACGGTGGATGCCGCCGGGGCCGGCGGCATGTTGCGCGTGCCGGAGCAGGTGATTGTGCCGAAGGCAGGAAAGAATCTGGTGTTTCGGGTCGAGGATGGCGTTGCGCGTGCGGTGCCGGTCAGGATTGGCCGGCGCGAGCCAGGCTGGGCCGAGGTCAGCGGCTTGCATGTTGGCGATGTGGTGGTCAGCGATGGCCAGATCAAGCTGAAACCGGGCGCGCCGGTGAATGTTGGAAAACTTTTCAATAAGCCCGTTGGCAAACCCGCCGCAAAGTCTCTTGGAAAGACTGTTGGAAAGTAAGCAGACGTGACGCTCTCCGACCTTTCCATTCGGCGGCCGGTACTGGCCACGGTGATGAGCCTGATGCTGTTGCTGATCGGTATCCTGTCGTTTTCGCGGCTGTCCGTGCGCGAATATCCGGACATCGATTCACCGACGGTTTCGGTGCGCGTGGTCTATGCCGGCGCTTCGGCGGAAGTCATCGAAAGCCAGGTCACGGTGCCGCTGGAAGATGCGTTGGCCGGCATCGAGGGCGTCGAGTTGTTGCGTTCCACATCGAGCGAACAGGTGTCCAGCATCACCGTGCAGTTCCTGCCCAGCCGCGATCTGGATGAGGCTGCAAGCGATGTGCGCGACCGAGTGGCGCGGGCGCGCGGCCGGCTACCCGACGGCGCCGATGCGCCGATTGTGTCTAAGGCCGATGCCGATGCCCAGGCCATCCTTTGGCTGGCGCTGTCCAGCGAAACGATGAAGCCGCTCGATCTGACCGATTTCGCCGAACGCCAGGTCGTCGATGAATTGAAAAACCTGTCCGGCGTCTCCGCCGTGATGATGAGCGGCGTGCGCCGCTTTGCCATGCGCATCTGGTTGTCGGCAGAGCGCATGGCGGCGCTGGGCATCACCGTGCAGGATGTGGAAGACGCACTACGCCGTCAGAACGTCGAGATACCGGCCGGCCGCGTGGAAAGCCGGCAACGCGAATTCACCGTGCAGTCGGACACCGGCCTGAAACAGCCGGAGCAGTTCGCTGCGCTGATCGTGCGTGAGCAGAATGGCTATGCGGTGCGCCTGTCCGATATCGGCCGGGTGGAAATCGGCGCGGAAGACGATCGCAACATCGTGCGGATCAACGGCAAGCCGGCAGTTGGGCTGGGCATCGTCAAACAATCCACCGCCAACACGCTGGAAGTGGCGCGTGCGGCCAAGGCGTTGTTGCCGAAACTGCAGGCGCGCCTGCCCGAAGGTGTGAACATCCAGGTCTCGTTCGATTTTTCGCTGTTCATCGAACGTGCCGTGCAGGAGGTCTATGTCACGCTGGCGGAAGCCTTCGTGCTGGTCGCTCTGGTGATTTTCCTGTTCCTGCGCGGATTGAGCGCGACGCTGATTCCGGTGGTGACGATACCCATCTCGCTGATTGGCGCCTTCATCTTTCTCTATGCGCTCGGCTTCTCGATCAATCTGCTGACCCTGCTCGGCCTGGTGCTGGCAGTCGGTCTGGTGGTGGACGATGCAATCGTCATGCTGGAAAACATTCATCGCCATATCGAACGCGGCATGGCGCCTAAGGAAGCCGCCTTCCTGGGCAGCCGTGAAATCGCTTTCGCGGTGCTGGCGATGACGCTGACGCTCGCATCCGTGTTCGCGCCACTGTCCTTCATGGAGGGCAAGACCGGACGCCTGTTTGTCGAATTTGCGATGACCGTATCCGCTGCAGTGTTGGTGTCCGGTTTCATTGCGCTGACCTTGACGCCGATGCTGTGTTCAAAACTGCTGCGGCCGCATGGCAATCACGGTTTCTACGCCTGGACCGAGCGCGGTTTTCTGGCAATGAATCACGGCTATCGACGGCTGCTTGGCTACATGTTGCATCACCGCTGGATTGCGCTGCTGCTGGTGTTGCTGGCGGCCTGGGCTGCCTGGAGCGTGCTGCCGAAGCTGAAGCAGGAACTGGCGCCGCTGGAAGATCGTGGCAACTTCATCATCAATATCACCGCGCCAGAGGGCGCCACGCTGGCGTACACCGACGACTATGTGCGCAAACTCGGTGGCATTGCGGCAAAGGTTCCCGAAGTGCAGACGGTATTCCTGGTCACCGCCCCCGGCCTGCAACGACCGTCGCCGGTAACGCGCGGCATCACGTTCCTGCAATTGAAGCCCTGGGAGCAACGCGAACGCAGCCAACAGGATGTCATCGAGAGCCTGAAAGGGCCGTTGAACAACGCGTTGCCGGGCGTGCGCGCCTCGCCGATTGCCACTGCGCCGCTGGGGCAGGGGCGCAGCACACCGATGCAGTTTGTGGTGCAGGCGGACAGTTACGCCGCACTGGACCAGGCGGTCGAAGCCTTGATGAAGGAAGCCCGTGCCAATCCCGGGCTGGAGAATGTCGATACCGATCTGAAACTGGAAACACCGCAATTGCGGCTCAGCGTTGACCGCGAACGCGCCGCCGATCTCGGCGTCGAGGTGGATGCGGTGGGCCGTTCGCTGGAAACCGCGCTGGCCGGTCGCCAGGTCACCCGCTTCACCCGCGACGGCAAGCAATATGATGTCATCGTGCAACTGGAAGCCGGCGGACGCGATCAGCCGGAGGACATCGGCAGCCTTTACGTGCGCGGGCGCGATGACCAACTGGTGCAACTGGCCAATGTGGCCAGCGTCACTGAAGATGTGGCGGCAAAGAGCCTGAACCACTTCAACCGCAAACGCGCCGCAATCCTGTCCGCCAACCTGAAACCGGGCTATTCGCTGGGCGAAGCGCTGACTTTCATGGACCAGAAGGCCGCCGATTTGAAACTGGCTACCGACTATGACGGCCAGTCGCGTGAATTCCGCGCCGCCAGCGGCGAGATTGCACTCACCTTCATGCTTGCCGTGCTGTTCATCTATCTGGTGTTGGCAGCGCAGTTCGAGAGTTTCGTCTCGCCTTTCATCATTCTGCTGACCGTGCCGCTGGCGGCCGCCGGGGCGCTGGCGACCCTGCTGTGGACCGGCCAGACCTTCAACGTCTACAGCCAGATCGGTCTGGTCATGCTGGTCGGCCTGATCACCAAACATGGCATTTTGATCGTCGAGTTCGCCAATCAACTGGCGGATTCCGGCAAGGGCGCGCTGGAAGCAGTGACGGAAGCGGCGGTGCTGCGCTTGCGTCCGATCCTGATGACCACGGCAGCGATGCTGATTGGCGCCTTGCCGCTGGCGCTGGCAATCGGCGCCGGCGCCGAGTCGCGTCAGCCGATTGGCTGGGTGATTGTCGGCGGTCTGGCCTTTGGCACCTTGCTGACCCTGTTCGTCATTCCTGCCGCCTGGCTGTTGTTCAGGCACGGTTTTACGCGACTGACGAAATCCTGACAGGGGTGTCGAAAGGCTGGCAGCAATGCCAGGAAACTCTGTCATCAACAATTCAAATAGCCCTGATTTAATGCGCCCTCGCGCTACTTCAGAGGTCTTCCCAAGACTGGCACGATTCCCGCTAACTGGTATTCGTACGGTGATTTTCTTCAGGTCATTGGGGGTAAAAAAATGAATCATAACGATGTGGAAAAATTGGATGTCAGTCTGATATCCGGCGATGACGGCTTTGACCGCATTGCAATTCATCTGGCCAGCATCATTGCGGGTGATCAATGTTCTTCGCTGACGCTGACGCCGAATCAGGCGCGCATGCTGGCTACCGAACTGATTTCTGCGGTCAATCGCGCGGAAGTAAAAAAGAGCCTGCAGACCAGCCCAAACTTATGGCGCCGTCAGGGGGAAGCCCGTCCCCGTCTGGCAACGGCGTAACCAAGCGGCGAACCAGCCCGGCCTGATTTTTCCGGCCGTGGCACATAACCTGCCAAAACCAGTCTCCTTG
>Ga0116157_10004727_pt1 | contig 12682 bp, 10 predicted proteins | sample AD_UKC048_MetaG_FD_89882 | JGI IMG/M metagenome (GOLD analysis project Ga0116157, IMG submission 89882) | Active sludge microbial communities of municipal wastewater-treating anaerobic digesters from USA - AD_UKC048_MetaG | ecosystem: Engineered > Bioreactor > Anaerobic > Digestate | place: USA... | reverse complement strand
TGAGCACCATCGAACTCATCGCAGCCGTGATCTTCGCGATCGCGCTGCTCCACACGTTCTCGGTCAAGTTCTTCGAGCGGCTGGCGCACCGCAGCCCGCGCAACGCCGGGCTCTTCCACCTGCTGGGCGAGATCGAGGTGGTGTTCGGGTTCTGGGCGTTCGTCCTGATCGCGTTCATGGCGGCGGTGGAGGGCGGGCAGAAGGCCATCGACTACGCCGAATCGCGCCAGTACACCGAACCGTTGTTCGTCTTCGTCATCATGGTGGTGGCGGCTTCGCGGCCTGTGCTCGAGACGATCCGCGCGCTGATCGAGTCCGTTGCCCGGCTGCTGCCGATTCGCACCGCCGTCGCCCGGGTCTGGCTCTGCCTGGCCGCGGTGCCGCTGATCGGCTCGCTGGTCACCGAGCCCGCGGCGATGACGCTGGCGGCCCTGATGCTGGCGCCACTGGTGTTTCGGGGCGATGTTCCCGAGGGGCTGAAGTACGGCGCACTCGGCGTGCTGTTCGTCAACGTGTCGATCGGAGGCACGCTGACCTCGTTCGCTGCGCCACCAGTGCTGATGGTGGCCGCCACCTGGCAATGGGACAGTGCCTACATGGCCAGCCACTTCGGCTGGAAGGCGGCGATCGCCGTCGTCATCAACGCGACCGCGGTCACCGCGCTGCTGAGCCGGCACCTGACCGAACCCGCGAAGCCGACGTCCGACGAATCCGGGGAGCGCATCCCGCTGGTGGTCACCCTGATCCATCTGGGCGCGCTGTCGATGGTGGTCACCTTTGCCCACCACCCGGTGATTTTCCTCGGCGTGTTCATGTTGTTCCTGGGATTCACGCAGGCCTATGCCCGCCATCAGAGCCCGCTGATCCTCAAGGAGGCGCTGCTGGTCGGGTTCTTCCTGGCCGGACTGGTCGTGCTCGGTGGCATGCAGCGGTGGTGGCTGCAGCCGATCGTCTCCAGCCTGGAGCCGACGGCCCTGTTCTTCGGCGCGCTGGGGCTGACGGCGATCACCGACAACGCCGCGCTCACGTACCTCGGGTCGCTGATTTCCGGCATGTCCGAGCAGGCCAAGTACATGCTGGTGTCCGGTGCCGTCGCAGGGGGCGGCCTGACGGTGATCGCGAACGCGCCGAACCCGGCCGGAGTGACGCTGCTGAAGCACGGATTCGAGGATCAGTCGGTGGGTGCAGGCGGGCTGCTGCTGGGCGCTGCGCTGCCGACCGCGGTCGCCGCGGTGATGTTCCTGCTTTGACCCGCCCGGCGCCAGGAGGCTGTGCAGCCTGGGCGCCTTTGCCCGTAGTCGGGTCATGCGACCCCCTCACAATCCGCCCGTCGCCAGATGCTTGTAAGCAACGTCCCTGTCGCGCGACTCATTTGGGCAAGCGTCGGATGACACCGGCCAGCGCAGTCGATTCACACCACTCAACTCAGGAGATTTCCATGAACCATCGCCTCATCGCTTCTTCCGCCCTGGCTTCCGTGCTTGCGCTCGGCATGCTGTCGACTGCTTCCGCCGCCGACGCACCGGCCAAGGAGAAGTGCTTCGGCATCGCCAAGGCCGGCGCCAACGATTGCGCCAACCTGTCGGGCACGCACTCGTGCGCCGGTCAGGCCAAGGCCGACAACGCTGCGGATGAGTGGAAGTACGTCGCCAAGGGCACCTGCGCTTCGCTGGGCGGCAAGTCGGCCGACGAAGCCAAGAAGGCCATGAAGAAGTAAGAGCGGACGCTTTCTCAGGCGTCGGTCCGGTCCCGTGTTGTCGGCCTTGCCCCCGGTCTGCCGCGAACTCGCGGGGATCGGGCTGCGCCAGCCGCATTACGCACAGGTGTTCGAGGACCCGCCCGCCATCGGTTTCGTGGAGGTCCACTCCGAGAACTTCTACGCCGATGGCGGCGCTGCCCTGGCGGTGCTGGACGAGGCGCGCTCTCGTTATCCGGTCAGCCTGCATGGCGTCGGCCTGTCGCTGGGCTCGGCGGCGGGCGTGGATGCCGGCCATCTGGATCGGCTGGACCGGCTGGTGCGCCGAATCGAACCTGCGCTGGTCTCCGACCACGCCAGCTTCGCGCGCGCCCCCCGCGAGCCCGGCGGCCCGGTGGTGCATGCCAATGACCTGCTGCCGATCGCGTTCACGCCAGCGTCGCTGTCGATCCTCTGTGACAACGTGAGCCGCGTGCAGGACCGGCTGCAACGGCAGATGCTGGTCGAGAACCTGTCGGCGTACCTGACCTTCGCCGACAACACGCTGACCGAACCCGAGTTTCTCGCTGCGCTTTGCAGGCGCACGGGTTGCGGCCTGCTGCTCGACGTCAACAACCTGATGGTCAACGCGTTGAACGAGCGCGTGGCCGATCCGCTCGCGCACGGGTGCGCCTTCATCGATGCCCTGCCGCCCGGCATCGTCGGCGAGGTGCATCTGGCGGGCTACTGCCAGTTGCCGGACATCGTCATCGACGATCACGGCAGCCTCGTGCGGCCCGCTGTGTGGGCGCTCTACGAGCATGCCCTGCAGCGCTTCGGCGCGGTGCCGACGCTGGTCGAATGGGACACCGATGTACCGGCGCTCGACGTGCTGCTCGGGCAGGCTCGGCAGGCCACCGAACGACTGGCCCGGGTGCGGCGATGACTGCCGGCGACGAACCCGCGGCTTCGGCTGCAACGTCTGCGGAATCCGAACGGCAACGTGCGCTGATCGCGGCGCTTTGGACCGCCGATGCGCCGCAGGCCGCGCGGGATCTGCCGTGCGTCGACGGACCGGTTCCGGTGGCGCGCGGCCTGGCGGCCTACCGTGCCAACGCGGGGGCCCATGCCGCGCGCGCGCTGGAGGGGGCCTGCCCCACGGTGCAGGCGCTGATCGGCTCCGATGATTTTCGACGGCTGGCGCGCGAGCACTGGATGCAGGCCCTGCCGACCAGCGGCGATCTGGCCGAATGGGGCGGGGCGCTGGGCGCCGGGCTCGAAGCGCATCCGGAGCTGCTCGAATGGCCCTACCTGGGCGACTGCGCCCGACTCGACTGGGCCGTGCATCAGTGCGAACGCGCGGCGGATGCGGTGTTCGATGCCGGGTCGATCTCCCGTCTCGGCGACACCGATCCCCGGCACCTGCATCTCGAACTGCGGCCGGGCACCGCCGTACTGCGGTCTCGCTGGCCGGTGGTGCTGATCCACGATGCCCATCGCCAGGCGGACACGAAATCAGCCCTGGCTGCCGTCAGCGAAGCGTTGGCGCAGGGTGTTGGCGAGATCGCGCTGGTGGCGCGATCGGGCGCTGGATCCGGCTGGCGTGCGCAGGTGCACCGCATCGATGCCGCCACCGCGCTGTGGACCGAACGGCTGCTCGCTGGCGACTCCCTGAGTGCAGCACTCGGCGCCGTCGATGCGGCCGCCGATGCCGACCGCGACATCGCGTTCGACCTGGGCACCTGGCTGGCCACCGCGCTGCGCGAGGGCTGGTTGACAGAAATCCGCGTCTGCTCCGACTGAATGGAACCTTGTTGGAGACCCAAGATGAATCAACCTCATTCCGCCTCACTCTGGTCGCGTCTGTGGACGCTCGGTGAAACCGCCATCCGTGGCCTCGAAGCGTTGCAACCGGCTGCCCAGCTGGCGGCGCGCTGGTTCATCGCCGGTGTGTTCTTCCGCTCCGGCCTGACCAAGATCGCCGACTGGGAAACGACCGTCGCGCTGTTCACCGACGAGTACCACGTGCCGTTGCTCAGTCCTGAACTGGCCGCTGCGCTCGGCACCAGCGCGGAGCTGGCGCTGCCGGTGCTGATCCTGTTCGGATTCGCCGGGCGGTTCGCCGCCGCCGGGCTCTTCATCCTGAACATCGTGGCGGTCATCAGCGTCGAGGACATGCCGATCCCGGCGCTGCAGCAGCACATCTTCTGGGGCAGCGTGCTGGTCGGGCTGTTGCTGTGGGGACCGGGTCGGTGGTCGGTGGATCGCTTCGTCTGGCCCCGGTTGCGCGCGCTCGTGTTCGGGGCGCCGCCGGTCGATGCGGCGAGTGCCGCAGGGCCTGCGTCGTCACGTCGCATCTGATTCGCCCTGCACTGCGTATCGGTGGTGTCGGCGGTGTAAGGGATTCGATCCCGCGCCGACAGAAGAAGGTGCATGGGATTCACCCCCGTCACCCAAGGCCTGCAGTGTCTGCAGGCGCCAACCCACCCTTCATACGCAGGAGTTCAACATGTTCAATGCTTCCAGAGGTTTCCAGATCGCTTCCGCCGCCGCCGCCCTGGCGCTGTCTGCCACCGCATTCGCCGCCGAAGCGCCCAAGGGCAGTTCCGGCAAGGCCATCGCCGCCAGCGACAAGGTCCACTGCTACGGCGTGCACAGCTGCAAGGGCAACTCGGACTGCAAGACCGCCGAGCACAGCTGCAAGGGGCAGAACGCCTGCGGCGGCCACGGATTCAAGGGCATGGCAGCAGCCGAATGCCTCAAGGCCGGCGGCACCATCGGCGACCTGTGATCAACGCCTGAGGCCATGTCTGACGCGCAGCCCCGGCTTGCGAACCCCGGTTTCGGCCTGGGGCTGCGCACCCCGCATTACTCCGATTTCCTCGAGTCGCCCCAGCGGGTCGACTGGCTCGAGATCCTGTCCGACAACTACCTCGTGCCCGGCGGCAAGCCGCTGGTCATGCTCGACGCCATCCGGGCCGACTATCCGGTCGTGATGCACGGCGTGGCCTTGTCGATCGGTGCCGCCGATGGACCCGATCGCGCCTACCTCGCCGCACTCGCCGCGCTGGCGCGCCGCGTTGAACCGCTGTGGATCTCCGACCACCTGTGCTGGACCGGTGTGCATGGCCGCGTGCTGCACGACCTGTATCCGCTGCCGTACACCGATGCGTCGATCGATGTCGTGGTGCGCAACGTGCACATCGCGCAGGAGGTGCTGAAGCGTCCGCTGGTGCTCGAGAACGTCTCCAGCTACGTCAGCTTCGAATCGTCGGAAATGACCGAATGGGAGTTCATCACCGAGGTCTGCCAGCGCACCGGTTGCCGCCTGCTGCTCGACGTGAACAACATCCACGTGAGCAGCGTCAACCACGGGTTCGACGCCCGGGCGTTCCTGCGTGGCGTGCCGGCCGACCGGGTGCAGCAGATCCATCTGGCAGGCCACACCGATCACGGCGATCACCTCATCGACACGCACGATCATCCGGTGGCCGATCCGGTGTGGGCGCTCTATGCCGAGGCGCTGGCGCGGCTTGGTCCGGTGGCGACGATGATCGAGCGCGACGATCGCATCCCGCCGCTGGCCGAACTGGTCTGCGAACTCGACCGGGCCAGGGAGATCGCTGCCGACGCGCTCGAGACGACCCGGCGCGAGCCCGTCAGGAGCTGCGCTTGAGCGCGTCGCTGCTGTCCACGCAGCATCAGTTCCAGCAGCACATGCTGGGAGCCGGCGATGCCTCGCGGCTGATCGCCGGCGATGCCGCACGCCGGCAGCTGGGCTTGCGCATCTATGCCAACGCCTACCGGCAACGGCTGCTTGAAACGCTGATCGATTCCTACGAGAAGACGTGCCTGGTCATGGGCGAAGCCGCTTTCGAGGCCGCCGCACTCGATTACATCGCTGCACATCCACCGACGACACGGAGCCTGCGCTGGTACGGCGAGCAATTCGCGGAGCACCTCCTGGCGCAGGGCGATGCCGAGTTGCCGGCATCGAGCGCGTGGTCCGAGCTGGCCCGGCTCGACTGGGCTCTGCGCAGCGCGTTCGACGGGCCCGACTCCGGGGTGCTCGATGCTGGTACGTTCGCCGACCTGGCCGAATCGGCCTGGGCGACGCTGCGGCTGGTGCCGGTGCCGACCGTGCAACTGCGGGTGTTTCGTCACAACACGGTGGCGGTCTGGCAGGCCATCGACGACGACCAGGATCCGCCCGAAACCCAGGCCTCTGTGAATGGAGTGGACTGGCTGGTCTGGCGCAAGGGCCTGCAGCCGCACTTCCGGTCACTGCATTCCACGGAGGCCGCCTTGCTGCGCGCGATGCTCGCTGGGTCGACCTTCGCCGAGGCCTGCGCACAGGCGGAGGAATGCATCGGCAACCGTTCAGATGTTGCTGCGAGCGGCGTGCCGGACATGGAGATGCTGGTCGGCGGCTTCATGCGGCAATGGCTCGAGGATCAGTTGCTTTCTGGAATATTTGTATGAATTGTTCAAATTAAAGGCGCGCAGGCAGAGTGCCGATATGCCCAGAGAACCGGCTCGCCTTTCCAGTGAAGGGGGGCCCGCCAACTGGAGCTGAGCATGAATCTGATGGATACGGGACTGGGCCGCCTGTTTTTCTGGCCCGGCATGAGGCTGATGCGGGCAATGAAATTTCCGGCCAAGATCACGCTGATCTCGGTCGTCCTGATGGTTCCGCTGACCTGGCTGACCGTCACCGCCTTGCTGGCGTCCCACGCTTCCCTCGAATCGACACGGCAGGAAGCGCGCGGCAATCCGCTGATCGGCCTGAGCCTCGACGTGATCGCCCAGACGCAGAAGCACCGCGGTCTCGTCAACCGGGCGCTGGCGGGTGACACCGCAGTCGCCGGCGATCTGGCACAGAACCGGGCCGCGATGAAGTCGGCGATCGGTGCACTGCAGTCGCTGGTCATCCAGCACCCAGAATTCGATCTCGGTCCGGACTGGCAGCCGATCCGGCGCTCGCTCGAGCGTCTGGCCGAAGGCGACATCCCGGTGCAGGCCTCGGAAAGCTTCGCGCTGCATTCCCAGCAGGTCGAGGCGATGCGCCGATTCGTGTCGCGGGCCGCAGAGGCCAGCGGGCTGCTGCTCGATCCCGAAGGCGCGCCGTTTCACCTGATGCATCTCTCGGTCGAGCCGCTGGCGGTGTGGACAGAGGCGCTGGGGCAGATGCGTGGTCGCGGTGCGGCCTTGCTGCGCACCGGCGAGGCCAGCGCCATCGATCGCGCGGAAATCATCGCCCAGGCTCGCCTGCTGAATCACGCGCTGGTGTCCGCCGAGGACATCGTCGGTGCCCTCAGGCGCGCCGGCGAGGCGCCACCGAAGGGCCTGTCAGAAGCCCTGGCAGCCGCACGCGACTACGCGCAGCAAGCCGAGGCGACCTTCACGGCGCCCAAGCTCGTCGGTGATCCTGCCTCGTACTTCGATGCCGGCACGGCAGCCATCGGCCAGGCACTTCAGATCGGCAAGGTCGCGACGGACCGGCTCCAGTTCCTGCTCGACGAGCGCGCCGCGCGTCTCCAGACGCTGTGGTTCGTGCAACTGGCCGTGGGACTGTGCACGGTGCTCGGCGCGGCCTACCTGGCGATCGTGTTCTTCCGCACCTCGTTCGGCGCCATCCGTGTCCTGCAGGGGTCGGTGACGCAACTGGCGGCGGGCGACTTCGCGACGCACATCCGTCTGCGTGGCACCGACGAGCTTTCGGTGGTGGGCCATTCGCTCGACGACATGACCGGTCGCATCTCCGAGATGGTCGCCGACGTGCGAAGCAATTCATCGATGGTCGCGCAGGCCGGGCTCAGCCTCGCGGCGGACACCAAGGCCCTGTCGGAGCGCACCGAGGCCCAGGCTTCGAGCCTGGAGCAGACGACGGCCAGCGTGCAGGAACTCAGCGGGGCGGTGCGCAAGAACGCCCAGGGCGCCGAGGCTGCAAGCAGCATGGCGGCTCGGGTCCAGACGATCGCCGAGAACGGCGGCAGTGCCATCCAGTCGGCAGTCGTCGCGATGCAGGACATCCAGACGAGTTCGAGCCGGGTGCAGGAAATCGTCGGGGTGATCGAAGGCATCTCTTTCCAGACCAACATCCTGGCGCTCAATGCCGCCGTCGAGGCGGCGCGCGCGGGCGAGCAGGGTCGGGGCTTCGCCGTCGTCGCAGCCGAGGTCCGGTCGCTGGCGCAACGCAGTTCCGAATCCGCACGCGAGATCAAGTCGCTGATCGCCGCGTCGGCGGGGCACGTGAACACCGGCGTGGCGCAGATCGGTGGCGCGAGCCAGACCTTCGCGGAGATCGTCCAGGGCATTCGAGAGGTGGCCAGCCGGGTCCACGAGATCAAGACCAGCACCGTCGAGCAGAGCAGCGGCCTCGACCAGATCGCGCAGGCGGTGCAGCACATCGACGAGATCACCCAGCGCAATGCGCAGATGGTCGAGTCGGCGATGAACAGTTCCTCGCAGCTCAGCGGTCGGGCCGAGCGCCTGAGTTCCGCGGTGTCGAACTTCAAGCTGCGTCAGGGCAGCGCCGACGAGGCGCTGGCGCTGGTTCGCCAGGCCGTCGAGATGTACCGCAGGAACGGTCACTCGGCCCTCGAGCAGATCACCGATGCAGCCAACGGGCTCAGCGATCGCGACATGTACGTCTTCGCGTTCGATCGCGGTGGCATCTACCGGGCTTTCGCGGGCAAGGCCGACAAGGTCGGCACGTCGGTGCGCGAGGTGCCGGGCGTCGACGGTGACAAGCTCGTTCGTGATGCCTTCGACCAGGCGGCGCATGGCGGCGGCTGGGTCGACTACCAGTTCGCGAACCCGCAGACCAAGGCCACCGACCTCAAGAGCTCGTATGTCGAGGCCGTCACGCCTGATCTGGTGCTGGGCTGCGGCGTCTACAAGTCGCGCGGCAAGGCCAGCGGAGCGCTGGTGATCGACATGTCCATGCAAGGCCTGCGCGAGCAGCAGCGATTGAAGCTGGCCGACGTGCTGCCGGGCGCCGCCGCTTGAGCGGGCAGCCGGCGTCCAGGCACTGCCGGGGCGCGTACGGATAATGGAAGAGGCGGCTGGTGCCATGCAGGCACCTGCCGGCCCTCCTTCAATCCGCCGCCACACCGATGAACCCGACATTTCAAGAGTTCGAGGCTGCGTCCCGCGCACAGGGCTTCGACGAGGTGCTCGAGCGAACCTGGCCGCCATTGACGGTGCTCGAGACACACGTGCATCCGTTCGCGCTGCAGGCGGTCGTGGTCCGCGGCGAGATGTGGCTCAGCGTGGGCGAAGCGTCACGCCACCTGACCGCCGGTGACACGTTCGCACTCGAAGCCGACGTTCCGCACGCAGAGCGCTACGGTGCCGAAGGCGCGACCTACTGGGTGGCGCGCCGCGCTGCAGCCTAGGCCGGCTGGGCTGAACCCGGGCTGCCGAGCGGGTAGCGTCGCGTGGCCGGTCCGGCCTTCATCACCTGACCCGGCACCGGGTGGCCGACGATGTCGGGCAGGCTTCTCGCCAGCGTGAGCAGTGGCTCCAGAGCGACCCCGGTGTCACAGCCCATGGCCTCGAACATGTGCACCATGTCCTCGGTGCAGACATTGCCGCTGGCACCCGGCGCGTAGGGGCAGCCGCCCAGGCCACCGAGCGAGGCGTCGAAATGGCGCACACCCGCTTCGAGCGCTGCCAGTGCATTGGCCAGTCCCATCGCGCGGGTGTCGTGGAAGTGCGCGGTGAACGTGACCGCAGGCCAGCGTTCGATCACTGCGCTGAACAGTCGTCGCACCTGGGCCGGATTGGCCATGCCGGTGGTGTCGCACAGCGCCACGCGGGTGATACCAAGATCCACGAAGCGCTGCACCAGCTCCAGCACGCGCGCCGCCGGCACCTCGCCATCGAACGGGCATCCGAATGCAGTCGACAGCGAAGCGTTGATGCGCGCCTGACCGTCGACCGCGGCCACGATGTCGGCGAACTGGGCGAGCGACTGCTCCATGCTCATGCGCAGGTTGGCCTGGTTGTGGGAAGCGCTGGCCGACATCACCAGATTCAGTTCGTCGACCTGGCACGCCAGCGCGCGCTGTGCGCCGCGGACATTCGGCACCAGCGCGGCATATTCGACGCCCGGGATGCGGTCGATGCGCCGCATGACCTCCTCGGCGTCGGCCAGCGCCGGAATGGCCTTGGGCGACGAGAACGACGTGACCTCGATCTTCGACAGGCCGGTTCGGCCGAGCGCGTTGATCAGCGCGACCTTGCGCTCGGTGGGCACGAAGACCGGCTCGATCTGGAAGCCGTCGCGCACGCAGACCTCCTGGATATGGATGCGCACCGGTTCGGGGTGCTCGCTGGCGGGTTCGGGGATCGTGGTCATCCCGAGATTCTGGAGCCGGCCCGCGACCGGCGTCGATCCGCATGGGCGTCATCGTCCGCGCGCGATGTAGGGCCATCGAAATGCGGCTCTTTTTTCCTTCTGCTACCGTGGGTTGCCCACTGTGGATGCGGGCTCGGCATCTTGACAGGAGATCGGCATGCGCCGTTTTCCGTACTGTCCCTACCGGATGATGAGCCATGAATTTCCTCACTTCGTTCCTGGGCCGGAGGTGGCGTGCCGCTTCCCTCGGCCGGCTGCCTTGGCTGATCGGAGCCATCGGCTTGTTCCTCGGCGTCTCGCGCGCGATGGACCACTGGAGCATCTGCTGGCCGATCGGCCTGCAGGGGCTGCACGGGGCGGCCTCTGAAAGTCTTTCCATCGTCAGTGCCATGGCGCTGTGGCCACTGATCCCGAAGATGCTGCGGACGGCGTCGGTCGAGCGGCTCCAGTCGCTGATCGGTGAACTCGAAGCCGAAGTCCGCCAGCGCCGCAGCAACGAAGAACAGCTGGTGCAGCACCAGGACAACCTGTCGGTGACGCTCGCGAGCATCAGCGCGGGCTTCATCGCGACCGATCGCGAAGGGCAGGTCACGAGCATGAACGCCGTGGCGGAGCGGTTGACGGGCTGGGTCCAGGCGGACGCGAGGGGACGGCCGGTCGGGGAGGTTCTCCAGCGTCATGAAAGTTCGCTTTCCGACCTGTCACGCAATCCGGTCGACGCGATGATCGAGCGCGGCATCACGATCGATGTCGTCGATCGTTTCATCGTCCTGTCTCGCGATGGAGTGCGGGCGCCCGTTGAGCTGCAGGCAGGCTTGACGCGGGCAAACGACGGCACCGTGCTCGGCATGGCCATGGTGATCCGGGACCGGACAGGCGTGATTCGCGCCGAGGCCGAACCCAGCCGGCTTGCCGCGATCGTGGAGTCTTCCAGCGACGCGATCGTCGGCAAGACGCTCGACGGCCGCATCACCGACTGGAATGCCGGTGCCGAGGCGCTGTTCGGCTACAGCGCTGGCGAAGCGATCGGCCAGTCGGTCACGATGCTGATTCCTCCGGAGCGGGCCGAGGAGGAGTTGCGCATCGTCGCGAACATTTCCAGCGGTGGACGCGTGCCCCGGTTCGACACCGTGCGCCTCGCGAAGAACGGCCGGCGGATCGACGTGTCGGTCACGGTTTCGCCGATCCGTGACGGCGAGGGACGCATCGTCGGGGCCGCGAAGATCGCCCGCGACGTGACCAGCGAGCGACGCGCAGAGGCCGCCTTGCGTGACAGCGAGACCCGCCTGCGGTTCACGCTCGAATCGGCGGCCATCGGGGACTGGGACATGGACCTGGCGACAGGCGTCATGCAGCGTTCGCTGCGACACGACCGCTGCTTCGGTTACGACGAGATGCAGCCCGAATGGACCTTCGACACCTTCATCGAGCACGTGCACCCCGATGAGCGCTCGGAGGTCGCGCACAGCCTGCACGTGGCGCTCACCAGCGCACAACCCTGGCATGTCCAGTGCCGGGTGATCTGGCCCGACGGCAGCGTTCACTGGATCAGTGCCCACGGCAAGGTGCAACTTCAGGAGGGGCATGCCGGCAGGATGCTCGGCATCGTCACCGAGATCACCCAGCAGCGGCTCGCCGAGGATGTCCGGCTGACGGCACAGCGTCTGGAAGTGGAGAACAGGCAGATCCAGGCGGCGAACCGACTCAAGAGCCAGTTCCTGGCCAACATGTCGCACGAACTGCGCACGCCGCTCAACGCGGTGATCGGCTTTGCCGACCTGCTGCAGTCGGGAACCGTGCCGCCGGGCTCTCCGAAGCACGCGAAGTTCCTGGGCCACATCTCGACCAGCGGGCGGCATCTGCTGCAACTGATCAACGATGTGCTCGATCTGTCGAAGGTCGAATCCGGCAAGTTCGAATTCTTCCCCGAACCGGTTCAACTTCCTGCGCTGCTCAAGGAGGTGTCCGATGTGCTGCAAGCCACCACGCAGCGCAAGCAGATCGAGATCGACGTCCAGGTCGAGCCCGGTCTGACGGACCTCGTGCTCGACATGGCACGTCTCAAGCAGGTGCTCTACAACTACCTGTCGAATGCGATCAAGTTCACCCCGCAGGGCGGCCGCGTGACCGTGCGCGCGATGGCGCACGGAGCGAGCCATTTCCGCATCGAGGTCGAGGACACCGGCATCGGCATCTCGCCGACAGACCTGTCGCGGCTGTTCGTGGAGTTCCAGCAACTCGACGCCGGCTACAGCAAGCAGCACCAGGGCACAGGGCTGGGGCTCGCGCTGACGCGTCGGCTGGTCGAGGCGCAGGGTGGCAGCGTCGGGGTGCGCAGCACCGTCGGGGTGGGCAGCGTGTTTCATGTGCTTCTGAACCGTGTCCACGGCACGGACGCCCAGGGCGCCAGTCTCGGCAAGGCGGCGGCCAGGAATCGGATGCTGTTGATCGAGGAGCACGGGCCCGCCTCGGCGCTGGCGTTGCAGTCGCTTTCCGAGATCGGCTTCGACGTGGACTGTGCGGCCACCGGTGAGCAGGCCCTCAGCAAGGCAGGCACCACGGTCTACGACGCGATGACGCTGAGCCTGCAGCTCGCTGACAGGACAGGTCTGGGCGTGCTCGAAGGCATTCGGCAGGACGGG
>Ga0116157_10004726_pt1 | contig 12683 bp, 16 predicted proteins | sample AD_UKC048_MetaG_FD_89882 | JGI IMG/M metagenome (GOLD analysis project Ga0116157, IMG submission 89882) | Active sludge microbial communities of municipal wastewater-treating anaerobic digesters from USA - AD_UKC048_MetaG | ecosystem: Engineered > Bioreactor > Anaerobic > Digestate | place: USA... | reverse complement strand
TGTTGTGGGTCTCTCGTCGACAGTCGGTATTTATATTTAAATCCGAAGGTTGCCATAATTTTCTTCGTCATCTGTAGAGCCATATCTATCTCGTCATCCACCTGATCTTCTCGACAAAAAATATGGCAGTCATCCTGAGAGAAAGCTCTTGCTCGAGCCAGTCCAGACAACTCACCTGGTTTCTCATCGCGGTAAAGCATGGCGAAGTCGGTCAATCTCAAAGGCAAATCACGATAACTTCTTGCCTGCGCCGCAAAAATCTGTGTGTGTTGTGGGCAGTTCATTGGTTTCAAGAACATCTCTTCGTCGGAGTAATTGGAAACTACCCGAAACATCGAGTCTTTATATTTGTCGTAATGTCCTGAAGTCTTAAATAGTTCTGCCTTTGCAATTTGCGGTGTCCATACTTGGGTATATCCTTCCGCAATCTGCATCTCTTCCACAAAATTATTTAATGTTCTTCTGATAAAAGCTCCTTTCGGTGAATACAGAGGCAGTCCACTTCCAATTAGGTCTGAAAATGAAAATAGATCCATCTCTTTACCTAGTTTTCTGTGATCTCTTTTTTTGGCTTCTTCCAAAAGAGAAACATAATTATCGAGTTCCTTTTGTGTCTCGAAAGCCGTGCCGTAAATTCTTGTCAGCATCTTATTCTTCTCATCTCCGTGCCAATAAGCTCCGGCAATCGACAAGAGTTTAAATGCTTTTACTTCAATAGTTTTAGCCACATGAGGTCCGGCACAAACATCCACAAACGAGCCTCCCTTTCCGGGGTCACCCGTCCAGTAAACAAAAATTTCCTCTCCATCTTTTTCCGCTTTGTCTATCCATTCCTGTTTATATGGATTGTCGGCAAACATTTCTCTTGCTTTCTCCGCCGTCACAATATGTTTTTCAAAAGGTAAATTAAGTTGAACAATCTTCTTCATCTCTTTCTCGATCTTGGGGAAATCATTCTCGGTTACTTTAAAACCATTTGTTGTGTCAAAGTCAAAATAAAATCCGGTATCGATAGCAGGACCCATGGCCTTAATGATTTGGCCAGGCCAAATCTTCTCCATTGCTTGAGTTAATATGTGTTCGGCACTGTGTCTCAGTGCATGCAGTTTCGTTTCTTCCATTTTTGTTTGAGCCAAAAGGCGATGAATAATATGTTAATAACAAAAAACTACCCTTCTCACAAGAGTCCTTTCGGACGGTTCCATCTTGCTTGCTAGGTAGCCTCTTAATTCAAAGCGTTGGTGCTTTCTCCCTGCTTCTCCCCGGTCGGTAATCGGATCGCCAAAGCAATTCACTTATACCCTAAGTATATCACTCTCAAATCCATACCTACAGGCTTGACAAATCACACTATAGGGTGTACAATACCATCACCTTAAAAATCTAATTCTCTTTGGAGGAATTGTGCCTAAAAAAGTGTTTTATGGCGATTTAATTCAAATTACCGAGATCCAAAAGATCTTCGCCGGTAACCCCAAAGTTACTGTCGAAACCAAAAAGATCCTGAGCGTCTTCGGCAACGAAAGTTCAAGCTCAAAAGACACCAAGATCAAAGGCGTCGCCCTTGGCAATGGAGGCTTGGTCTTTACCTTCAAAGATGGCCGTCACATTCTCAATATTGGAAGTGAGTTTTCCATCTCAAAGATCAAACCCCAGCAAACAAGATGGCAATCGGCATCAGCAATGGTCATCACCAAAGTTTCATTCACTAACTCTATCGGTGAGAGAGTGACCATCATTAGGTAAGTTAAAAACCTCGGATTATTCCGAGGTTTTTTATTATCCTTCCCTCTTAACACGAAGTGGAGGAAATAGCGTTCCCTCACGAGCGGAAATGTCTTCCATCGCCCAGAAAAGTCGCTCTGACATTCCAAATCCGGAAGTTGGCGGCATTCCATATGAAAGCATTTCCACAAAGTCTGTATCCATCATTTGAGCTTCCTCGTCTCCCTTATCTCTTCCTTTTTGCTGCTCTTCAAATCTCTCTTTTTGATCAACTGGATCATTAAGTTCCGAATAGCCATTTCCCTGCTCGGATCCTGCCAAAATTATATGGAATCTTTCCGTTATTTCCGGATCTTCTGGTTTACTCTTGGCCAAGGGCGACATAAATTTTGGCTCATTTAAAAGGAATGCCGGTCCGGCAATTGTTTTGCGGACAATCTTCCAACAGTTATCAATAAGACGAGCCCTATTAATTTCTCCAGTCAGTCTCACTCCCGCTTTTTTGATCGCTTCTTTCATTTCCTCATCCGTCGAATTCACAATATCAATTCCAACCTTTTCTTTAATTACTTTCAAATAGTCAATTTCTTCCCAATCGTCGGCCAAATCAAACTCCATTCCTCCACTTACAAACTTAGTTTTCCCATATACTTCTTTGGCAATGTGTCGGTAGAGTTCACGAGTTAGTTGCATATTGTCTCTGTAGTCTGCGAAAGCCCAGTACCACTCCAAAGAGTAATACTCCGGCAAATGTTCGTCATCCATTCCCTCATTACGAAAGTTCGGAGCTAGTGTGTATATCTTTTCGAAACCGGCGCCAATGAGTCTCTTTTGATAAAGTTCGGTCGAAATTCGCATATAAAAATCCTGATCAATCGAGTTCATGTGAGTCACAAATGGTCTGGCGTCTGCTCCCCCAGTCACCGACTCCAACACTGGCGTTTCCACCTCCATAAATCCTTTGGAGGCCATAAACTTTCGACACTCAGCCCAAAATTTAGCCTTTCTCTCAAACCTTCTAATCTTGCCCTGATCCATTAAAAGGTCTAGGTATCTCTTTCGGAAAGCGTCATCCGGATCCACAATTCCTACCCATTTTTCAGGTAAGGGTAGTCTCGCCTTCGTCAGCATTTTAATTTCTTTTACCTGAACAGACACTTCTCCTGTTCTGGTTTTTACAATCTCTCCGGTTGTTTGAATGATGTCCCCAATATCCAAGAGCTCCAAATCATCAAATCCCAAGGTTTGTTTGGCCTGATCACGAGCACCCATCATGTCTTGTCTGATAAACAGTTGTATTCTGCCACTTTGATCCTGAATCTGCCCAAAAATTAGTTTGCCATGCTCCCTCCAGGCCATTATTCTTCCGGCCAAGGTTAATGTCTTCCCTTCGTATTTTTCAAAATTCTCCACCACTTCCATATTGGAAGCTTCTTTTATGGAGCGCGCAGGATACAAATCAATCCCCATTTTTTTAAGGGCTTCAATCTTCTTTTCCCGTTCTTTTAGTATTTCCTCTAGTCTGCTTGCCATGCGTTTATTTTACCAGTTTACATCTTCTCCACTGTCTCAATTCCCAAAATCTTCAGACCTTTTTTAATTACTTCGCCGGTCAATGCTGTCAAGGCTAGTCTTAGACTCTGGTTTTCAACTCCAACTACTTTGTTTCTTTCATAAAATCCGTTGAATTTTTGAGCCGTCTCAAATAGATACGCACATACAGTTTGTGGTGCAAAGTTCCTGGCCGCAGACTCCACTACTTCCCCCTCAACAAATCTCAATAGCAACCATCTTGCCAAAATTCGTTCATCATCGTTCTCAAACTCTTTTTTGCCTGCAATCACCTTATCAAGGTTCTCTCCAAGCTTATTCAACACTCCTCTTGTTCTTACATACACATACTGCAAATACGGTGCACTATTCCCGTCCATCGAAATTGCCTCTTCTTTTACAAATACATAGTCCATTATTGGAGATCTCTTAAGTTCGTTATATTTCACAGCTCCAATGGACATTGTTTCGGACATATTCACAACGTCGTGTGGCCATAAGTTCTGATTTTTATTTGTTAACCAATAATCATCTTTCATTTCAAATCCTGCCTTATCGGAAGTAATATTAAATGATTTTTTTTCAGCCCAACCCAATAGATCCTCCAACTTTATTGTGTTTCCTTTTCTGGTACTCATTTTCCCTTCAGGCAAACTCAATAACCCATGAGCCACATGCACAAACTCCACCCTTTTTGTTTCTTCAGGCCACAGTTTTCTAGCGGTCGCAAATACTTGTTTCAGGTGCAGTCTTTGCTCTCCACCCACTTCGTATATATATTCATCGCACTTTAGTTCTGGCATGGTTAATCTCATTTTTATCGTCGCCAAATCTCTTGTGAAATAAGTTGTCGATCCGTCACTTTTTACTAGCATTGCCGGAGGCATTTCTTCTTTCCCATTTTCATCTTCGAATCGGACAATCAAAGCACCTTCTTCACCAACAGAAGAAATATTCTTCTCTTTTGCCTCAGCAATTACACCAGGCATCAAGCTTTCAAAAGCCGACTCTCCATAAACATGTTCAAATTCAACGTTCAACTTTTTATAAATGTCATCAAACTCTTTCATCGAAATGTCTACTGACTTTTGCCAAATATTACGAGCTGATTCATCTCCTTTTTCCAATCGGAGAAATGCATCCTTAGCTTTAGTTCTTAGCTCAGGATTTTCTTCAATTTTCTTATTAAAATCTACATATATCTCTTCCAATTTATTGATGTCTGCACTGTCCCAGTTAAAATTTGCATCTTCCTCAATCGCTGCAATAATCATTCCAAACTGTGTTCCCCAGTCACCCAAGTGATTATCATTCGTCACTTCACCGCCACTATGTTTATATAGATTAAATATGGCCTGGCCAATAATTGTCGATCGAAGGTGGCCAACAGAAAATCTCTTGGCAATATTGGGGGAGCTATACTCTACCATCACTTTCTTACCCTTCATAAAATCACTATTACCCAATTTGTCACCCGTCTTCAAAGCTTCGTTTAATTGCGAAATCAACACCTCGTCTTTTATCCAAAGATTAATAAACCCTGGACCAGCAACTTGAATATTGTCTTTTTCAACCATTTTAGATAGATTCTTATTGTCCGACAATTTATTTACTAAATCTATTGCTAACTCTCTTGGATTTCTCCCCAGTTCTTTTGCCAGTACCATCGCAATATTAGTAGAATAGTCACCCATCTTTTCATCCGCTGGATGTTCCACGGCAAACTCCTTACCCAAGGCAAACTCGGCCACGGCTTCTCTAATTATTTCTTTAATTTTCATTTTTATAAATATAAAAATAACCCCTCACTTAAACCGAGATTATTCATCTTAGCTTAAGTCAGGGGTTCTTGATAGAACGGTACCACCCTTCCATACTCTTTGTGCTGTATCGGGCTACCCCGGTGAATTTCTCCACAAGCTCCGAAGATCGCGACTCTTCATCAACACTATCCATATTATAGCGCACAAAAAATCCCGCAATTTAGACGGGATAATATCCTCAGATCAAACAATAGGAAGAAAAGACATTAAACGAAAAATTTCTCCGCTCGCACCTGGACCAACATTTCGATCTAGACAGTCATGTCCTATTTTCCATACCTTCTCTACCAATCTCTTAGGCGAATTTCTACCTAACTTATTTAAGCAGAGAACTAACCGCATGTACGTCACTGGATCCCCAACTTTAATATCCTCAGCTAAATGTTCCGCAATTTCCAAAAGGGCAACATCCAGCTTCTTCGCTAGGATCTCCTCTTCCCCATCTATCGGATTACTATGCAGGTTTTCGACTTCCAAATTCCAGTCCTGTTTGGGTTCAACAAAATTGCTACCCCTCAATAGCGAGGTAGCGTCGTCGTAATAACCTTTATCGATAAAATCATTTATGTCCCGAAGAAATCTCTTTGTTACTTCTTTATCTGCCAATGTGCACCTCCACTAGATTTGAGTACAGCTTCGTATTTTATCACACATGTCTATTTCTCCAACCCAAAGGCCATCCGAAATATCCCTTCATAGTCTCTCTTAAACTTCTCGGGCTCATCTTCAATCATTTCCAAGATTTCATCTTTACTTTTCCACTCAAGCCTTTCAATTTCATCTGTATTAAATTTAGTCACCTCACTTTTATCTCCCACTTCAATTAAATATACTTTTCCAAAACAAAAAAACCCTTTTCCATGATCGGGTGCAAAACTACCCATCTCCTTTGGCTGTTCTCCTTCAATACCCAGCTCCTCTCTTAATCCCCTAATCACTCCCTCTTCATAATCTTCTCCCGCTTTTAAATTTTCTCCGCAAGAAAAGTCATAACCACCAGGTAAGTATCTTTTTTCCATTGAACGTATCGGTAAAAGTACGTTATCTTCCTGATCCACAACAAAGATATTCACTACTCTTGTTTGTCCTTGCAAATCATTGTCCCAAATCACTCCCCTGGGTAAACTTCCAACTACCTCATCCATACTATTGACCACATCCTGCATTTCACCATTATCCGTACTCTCATCATTTCCGCCCCCATACTCAGTCATCAGCTCACGAACCTTAATGTTTAGTTCTTCGTCAGTCAGTTGAATATCAGTCATTTATTTTTGATTAGTTAAATATTTCTCTACATCCAAAGCCGCTTGGCACCCCATTCCTGCAGCGGTAATTGCCTGTCGATAGCGATAGTCCACCACATCTCCACAGCCAAAAACTCCTTCTACTGAGGTCATTGTCGGATAGCCATCTAGCCACATATCTTTTTCCGACACTCGCCATTTTGCTGAAGACATCAATGCCGTCATCGTGACCATCAAATACCCTTTCTCATTAAGTTCCAACATTCCCTCAAATAACCCTGTTGTGGGAACATGCCCAATGGCCACAAACAAACCATCAATCTTCATCTGTTCTATCTTCCCTGTTTTAATATTCTTTATATCAATTGTCTTCACTGTTGGCTCTCCGGCAACTTTGATCACCTCACTGTCCCAAATAACTTTTACTTTGGGATTTTTTAGAACTCTTTCTTGCATCACCTTGCTTGCCCGGAATTCATTTCTTCGATGAATCAGGTAAACAATATCCGCAAATTTCGCTAAGGCCAAAGAGTCTTCCATTGCGGCGTCTCCTCCTCCAACCACTACTGTCTTTTTTCCTTTGAAAAAAGCCGCATCACACACTGCACAAGTACTTACTCCTCGACCAATATATGCTTCATCGCCCACCCCAATCATCTTTGATGTTGCTCCGGTAGAAACAATCACAGTTTTAGCCTGGTACTCTGTCTCTCCTGCCCATATCTTTTTTATCTCACCATTAAGTTCCACTTTAGATACCGCCGAATAAACTACTTCTGCTCCAAATTTTTTCGCTTGTTCCTCCATTCCCATCATCAAGTCCGGCCCCATAATCCCCTTAGGAAAACCGGGAAAATTTTCTACTTCGGTTGTGTTCATTAACTGTCCCCCTGGCTGATTACCCGTTAAAACTAAAACCGACATTGCCGCCCGGGCCAAATAGATTGCCGCCGTATAACCACTCGGTCCGCCCCCTACGATAATTACATCGTACTGCTTCATTTATTTGACCGCTTTATTGATCATCTCCTCATATATCTCTTTTCCACCAAAACCAACTTGTCTGGCCACTTCCTCTCCATGGTTAAAAAGAATTACTGTCGGGATACTCATCACTCCATATTTACCTGCCACAGCCGCATTCGCATCCACGTCCACTTTTCCAATTATCACTTTTTCACCAAATGTCTTTGCCATCTCTTCCATCACTGGAGCCACCATCCTGCAAGGACCACACCAATCGGCGTAAAAATCTACTAACACCGGCTTATCAGCCTTCAACACCATCTCTTCAAAATTTGCGTCTGTGAAATGAATTAGTTCCATTTTAAAAATAATTTATAAAAATCTCTTTAATAATTTAGTATATTCTTCTTTTGTACAACTGCTAACGGACTCTGCCAAAAGCATTTTTGCCACACTCTTTAATGAACTCATTGAGGCTACAACCTGTGTCAGTACTGCCTCACAGCTCTTATCATCTCCCACCATTCTCTCGATTCCCCCAACCTGACCCTGAATTCTTTTAAGCATCACCTGCATTTTTTTCTTTTCTTCTATTGACATACCCCCCATGGTATAGCAAAAACACTCCCTCGTCAACTATAAACTGAACGCCAAAAATATAAAAATCACCAAGGCAATCACTACAAACCATCTTTTTTCTTCCGGCTCTAACGTCCTCTTTATTTGCCAAAACCACATATCTAGTCTTTCCTTATCGGTAATAAAGTCATAAATCAAATCAAATATCAGATGAATTCCAATACCCAAAACAAATCCCCTAGCGAAAAAGTTTGTCACACTCGTCATGGTAAAAATAGCCAGAATAACCCACACAATTATGAATAAAAAACTCCTCATCACCAACTCTCTCTGATCATATCTTTCCTCCAACAAAAGCTTTAGTCCTCCAGTAACCTTTCCCTGCGAAAAAAGATCTTTTATCCTTACGTTGAGAACCTCATTGGGCTTAGCCACCAAACTATTAAAAAGTCTATCCGAAAATACAAAAACAAAACCCACGACTGCCCCCAATAACCACCAAAGTAAACTCACACTAAAAATAAAACTTCGGTCAAAAATACTCCACAATATTAACAACCCCAACACTCCAAACAATACTATTTGATGAAGCCAAAGTTTGTTCCTGAACATCTATATTTCATTGTACAGCAACCTACTTCAGCACTTCCATTCGGCAATCTCAGCCTGCGGTAACTTCAACTTTCTTGGTGTCACCAACAGCAATAACAAAGCCGCAACCATAATAAACATTCCGATATACATCATTGTTTTTTGTTCCCCTATGGCATTCGACATTAAGCCTGCCACTACAGGACCGGTAATATACGACAAATTAACCATCGAACTTGACATTCCCGTGAGGTGTTTCTGTTCCTTTCCCATTCTGGCTAATATGTCCGAGTAAACTGCGTTCACCAAAGGCCAAGCAATTGCTATCATCATTCCAATAAGAAAGGCAAAAAACACCATAGTTGCAGCCGAGGTTAAAAACCCCAAGCAAACTGTTAATATTCCGGACATAAACAAAAACTTTTCCGCCAATTTCTTTTTTCCTACCGAAATTTTCAACCTCGGAACAATGAGCCCAACAAATATCTCTGGCAACATAAACGCCGATAAAAACAATCCCCCAATCCAATTTTTTTCCACTAAATTGTCGGACAATACCACTCCTGTTGTCCAAAAAGTTGCATCGACCAAACCCAAAAGATAGCTAACCAGTAAAATAGGCCAAACACGACCAAACAATACCTTCCAATACCCAATTTCTTCCAATATATGGAGTCCTTCAGTATCTCCCGTCTCAGTAGCCGCAAACTCTCTCTTCTTTTTATGTCCCAAAGCCAGCCACACCGTATAAGCGATTAACGCCATACCTGCATAAACAAAAATTATTGCTACATTGCCTTGCAAAACAAACAGCCAACTTCCAATAAGCGGGCCAATGCAGTAGGCGATACTTTTCACCACCCCAATTATTGACCACACACCAGATCTCTCTGTTACAGTCGCTATTTTCGTCACGTAAGACGTCATTCCAAAACCCAAAAATTCATAGTACAAACCCCAAATACCCACACCCAAAAGAAATAGTGATACGTAGGGGAAATGTGTCGTCCATATCAAAACTCCGGCTGTCATAAAAACAGCAGAGATCGCCAACATCACCATTCTTCTTTCCGATACCTTTCTAAATAGTTGAGGAAAAACCAAATCAGCCATAAAACCAATCAACGAAGAAAACGACATCATCAAACCCATCCACAAGGATCCTCCCAACGCTCCCTGCATATATGTTGGAATCCAGTCACTCAATATAGCGTCACCCAAATACAAAAAAAAGACAATGCCCAGCATCATCGCTAGTTTCCCCCATACAGTCATTTTCGTAGATCTTACAACTCCGCGACCATCTCTCATTCTTTAATCTTAGCAAATCGTCTCATTTTTCCTCGTTCTTTTTTTCGTCTCTGATTTGTTTTAGTTTCCACATAAAAAGTCTGGCCTTGCTTGTTGGGTTGTTTGCCCCCAAAACAAACAATCTTGCCTGTTCAATTTCAGGCCTTGGTGTGTTCTTAGCCAACCGCATATAAATCGCTGTATGTGCTGTGTCTCCCAGCTCAACAGCAAGTCGATATGCATAATCTTGAAACTCTCGGCTAATTCGCCTTTGTTTTGTTTCCTCCAAATCATACCTATCCATGATACTTATAATCGGTTTAAAACCAGTGTTTCCCATCCTTATTTATTATTCAAACCCAATATTTCTATTAACTCTTTTTTTGCTTCTTCAATCACCTTATCCAGTTCCTTCATCTCCTCGTTGGAAAAACGAGACAGGACATAATCAGCTCCAGTTCCATAGTTCACTCCCGGCTGTCGATTATCTACTCCAATTCTCACCCGCCAAAAATCACTTCTACCTAAATACTGTTCCGTCGATTTTAAGCCATTGTGTACCTTTGGCCCTTTTTCTTTTTGAATTTTGTACTCCCCAAAAGCGATATCCAGGTCGTCGTGTACAACTATCAAACTGGATATTCCCAGTTTGAAATAATCCATAATTTTTCGAATCGCTCTTCCCGATTCGTTCATAAACGTTTGTGGTTTCGCCAAAATAAAATCATCTATCTTCCAGATCTCTGACTCAAACTTTTTATCCAAAGAAAACTCCATTTTTTTAAACAGGTGTTCTACAAATAAAAATCCGGCATTATGTCTTGATCTTTCATACTCAACACCAGGATTTCCCAAACCAACGATTAAATACATACTATAATTCTATCAGCTATGAATAAAGTGCCCTTCTTCTCAATTATCATTCCTTGTCTCAACGAAGAAAAGGATCTTCCTGTTCTCCTTAAAGATCTTTCTCAGCAAACATTACAAGACTTTGAGGTTATTGTCGTCGACGGGGAATCAAAAGACAAAACCGTCACTAAAGCTAAAGGATTCGACAAAAAACTACCCTCTCTAACTATCCTCACCAGTAAGATCCGCAATGTGTCGGTTCAGAGAAACATGGGTGGAGAAGCAGGAAGGGGCAAGTATCTCGTCTTCAACGATGCTGACAATCGGCTTCCCAAACACTTTCTAGAGGGTGTTAAATACCACTTGGATGTCAAACCCGCAGACATGTTTACCACATGGTGTCTTCCCGATTCCAAAAGACAAGCTGACAAAACCATCGCTACTTACCTTAATCTTTTAATTGAAACCGGCCAATTAGTTGGTTTACCTGGCGCTTTAGGAGCAATGATTGGCTGTCTTAAAACTAAATTTGGAAAATACACCCGTTTCGATCCTAATATCGGTTTTGCTGAAGACGCAGAGTTTGTTCGCGAAGGCCATCGCAACGGCTGTAGTTTTTCTGTCTTCCGAGAACCTCGTTATGTTTATTCACTAAGACGTTTCCGCAAAATGGGTACTCTACGATTCATTCAAAAACACGCAGTTCTTTATACCAAACTCCTCACCAATCAAAAAATTGACCAAAAAAAAGAATACCCTATGGGTGGAGCATTCCATAATCAAAAAGAGGGATCTGCTCCCGAGTTTTTCAGGAATCTTCAGGCAATCTTTGTCAAGAAAGAACTCAAGAAGAAAATTGTTGACCAGCTCCGCGCCCTTTTAAGTCTTGAAGAAGCTGAAGGTATCTAGACAAAGATCATCTCCAAACCGACAAACATCAAATAGACGCCAATCAATACGAGTCCTTCCCATCTTTCAAGTTTCTTTTTTGATTTTGTGAACAGCCAAAAAAGACCAAGAATAAATATCAAAAACATTCCTGCCAATCCACGTTGCAGTGACTCTCCAAAAACAATCGGTTGCATCAAAGCAACTAGTCCAATCACCAGAGTTGAGTTGATCACCACACTGTTTAATAAATTAGGCAACATTAGAGCCGCCTTTCGCTTTTTCTGGGCAGACAAAAGTAATAGCTCAGGCATTGTTGTTCCAAAGGCCATTAAAGTAATTCCCACCCAGAACAAATTTGTTTTCCAAGCGCTTGCCACCTTTTCCACAATTTGAACCAACAACCAAGCACTTGCCGACATAATAATTAATCCCAAAATAGCAACAATCAGTAAGGCCCATTTTTCATGTTTTTCGATTTTTTTCCTCACCTCTTTGTAACTACTCTTCTTTGAAGGAATAAAGATTGCATAAACAAAATAAATTGCTACTAATACCGCTCCCTCAACTCCCGACAACACCCCGTCTGTCAACATCAAAAAAGGCAACATTGCCAAACCAATCGTTATCCACAGATCTTTTTGCAGATACTCTCCCACAATCGGCACCACGGAAGATACTACCGCCAAACCACCCACTACTAAACTTAGATTCGCAATATTAGCTCCGGCAATATTTCCCAAAGCAATCTGAGTTTTTCCTTCCAATGCCGAAGCCACTCCAATAAACAACTCGGGTAAAGCTAAAGAAAAACCTATCAACATCGCCGCCATTCTTTGTTTTTTTACCGGAAGTCTAAACGCATATCTCTCAACGGCATCTACAACCGCTCCCGAGGCCAGCACCATCAACAAAAACATCACCACAGCAGACAACAAATTCAAAACCATAACTCATTTTAGCATCACTTCTTCCTCTTTTTTATCACCCCCCAAAGAATTGGTACCACCGAAATCAAAACAATCAACACAACCACATAATGGAAATTTTCCTTAACAAAAGGAATATTGCCAAACAGAAATCCACCCATCAAAAAAAGTGTTACCCAAGACAGTCCACCAACGATATTGTAGGTAATAAAGTGTTTGTAGCTCATCTCACTTACTCCAGC
>Ga0116157_10004722_pt1 | contig 12688 bp, 13 predicted proteins | sample AD_UKC048_MetaG_FD_89882 | JGI IMG/M metagenome (GOLD analysis project Ga0116157, IMG submission 89882) | Active sludge microbial communities of municipal wastewater-treating anaerobic digesters from USA - AD_UKC048_MetaG | ecosystem: Engineered > Bioreactor > Anaerobic > Digestate | place: USA... | reverse complement strand
TTTAGAGCTGATTTGATAGAATGTAGCTGAAGTTGTGGGAGAAACGATGACAGAAACAATTCGGAAGAACAGCCACCGACTGCAGGGTTACGATTATTCGCAACCCGGTGCCTATTTTGCGACAGTATGTGCCTGCAATCGGCAGAATCTGTTCGGAGAAATCGTCAACGACCGAATGGAATTGAACGATGCCGGTATTTTTGCCAGACAATGCTGGCAGGAAATTCCGCAACATTTTCCCGGCGTTGCATTGGATGAATTCGTGGTAATGCCAAACCATGTTCACGGGATAATCGTGATCGGTCATGAAACCATTGTGGGTGAATCTGTAGGGGTTCAACATGTTGAACCCCTACGCAATAATTGTCCCCGGCGGATTTCAAATTTTCAACACGTTGCCCCTGGTTCATTGGGCGCGATTGTTCGCGGTTTCAAATCGGCCGTCACCAGATGGTTTCATGCCAATACCCAGATTAAAACCGTCTGGCAACGCAATTTTTATGACCACGTTGTGCGCGATGAATCAGAATTGAATCGCATCAGGTTATATGTTCAGCAAAATCCGGCCAGATGGGAATTCGATCGTCTGAATAGCAATCCTCTGGCAAGGCTTTGTGAGCCTTCAATAATCTACGGCCTGGAAACCTGGATGATTTGATCATGCTATAATCGAATTTGTCTGGCTGGTTTCAGCTTTGCAGCCACGACAACCACGACAGATACGAGGAATTCTTCGGTAAGTCGATTTGATTTTATCGAAAAGTAACATCTTGAGGTGCCGGAATGGTACCTCAAGATGGGGCGGTTCGCGCTATTTACCTTATGCCTTTACAGAGCAGGGAGCAGCCCTGCTTTTGGCTGTTTTGTCGAGCAAGTGGTGGTTTGAGAAAATAGCTCAGCATGGATCGGGGCGCGCGTAAAAGACAAAACTTGTGTTAAAATAGGTAAGGTAATTTCGCCAGATCAAAATTAACATCAGGGAAACGATGATGATAAACTCTGCTGTCAACGGTTTTAACATTAAGCGGAAACGCCTGCCGGGGCTGGTTCTGTTGCTTGGCATGCTGTTCGTTGCCGGCTCGCTGCTGGCGCGGGGGCTAACCCATAGTATCGCTCCGGCAACGAAACTGCCGGGCTTCTTTCTCACAGAAATCGGGGAACTGCAGGTTATCATGCCCGAAGTCGGAAAAAGCCGGCAGATCATCGTCGCCGTCGAAAAGAATGCCGGCACCGAGGCTTTAACCAGTTGCCTGCGCGGCATGTTCGGCACGCGAAGAGCCGTCAAACAGAAACCTGAGCCGGTAGTACCGCAGAACAAATACGAAGAAGGTCTGGTGGCCATGTTCCCTGAACTGCAGCTGCTGACGATCAATGCTTTCCTGCCGCTGCACATTCAGGAACGCTTCAACCGCAAACTCGAATTCGGCGGGCCGAACTGCTTCAACACCGCTCTCGCCGCCACAGACGGCATCGACCGCCAGGAAACGCGGCATGTTTCCTTAAATGAATTCAAGGCGCGCCTGGGGCTGCTTTATACCGAAATACAGTCGAAAACTCCCGAACCGGGCGATGTGCTGCTCTATAATTCTTCCGATCACGGCGCCGTTTACCTTGGCGGCGGCCGGGTCTTTCACAAGAAAGACCTGCACAAGGAATACTACTTCCGCATGCCGAAAATGCTCGAAGTTTTCTTCCCGGACCCGGGCGAATGGGTGCCGGGGCCGAACTACTGCGGGCCTTATTCAAAGCCCGGCGACACGAAGGTCAGCAGAGTGCAGATTTTCAGGCGCAACGCTACCCCGATGCGGGCTTGGAACGACGCGGTCAGGACCCGGCCCGAATACCCGGCCATCGCGCTCATGAAGGCCACCGTCATGAAAACCGCCCCGGCCTGGAGCATAGGCAAGGTCATGGGCTACTGGAGCGAAATACTCAGCGAGGAACTCGCCGCGAAACTTAGCGAAACCATGAAGGGCGACGCCGCCGGCCGCTTTCTCTACACCGAACTCGAGAGCGTCAGAGACCAGATTTTCATCACGATCGAAGACAATTATTTTACCAGCCCCTACGCCAAGGCCGATAAGATCGCCAGAGAAATCTGGTTCTTCGACAATGAATATGCCCGCGGCCTGATCACAGCGCTGCGCGAATCGTTCGGGCTGCAAACCGACGAAGAAACGCTGAACCGCATCTGCCTGACCCTGAAGGCCATCAACGGCGACTACCGCGGCAAATCGCTGCTCGCCATCATCAAAGCCGGCAATTAACCGCAAAAGAGCCGGCATAATTGCCCGTCGGCAGAAATCTGGTAAACACGCAATGGCGGACACGGGTTCGCTTCAGTATGCCTCCAGTTGTTATGTTGAGAAATGCTTATGAGCCGGGAACTAAAGAAGGTTTGTTGTTGCAACTTCTGGTATGTTAAAATCTTTCTGACATAATTTGTTATTATGAAAAGCGGAGTCGCAGAGTGTTTAAGATTGACCCATTTTTGCCGGAAATTGAGAAGATCTGCAAAAAATACGAAGCAAAGAGCCTGACGCTTTTTGGCAGCGCTCTTACTGAAGAATTCGACCCCGATAAAAGCGATCTGGATTTTCTATTGGAGCTTATCAGCCCCGAAAATGGTCTTGATAAGTATTTTGGCATAAAAGAAGAGCTTGAAAAGCTTTTAAGCAGAGAAGTCGATCTGGTAATGCCAAAAGCTATCAAAAACCCGTATTTAAAAGAAAGTATCTATTCCAGACTCAAGAAATGCTATGACGCATAATATCAAGGCATGTCTTCATGACGCAGTTTCAGCCTGTCAGCTGATTATCAGATTTACCAAAGGAATCAGTCTGCAGGAATACCAGGAAAACCTGCTGGTGAAATCGGCTGTTGAAAGACAGTTTGAAATTCTTGGCGAGGCGCTGAATCGCATCAAAAAACTCGACCCTGATTTTCTCAAAGACATCTCTGACTGCCAGAAAATCATTGCTTTCAGAAACGTCATCGCTCACGGCTATGATGCAATAGATGACGAAATCGTTTATCTGGTCATTCAAAAGCAAATCCCGGAATTGCTGGCTGCATTGAATAAAAAGCTCTAGTTTTCTGGAAATGGTCATGGTAAAACAGGAACCTTTCGAAGTGGATAAGACTCGTATATGGAAAAAACACAAAAGACGCGCCGTGATTTTCTCAAGCTCGCCGGCTCAATGTGTTTTACGGGTTATTTCGGGCTTTCGCCGTTCAAGCTTCTCGGGAAGCCTGAGTCAGGCAAAGTTGAGGCGCGATTTTATGAGAAGATTCCTGGGGGAAAGGTTCGCTGTCTGCTTTGCCCGAACTACTGTGTTCGCGCCAGCGGAGAAACCGGCCAATGCAGAGTGCGGGAAAATGTTAACGGAACTTATTTTACGAGGGTTTACGGCAACCCATGCGTCATAGCCATCGACCCGGTTGAGAAGTGCCCTCTGTTTCATTACCAGCTGCCGAATCCGGCGTTTTCAATCGCTACGGCGGGCTGCAACCTTTTTTGCCATTATTGTCAGAACTGGGCGTTTTCTCAAAAGGGGCCGGCAGAGACGAAGAATTACTCGCTGACTCCTGCACAGGTGATTGACAAGGCGCTTGAGTATAAATCGGGAGCCATTTCGTTTTTTTACACTGAACCGACGATTTACATCGAGTATCTTATCGACATCGCCCGCATGGCCAGAGAGGTTTCGCTGCCCTGCATAATGGTGACAGCTGGCTTCATCAATCCCGAGCCGCTCAAAGAACTTCTTCCGTTGATCGATGCTTTTACAGTCGGACTTAAAGGCTTCAGCAACGATTTTTTCAGGAAGCATGTCGGCGGGAGTCTTGAGCCGGTGCTGGAAACGCTCAAGCTGATCCAGGCCGCAGGCAAACATCTTGAAATCGTCACACTTCTGGTGCCAACCCTCAACGATCAGCCTGAAGCAATCAAGGCCGAGATCGAGTGGATCAAGGCGAACCTGGGCCTGTCGGTTCCCCTGCATTTTACCCGCTTCAACCCGCAATACCGGCTGATGCAGGTGCCGCCGACCCCGGCCTCGATTCTTGATAAAGCGAGAAAAGAAGCGATAAATGCGGGCCTGCAGTATGTCTATACCGGTAATCTGCCCGGCCATGAAGGAAACCACACCTACTGTCCGAAGTGCGGCAGGATAGTCGTTGAAAGACTTTCTTTCAGGGTTCTCAATAACAACCATGAAAACGGCAAATGCTTGAATTGTGGTTTCAGGCTGCCCGGCAAATGGTAAAATTCAAAAAAATATCTGGAGGATAATATGTACATATCGCCTCGCTTCGCTGGTCGGCTCATGCTTCTGCTGGTATTTTCGCTGCTTCAGTTTTCGTTTGCCAATACAGCGCACGCCTTGCCCAGGGTGCATGGAATGGAAGAACTCGAAGAGCTTCGCGAAGAGATTTCCCTGCTCAATCTCCTGAGAGGTTTGTATCTCAGCGAAGATCAGATAACGCAGCTTTGTGAAATAGCTGTCGAGGCCGACAATGTCGTCAAATCTACTGCCAGCCCGATTCTTCGCGATAAAAAGGAGATCGTTGCAACCTTTGCCGATCTGCGAAACCGGCTTTTTCAGGCGCCGGGGCAGGAAACACAGTCACAGCAGAAGGCGCAGCAGATAAGCGACCGACTGAAGGAAGCCCAGGAGAACGTTCGCGAACATCTTGCCCGGCTTGAGACGCGAGTGGCCAGGGTAATGACATCAGCCCAATTAGAAATCATCGAAGGTTTTGTTCCATGTCTGATTCCTCCCAGAGATTTAAAAAATCCGGTCAGAGTAGGCCAGGCCGGAGCCGCAGAAGGGGCGCTGGCCAGAATGACAGAGCTGATTTACGCAACCCCGGAAGATGTGTGGAACGAAAGAAATATGATGCTTCTCGGTAAGGTTGTTCAGAAAATTGAGGAGGAGAGTGGGAAGTTGAGTGACTCTATGCGCAGCGACCTGTTGAACCGCCTCAGCGCAACCGCTAAGAAGATTCGTGTGATCGACCAGGTTGATTTTGCCTTGAAAAAGGGTGATCTGGCCGATGAGCTTCTTTTGATAGACCATACCCGGCGCGGAGCTGGTGGCCATAAAGCCCTGGGCAAGGTTGGCAAATGGTTCCTTTCCGAGGCTGCGTTCAGGATTCTTCCGCGCTGGAAGGACGCTTTGGCCGCAGGAATGGATCAGGTTATCGAGGCTGATTCGACAGACGATGACTTTAGAATTGAGCCCAATACAGCACAAATGGCTGACAGGTTAAAAAACACCCTTGCCCGCCTTTATCGAAAAGGTGGAAAGAACAAAGGTCTGCCACCATTAGAGCAGCTGCAAAACCGCATCGACATGGCAGAAAAGAGTAAAGATCCCATGCAGCTGGCTAATGCCGTTCTCGAAACTATCGATTCTCTGGCAGCGGCGGGGAATGTACGACCCAATATCAACAAAGCTCTGGTTCAGCTTATACGCGGTGTCAGCAGACACCTCAAACTACCATTGATCAACGAAAAACATGACCCCTACGGATTTTTAGCCGAGCTCAAAAAAGCACAGGACGCGCCGACTCCCGAAGAAACTTTTCAAGGCCTGCGAAAACTTGCTGATATGATTGTGCGCTTCAAGAAGCTTTAGCTTTGTGCGAACGCAAGCGCTAAGATAATGTCGGGCATTCGAATGAAGGAGCAAAAAATTGTATGAAAATGCGCAATATAATTAGTGCCAGAACAGTTCTGATGTTTTTTCTACTCTGTCTTTTTATGGTTTCAGATGCTCAACCACTGTTGTCGCAGCATCAATTTGTCGTTGTAACAGGCACTGAAAAGTATTCGAATAGCTTTCCTGCCGTCGAACAGGACAAGGATGCCCGTGATTTTCTTTATAAAAAACTTTGCTGGTTTTTGGATTCGGGCCTCACAGGTTACGATCCGTTCCATGCCGACTGTGGTGAAGACCCTTACGTCAGTATGCAGCGGGAAGACCTTGCAAATGACTGGATTCTTATAACAGGCTGCTATGATGGGCCTGGCGCTCATGATGCTGACTTTATCATGCTCAGAAATGAACGGATGGAAGATTTTCAGATATTGTATTTTGCCGAATCGGGGTCGGTTTTCATATCAGAATATGCTCTGGACGAATTTGGGGAAAGAATATGTGTCGGACAGGAAGATGGCGAGACCAGATCTCTTTTCAAACTTGCAGAGGACAAGATAGAATTCGACAGAGAATTTGAAAATTCCTGGCGATTTGCCAGCGGTTATCTGCAAAAAACCTTGATGCCAGGCAGGAAATTTGAAGAACGTCTTTTTTTTGACCATGATTCCAAACTGTTTGGCTTCGAAGGTTTCGAAAAAGGCAGCGAACAGAAAAACGAGAAATGCATCGCTCTTATTGACAGCAAAAATAAGAAAGTCATCTTCAAGATGCAGAAAATTCAAATTACCGAAACCAGAAAAGAAGTAACTTTGCAGTAATCGGTGGATTTTCTGCTCAGCCGATGTTCAACAGGACGATTGCGACCATCGAAGTGGTGATCAGAAAAAGCTTTTCGCGGGTGATCGGTTCGCCCCAGATGAAGCGGTCGCACAGCATCGAGCCCGAAAGCACCGAAATCGCCAGGGTCGGAAAGGCAACTACCGAATCGACCGTAGAGAGTGCCATCAGCAGAAACAAGCTGGTCAGCTGATTGGGAATACCCAGCAGCAGCCCGATGCCAACGATCCGCCCGGAAAAGCTCAGGCGGCGCAGGCGCGTCAGCAGAGCAGAAAGCAGGAAGGCGGTAAAGAACAGCGCGGCAAGATAAAGATTCTTTCCGGTATTTCCATAAAAATTATAGGCTTTATCGATCACGCTCGAACAGCCAATTACCACGAAAAGCAGAAGCAGCCAGGCCATCGCCTTTGTGCTGATCGCAGCGCGACTGAAGCGCCCGATCGATATCAGCGCGACGGCCATGAGCAACAGGCCGAGCAGCTGATAAAGAGACAGTGTTTCGCCGAACCAGAGCACGCCGCTCACCACCGGCAGAGCGACCGAAAGCCGCATGACCGAAACCGCAATCGAGATGCCGCAGTTCTTGACCGCTTCGAAATAGAGGAGAAAGCCGCCGAGATAGAGCAGCGAATTCAACGCGCCCAGCGGCACGTCGAGGCGGGTCGGATGCATGCTCTCATTGCCGAGGCACAGCACGATCGAAACCAGCGCGGCCTGAAGGTAGTTCATCGTCATGATCGGCATGAACGGCAGCTCATGCTGCCGCGCATAGCGCAGAATATTGGCGATAATCAGTGAGCAGATTGCGGAAAGGGCTAACCAGATCATGCGCCGATCATACCACAATCAGCTGCAGCATGCCTGTTTGATGTTGTGGCAGGTGTGTGTTAAAGTGATGCCGGAGGATGAATGAATGCAGGCTGATAAGCAGGTTGTGCTCTCTGAAAATCTTAAATTGATAAGAAAGCTTATTAAATACCCGGTACAGCTGTTCGGTGTATTTATAATCATTTTCGGACTCATACCATTTTTTATATATTTCAATGTTTCCAGGGTTTCCGGGGGTGAAGAAAACTGGCCGGCAACGGAAGCAGAAGTGATTGCTGCTGAAGTAAAGACTTCGGTTCGTAAAGAAAGGTATTATACCGGAGAAAAAGGCGGTCATCAGACTCATAAAACCCGGCATAATAACAAGACAAAAGAGAAATATACGACTCGCACAATTACCAGTTTTTCTCCGGAAATCGCCTATAAATTCTCGGTCGATGGCAAAGAGTACACAGGAAGAAAATTCAGAACTCTAGGTTTTTCTTCTGAAAACGAGAGCGAAATAAAGGAGCTGATTTCGAGATACCCGGTCGGCAGGCGAATCACAGTTTATTATAATCCCGCCAGCAATGATGAGGCGGTTATTGAAAAAGCCCCGGCTCCCTCAAAGATTATTCTGGTTTTCGGTGGTGGCGTTATTCTGCTGGGCCTTCTGATTGTTTTTGTGCTCAGCCGAATTGCCGGCAGACTTTTAGACATTATTACTTCGCCTGATTCCAGAGCCGGTATAAAATTTAACAGCTGATTATCTTAATTATGAGGCAACGTTCGAGCAAGATCGAGTCGCTTATTCGCTGGTTTTTTCAGCCGGAGTTCGAAGAGTTGCCGGTCGGGCTTATGGCTGTCACAGTCGTTTTGACCATAGCAGCTGAAAAAGACATTCAAAATTTTATCTGGAACGGTATTGATGGAGAGCATGCTGTTCTGGTCGTTTTCGGGCTGTTTGTGGTTGTCGCTGGAGTTATGACAGCCATATTCCATCTTTTTTCAGATGCAGAAAAGAGCAGGGAAGAAAAGAAGCAGATGCTGATTATTGCTTCTGTCTGCTGCATTTTCAGCGGGGTTGTCGGCGGGTATTATCTGTATGCCGCCGGCGGTCAGGCCTCGGTTATGCGTTTGTTCGGTGCCTGGAACGGAATCCAGGGGCTTTTTTTGGCAGTTTTTCTTTGCTTGAAAGAAGTTGATGAAAGTGCTGTAGCAGATGCCAACGCAGAAACCAGAGAGGTCGTTGCCGGCCTGGCGGCTGTTGCCGCGGTATTTGCACTTTTAAAATATTATTTTGAGCTGCACTGGGTAGATACTTTTTCCGTCTGCGTTGCCGTCTCAATGAATTTTTCGCTGTTCATGCGCATTGTAAGCAGTCAGTTCAACCGGCTTTGCAAAAAAACAGGCTATTCTCAAGACCGTTGAAGTCGCTGATCATAACACAATCAGCTGCCACGTGCTTTGTCTGATGTTGTGATAAAAGTCTCGTGTTTATGGTATTATCAGGGTAATATGCTCAGGAATATCGTAACTTACATGCTCGTCGGTCTGATCAGCTTTTTTCCTGCCTTCATGCTGGCGGTCGCGTTGCTTTATACAGTCAACTTCGCTATAGGCGGCGGACTTCAGTATGCTGACGCAGTGATCGATCAGATAGCATTTTTTGTTACCTGGTTCCTGCTGACAAACCGTGTTTTCAGATGGTTTACATCAAGGCAGAGGCCGGTAGATAACTTATCAGACGAAGGGGAGTAATTTTGCAGAATCAGCCGAAAGCATCGAGCACTTCGAAAAGCGCTGCCACCGAACCTAAAATTGAATCTGTGCTGCTGGCCAACTTTTTTCTGCCAGGTCTCGGCAGCTGGCAACTGGGCGGTAAAAAACGCGGTGTGCTGATTATGGCAGTGGTTGTTTTCAGCGTTCTCATGGCCGGCTGGAGCTATGCTTCGTCATTGAGCAGTCAGATTGACGCGGCCCTGGATATTACCAACGACGACGCCTTTGACGCGAGCTTCAATTCATCAGGCATCGTTTTCTGGCTGGTTTTTGCCGCAGTTGCCTTCGTTTATTCATTCATAGACATTTATCTGCTCTGGCGTAATCAGCATAAGGTCCGGTGATAGAGGGAAGGAATGGTAAATTCACAAAAGCAAATCAGTTTCAGACGAATTATCGCGGTATTGCTGGGCTTGTTTCTGGTGACAGTTTCATTTCTGGGATTTGCCAGTTTTTCGCCCGTACCTGTTAAACCCAACTGGGGCTCTGGACCAGCAGAAGTTGATTATTTTCCTTTGATGGTTGGAATTTCTTTTCTTTTACCGGCACTGAGCTTATTTGCTTATGTATATTTTTCCAGCTCTGAAACTGAATTTGGTCAAAAAATGCGGCATGCTTCCGGCTGTTTTGGCGTGGCCGGCTTTTTTATATTGATGGCCGCACTGGTGTTTCTGTTTCTGGTTCTGATAAACTTCAGGGCCGGCTGAAGCAGTTTCATTCAGTTATTACCGGTTCAAATTCCGTTGACGTTCAGCAGTGCAACAGAAACCGGCGAGGTTCTGAAGGTCATCTTGTTCTGCAAATTTGAGCAGAATCTCTGCCGGGTTTGGTCTCTGCCCCAAAGCAATCAGAAAAAAGGCTGTTAGAAGGTAACAATTCTGGCGTGTCCTGTTAATCCTGAGCAGATACTTCAGCAGTCAGATATGCCGGGCCGGATGACGTCCAGGTATGAAGCGGGCTTAAAAGCCCTCCGTGCTGCCCGGTCACAAAATAGCTCTGGTCAAAGTAGCCAAGCTCTTCGAAAAGAACAGGGCTGCCTGAGGCGTTTTCGCTGATAACGATGGCATCTACTTTCAAGGGTGTGGTTGAAACTGCCGGGTCATACAAATATATGGCTCCTTCAAAATAATCTTCCTCTTTCCCGATCTCGTCGAGACTTCTGGTCAGGCAGAATTCTATCTGCCTGGGAGATTCTGGAGAAATATGGAGAAGCGGATACCATAACGAGTTGCGCACAACCCATGCGTTCTGCTCTATCCGAAAAAATGCAGGTTTTCCCCAGACCCATGCTATTCCTACCAGAAAAGGCCCATAAATAATACTTAGAGCCACGAACAATGGCAGCAACTTCGCATTTTTTAATGCCGGATTTTCTGCTTCTGCAGGCGTTGGAAAAAAAAGCGGGCGCAAAATATCCTTAGCGATGATCCAGCCAAGAAATATAAGGAAGAAAAGGATTATTCCCGCAAAAACTATTACAACCGACGGAAAAACAACAAAGCGGGTTACTGGCATAAAATCTCCAATTTCACGGGAACAATTGCTTTAACAGCAATTCTGAGTCTTTCCATTTCGGTTTTTTTCCATCCTTGTAGAAATACCCGGAAAATTGAGGGAAATTGTTTTCGACCATCTCGAACTTACCTGGATTATCGCTCATGTTCAGCTCCAGCAACAGAGCCTCCTGGCCGGTTTTGCCGCCTTCTCTCGACACGGCGTCAAGCAGTCCAAGTCTGTTCAGTTTTGCGTCTGTAATTATATACCTGGTAGCCCATTTGTCATTTGCAATACCAGCGTGCCGCAGAAACCCTTTAAGAGTCATGCCCGGCAGCTGCGCCTCCATGCTGTAATTTCCATCTTTGTCAGGAAGTCCGATTATCAGATTTGTTGAATGATACTGCTTTTGAGAGGCAAGACTTATCTCTTCCAGCAATTTCTGTCTTTGAGCAGGATCATTCACAAAACTTAACTGTCCAACCTGTTCAAGTTGAGCCGCTCGGGCTTTTTCGAGGGTGTCAGGCATTTTCGCGTCAAAATAGCATTTTCCGACATATCTGCCGGCGAAAATATCATCGACAGTGTAATACATTGCCTTGTTGCTTTCGGGGCCTGCCGGGTCGGCGCCTTCGCCGCCGGTTGCAGCTATTTCCCGGTAGCAGATTTCGTATGGCATTTTGTAAAGCTGCGGACTGGAACTGATTCTTTCGAAGTCCGGCAGCATGAATGGCTTGCCGGAGTCTGCCCTGCTGATTTCATGAACCAAGGGTTCTGTCGCATCTGGCGCCTTTATCAAGATTCTATAGCCTTTAATCAGATTGTTTTTTGCCAGAACGCTTTCTTTAATGGCAATTGAGATTTTGCCTTCGTCGAGTTTGTCGACAACCGGCATTTCGGGAGGATACATAATGGCAATCTGAGATTTTCCTGATGCAGAAAGCAGCCATGATTTTTCAAGCATCGGCGAAATTCTCTGCAGCGTGAGCTTGCTGATATTGGCCGCATCAAGCGCAATGCCTCCAGAGGTATATTCCTGCCACTTGTCATTGCCATTGAGTGAAAACCGCAGTTTGATACTCTGCCTTTTCAGCGAGTCATCGTTGATCAGAAGCTTTATACCTTTTGAACTGATGTCTTCTGGCATCTGAATGTCGAGGTATCTATATTCGCAGGAAAGGGGCTTTTCGACCGGGTAGTCCCATTCGTAGCAGGGTGCCTGCATGCTGATTTTCTGTGAGATATCTTTGAAGAGGGCATCTTTGCCGGCTCTTCTGCTCTCGTCGGTCTGTTCTTTCAGAATGCTGTCAGCCATCAATCTGGCGTTATCAGTGCAATACTGTATGAATACCTGCGAAAAATCGCCGGGTTTCATGTCGATGGACCGGCAGAGTGCTGTGTTGGTTGAAAAAGAACAGGTGCTGCCAAACGCTTCCATCAACTTCTTTATGTATTTTTCCTTATCCTGCGCGTGCTTGTCACGGAGATATTCGAGGAAATGTGACATCGTGTAGCCGTGATGACGCTGTGTTGCTGCATCCTCGTCTTCCATGGGATTAGCAAGGGTTACATAGTAATCCCTGTCGGTGGGCTTCACCTTATTGCTGATTCTTGGCTTACCGGGCAGGTTGGGGTCAGAAAAATACTTAACGGCCTCATATTCGACCAGGACGGCAGTTCCCTCAAGAAATGATACATAAAATGCTGACCTCATGCCCTGCAGATAATAGTAATCCTCCTGCAGAACGTGAAACAGTTCATGCGTCAGATTCAGATACAATTCATCCTGGTCGCTTATATTGTCGGCATGAATATCTACGTAAGGGAGCACCGATCCTTGCGGGTTGACGGACATTGCAACAGCTTTGGGGTCTTCGGTGTGCGGCCATGTAGCGGCTGTTCTGATTACAATATCAACCCCCAGCACGTTTTTGGGAGGCAGACCCTTTACAGTGGTGTAAAAAGCATGAATGTCTTTCAAAGCTGTTTCTACCCGCCTGACTTCATAAGGCGGAAAGCCTGATGAATTAAGCAGCTTGGCTGTCCATGCATTCATGTCCTTGAAATCATCGCTTCCTCTGCGCTTCTGTAGAGCCTCTACC
>Ga0116157_10004718_pt1 | contig 12690 bp, 10 predicted proteins | sample AD_UKC048_MetaG_FD_89882 | JGI IMG/M metagenome (GOLD analysis project Ga0116157, IMG submission 89882) | Active sludge microbial communities of municipal wastewater-treating anaerobic digesters from USA - AD_UKC048_MetaG | ecosystem: Engineered > Bioreactor > Anaerobic > Digestate | place: USA... | reverse complement strand
GGTTCTTCATTAGAGGGCTCCTTTGCTGGCTCTTTAAAATGGCGCATTGAACAGCGGCAAAACTCGCAAATATTTGGGATTCTCTTTGGCGATATTGATGATGCCGATTTGCACGCCTTTTAAACGGCGGGCGAAATTAACCAGGCCGATGGTCAATCCGTTCTGGGTGCCCTGGATGTTGTTGAAAGCGCTGGCACTAAAAATACTCATTTGGCCATCATCGACTGCGCGAACAGTGCCGAGCGCCAATTGAATGCCTTTGAGATTCTTGCTGCCGATTCCGATTCCAGCGATCGCGATACCGCTGATCTCTTCACCCGCACCAATACCGAGGCCGGCGACAGTGATACCACATATTTTCTTCCCTGCACCGACACCGAGTCCCCCAATGGTAAAGCCGATTAAATCTTCTCCCGCCCCGACGCCGATGCCGCCGAAAGTCAGGCCATAAATACCTTCTCCTGCACCAACCCCGAATCCAGCCAAATTGAGACCGGCAAGCCGGCCACCCGCGCCTAAACCAAAACCAGCCCAATTGACTCCCGTGACGTCGCCGCCGGCGCCCGCTCCAAAGCCCGCAAAAGTGATGCCTTTGAGATCGCCGCCGGCACCAACACCCATGCCGGCGAGAGTAATCCCAGTGAGATTTTCACCCGCTCCGATACCCAATCCGGCGATATTGAGTCCTGCTAAATCTTTTCCGCACCCCAGTCCCAGACCACCTGCCGTGATCCCTGTGACGTTATTGCCGCTGCCGACGCCCAACAGAGCGAATGAAAGGCCGGCGACCTTGTGATCAGCCGCAATACCGAGAAAGCCCAGCTGGAGTCCGAAAAGATTGCCGCCGCCGGGCAGCATGCCAATCGAGACTCCCTGGATGACGGCGTCGCTGTTGGTCGTATCAGGCCTCCACAAGGTGATGTTGATACCCTTGATAGACCGCACCTGGCTGTCGCGATAGTTGATGCGCAATCCGGTAAAAACGCTGGAATTTCCCAGGCTGATTCCCCAGGTCGAAGCAGGGAAGTCGAGACTTGGGTTTGCATGCAGTGGGATAAAATTAAGCAAAGCAAAAAAAATGACCATGACACCGGCACGATGTAATGAGCCCAACGAAATCATGATGGATGCCTCCGGCTTGAAATTGAACTGGCAATACATAAAGTATCTCTGTTCAGCGAACAGTGATATCCGCTGATTTACATCATACGGATTTTGCGCCGATGAGTTTCTCGTTATTTTTGCCTACCCAACATGTCCAGCAGGCGTTTTAAAAAAAGTCTGCGGTGCCTGGTTATGCAGCATGTCATCGACCCTGTCAGGATTCACGGGGAAAAGGACATATGGTGCATTATTGAAGTGTGGATCTAAAGGATAGATGTTTCTCCTTTACCCTGCCAGCAGCCGGCGCGAAGGGATGCGCATTGAGCAAACGATTCTTTCGGCAAATGCTTTCGACTTTGGGGTGGACTTTATTTGGACACAGCTCTGAGAATTTGATATGATTGTCCGAATATTCGCACAGGATCATGACTTTTTTTATCAAAACTTAATGGTCAGTCCCGTATACAGCGAATCGAATAGCCGTCCAGAGTACCATAGGACTGCGCAATGACGGCCGTGCTGTCCCAGCGCAGGATGCGGAACGAGGTCAGTTCGAAATCCGAAAAAGTCGACGACCAAAAATAAGTGATATAGCGCAGTTCGCGAAAACTGCCGCCGCAACCGCGATAGCCGCTTGGAAGCGCGGTAAAGCCGCTCTCATTGGTGGCACCGGTGTTGGGCCTGGCCCAATGGGTGGTATCCGCTTCTTTCATCTTGCCGCCGGCGGTCGCAGCGCCGCCGAGGAAGTCGATCAAGGTTAGCCAGTCCTCGTCGCTCGGCACATGCCAGCCCTCCGGTGCGATGATGCGGCTGTCCTTGAGGACAAACAGGTTGTACAACCTGCTGTAAATCGCCCCCATTTCTTCCTCATTGTCATAATTGCAGTAAAAACCGATGCCGTGGTTTATCCATTGGCTGGCGTCTGTCACATGGGTGACCGGATCGTTGTTGCGATAATGGACGGCTTTGAGATTTTCTATCATCCACCACTGATCGCCGATTTTAACGGTCTGGTAGACGTTGCCATCGATGTCGGTGGCCGTGCGGGTAACCACAAGATCCAGGGTCATGTCGCCAGTGATTTCGAGGTCTTTTTGCTCATAGACTGCGATGTTGTTGCCTGTGATCTTGAGCGAATAGAAATTGGCCATCGATTTGTTCAAAACGACGGGCATATCAAGAGCTGCCTCCATTTGCTCGACTAGCAAAGGAGTGGTGCAGTTTTGTTGCCTATTGGTCAGCACCATTTTTTTGCTCAATCTTACCTCTCCTGCTTGCATGGAGAGGATGTACAACCCAGCTGGCACGCCTTGATAGCGATCATCGGTGGCATCCCAAACGATTCGGCCTGAGCCACCCGATACATAACCATCGAGCAAGGTGCGGATTTTTTGCCCCAATAGGTTATAGATCTCCAGCCGGATGGGTGAGTGGCATGGCAATCGATACCCGATGATCGTCTCCGGATTGAACGGATTGGGATAGTTTTGCAGCAGTTGATAATCCTCTGGATTGATTTTCGGATCATCATCAACGGCAGTCAACAGGATCTGAATGGCATAGCGACCCTGCTCATCGGTAATGGCAGAGAAAGTTCTACCCGGATCACCCTGATCGGTGAGGGTGATGAGCGCGTTTTTTACCGGTTCAGAGCCACTTCCTAAAAAATTTCCACCGTTGTCTTGAACAGTGCCCTGAATAACGATTTGGCAAAACAGTCCCTGGGCGGTCGATAAAAGCAAAAACAGGGCAATTATAGAGATGATTTTGTCCATTTTACCCTCCTCTCGACAGCAGATCTTGTTCTATTTTATAGAAAAATTGGATTGACTTCAACCAGGTTGTGGCAATTGTTATCTGCCGATACTGCCATTGCCTGTAAATGAGCAGTTGTGCGCAATAACGCCCATCACCGATTTTTAACTGCTATGGGACTCTTGAGCCTTGCCTGTGCAATACCGTCTGCTGGGGGCAGCCATGCTGGTCAGAGAGGGATTAAACATCTATAAAACGTGGAATGGTAAGAGGTATCGATACCGGACATTTACGAGTCGGCATTTCCTGTAACAGAAAGCAAATCAGCTCATCGGTCGAGACCAGCAAGATCGGATTGAATGTCGGTTCGATTGTCAGAGGATAGCCAACTCTCTAATCAAGTATAGCTTTTCGTTTCGATTTTAGCAAGTACTATTGATGTTTTCGAGGTTTAGTTTGCACAGGAAGCACTGCAGCAGATTCTCGGCGTTCAAGGAACGACGGGCTGAGTGGGTGGGGACCTGACGAGTTTTGTTCTGTTTTGAGGTCGACAAGACAGTCGGCTGTTGGTTGGGCCATTGCACCTAGATGGTCGGCCGTTTTATGCAAACAGCTGGCAGCTGTCCGAAGCCTATTGTCCCTTGACGTCGATCACCTTGATCTCTTGCGAGCCGAAAAAGGTTTTGCCGTCTTCCAGCGAGCCCTCCAGCGCCAGGGTGTTGTATCCATCGATGACGAGATTGGGAAGGTTTTTGATGCTGTCGATATCGAATTTGGCGACGAAATTGCCCTGATTGTCCGCCTTCCAGCTCTGGATCAGAACATCGTTCAAGTAGACCTGATCGCGTATGACGATAGAATAGGATAGATTGGTGTGAATCGTGACCACTTCTCCTGAACTGGCCAGATTGAGAACATTTGGCGAGACCTGGATTTCGATGATGATTTCTTCGGGAGGCATGCAGTTTGTGAGGAGCAAAAAGAGCACGGCTGGAAAGCCGAAAAGCAGGCAGTTTTTGATGCACCTGTTCATGATAGTCCTCATGATTTGCTTGACACCCAGATTCGGTGATAACCGAATCAAAGAAAAATACAATCTCTTATTTTTATAGGCAGTTGCGAGAATTCAAATTTTTCCCCTTTGTGTTCTGCTGTAAAATTAATTTTCTTTGGGATCCGGTGCTTCGCACCGAACCCGGGTGACATGTTGCATGATAGCGTAGATAGTATCAGCGGACGCTTTGAAGCCGCGTCCGCTGATTACCGTGGCTAGATGACCATTCTGATCAGCCTTCAGAAATCACCCAAGACGTGTATACTCGAATCAGGCAAGATCGAAACGGTCGAGGTTCATGACCTTGTTCCAAACCATGACAAAGTCTTTCAGGAACTTTTCCTGGCCGTCCGCACAGGCATACACCTCCGCCAAAGCTCTGAGCTGAGAATTTGAGCCGAAGATGAGGTCTACGCGTGTAGCGGTCCACTTGAGCTCGCCCGTCTTGCGATCGCGACCTTCAAACACATCCCCGCCCTTTTCAGCCGCCTTCCACTCTGTGCCTATATCGAGCAAGTTCACGAAGAAGTCGTTGGTGAGCGTCTCCGGACGCTTGGTGAAGACGCCTTGCTTGGATCCTTTTAAGTTTGCATTCAGCACGCGCAGACCGCCGATGAGCACTGTCATTTCAGGCGCGGTCAGTGTTAAAAGCTGCGCCTTATCGACCAACATTTCCTCGGCTGATATGGTGTATTTGGTCTTTTGATAATTCCGAAAGCCGTCTGCTTTCGGTTCCAAGACGGCAAAAGCATCAATATCGGTCTGCTCCTGGGTGGCATCCATGCGTCCCGGTGTAAAGGGGATGGTCAGCTTGTGGCCGGCATTTTTCGCCGCCTGTTCGATCCCCGCGCAGCCGGCCAGAACGATCAGATCAGCCAGCGATACTTTCTTGCCGCTGGTCTGTTCATCGTTAAAGGCTTTTTGAATGCGTTCCAGGATTTTGAGGACTTTTGCCAAACGGATGGGTTCGTTGACCTCCCAATCTTTCTGCGGAGCCAGACGGATGCGGGCCCCATTGGCGCCACCGCGCATGTCGGAGCCGCGGAAGGTGGATGCCGAAGCCCAGGCAGTCGAGACCAGCTCAGAGACGGTCAGGTCGTCGGCAAGGATTTTCGTTTTTAGGGCAGCAATATCATGATCATCGATCAGCGGGTGATCGACGGTTGGAATGGGGTCCTGCCAGATCAACTCCTCATCCGGAACTTCAGGGCCGAGATAGCGTGAGCGGGGCCCCATGTCGCGGTGGGTCAGTTTGAACCAAGCCCGGGCGAAGGCGTCGGCGAATTCTTCGGGATTATTCAAATAGCGCCGTGCGATTGGCCCGTAGATCGGGTCGTAGCGAAGAGAGAGGTCCGCCGTGGTCATCATCGGCCGGTGCTTTTTGGACGGATCGTGCGCGTCCACTACCATGTCCACTTCGTCGACGTCCTTGGCCAACCACTGGTTCGCGCCAGCCGGGCTCTTGACCAGTTCCCATTCGTATTTGAACAGGACCCTCAAGTATCCCGAGTCCCATTTGGTTGGATTCGGTTTCCAGGCTCCCTCGATTCCGCTGCTGATCGTGTCGCCGCCTTTGCCGCTTCCATAGCTGCTTTTCCAGCCAAGCCCCTGCTCTTCGATGGGAGCGGCTTCGGGTTCAGGCCCCACGTGAGTTGCCGGCGCCGCGCCGTGGCATTTCCCGAAGGTGTGGCCTCCGGCGACGAGAGCGACAGTCTCTTCGTCGTTCATGGCCATACGCGCAAAAGTCTCGCGAACGTCACGACCGGAAGCGATCGGGTCGGGGTTGCCGTCCGGACCCTCTGGATTTACATAGATCAGGCCCATTTGCACCGCTGCGAGGGGGTTTTCCAGCTCGCGGTCGCCGCTGTAACGGCTCTTGGGTTTGTCGCTTGTTGCCAACCACTGCTCTTCGGAACCCCAGTAGATGTCCTCCTCTGGTTCCCAAACGTCCACGCGGCCGCCGGCAAAGCCGAAGGTCTTGAAGCCCATCGATTCCAGCGCACAGTTGCCGGCTAGAATCATCAGATCTGCCCAGGAGATTTTCTTTCCGTACTTTTGCTTAATCGGCCAGAGCAGGCGGCGCGCTTTATCCAGGTTTACGTTGTCCGGCCAGCTGCTGAGGGGCGCCAGGCGCTGGTTGCCGGTCCCGGCTCCACCTCGACCGTCGCCCATGCGGTAAGTTCCGGCGCTGTGCCAAGCCATTCGAATGAAGAGTCCCCCGTAGTGGCCCCAATCAGCTGGCCACCAATCCTGCGAGTCGGTCATCAACGCGAAGAGGTCATGCTTAACGGCCGCCAGATCGAGTTCTTTGAACTCCTCTGCGTAGTTGAATGATTCTCCCATCGGATTGCTCTTTCTATCTTGCTGATGGAGAATCCTGAGATTCAATTGGTTCGGCCACCAGTCGCGGTTCGACATTCCGCCGCCGGAAATCGGTTTGCTTGTTTTACCCGTAACCGGGCACCTGCTTTCTTCCGTCATTTTATTTCCTCCCTTATTGAAAAATGGTCCAGATCCGGTGTTAATCGCATTAAAAAATATTCAATCGTTTCTTCTCGATGCGGTTGCGATAAGGGTGCTTTTTATGCTTTGAAGGTTTCTATCAGATTGATTTTCTGTGAGATCCACTGTTGCGCACCTGATCGTGCAAGGATCAACACCACGTGCACGCATAATAAATTATAACTGCTTATCTTGATTGAATAATTCATAAAAAGAGTAAATTCCATATTTTGAAGCAAATTTAGCTCTCAATCGACAGACTTTCTGCCGTTGCAGTGGCCTGGTCTGGGTAAACAACGACTCCCCACAATTCCACGAGTTTGCACACAGGTTCGGTGTTAACCGAATCCAAAAACATTCAATCGCCTATTCTTTAGGCGGAGGTAGAATAAACACTTTGCACCTTTTGTTTTGTGCTATCAGATAGGTTTTTATGTGACATCCGGTGTTGCGCACCGAATCCGTGTTTGCAAATATGGAGGGCCCTAGCCACTACTAATACCTTGATAAAAGCCACTTTTGGATGTTTTGCACAAAATTAAGGATTTAATCCTCACACGCCGAAAGGTATTGCAATACACCAATATAATTCTTATTTTTTCGATACAAATATAAATACACAGATTCCGCCCCTATAGCTCAGCAGGATAGAGCAGCGGTTTCCTAATCCCAGGAAAAACACCTAAATCGAATAAAATCAACAAATCTACATTTTAGAGAAGCCAAAACCCAACCCATTGTTATTGCTCACCTTTACTCATTTTGTCTCACATTGTCCACACCATCATTTGTCACCTATTTGTCACCTGAGAAAATTTTACTGAGTGGATACTGGACCGCAAATTCTTCGATTCGAGTGGTAGTCTCCGTTTTCGATGCTGGCCTCTGATGCAAAAAAACACATCTACACAAAAAAATACTTGACACCCCTTCCGAAATAGTTTATTATATAAGTAGTAACACACGACATTTATTTCATAACACCAGTTTTGGAAAAGTGGGCGTGAGTCATCGATGTGCCCACTTTTTTTTAAAGCTTGGTGTTGAAATGTTGAACCAAACCGGAAATTAATATGAAACAATTTAATATCAGACTCGCCCCTTACATCGAGGGTGAGTTTATCGAAAAAGTAAGAATCGAAGCCTCAAAGCCACAGTCGCTGAGATCAATTGCACGAAAGCTGAGTCTATCAGTCTACGCAGTCAAGAGGCTCATTGAGTATCAATCAAATTTAATCAAATAATAGGAGTTGTTATGAAATATGTCGAAATTAATAAATTTGTCAATAAGCAAACAAACGATAAGGAGAAAAATTCAAGGTAAGTCGGTAACAGGATTTACTGTTAATAGTTTTGATCTTGAAAAAGCCGGCGATGTCGATTCGCTGGAAAAGATGTTTAAGCAAAACCTCTATTCTAATAATGTCTGGGGGAATCCAAAACCTGCCGATGCTGACATTGGTTGCACCGGCTCCTGCCTAAAAGAGAATTACCTTGGAATGCATGGGATCGTCCTCGATATCGATGAACCGGGCATGACCATAGAGCAAGCCATCGATGCCTTCCGCGATTACATTTACCTTATTCATACTACCTCCAGCCACAAGGTTGATAAACCAGATAAAGGCGGCGTAATTGACAGGTTTCGGATAATATTACCATTTGAGCCGAATCCTGATGGTTCTCCATACTATGAAAATGTCGCCGATGCTGACAGGTTATATGAATTCCTGACGAACAAGTATCCATTTGCCGATTCCGCCACCTATGAAAGAGCACGGAAATATTATCCATTTGCCGGCGATGATCGTAGTCTTTATCAATTTTATTTCAATGCCGATGGGAATTACATCTCATTTGCTGAGAAAGAAATTGCTGCAGGAACCAAGAGAAAACCCAAGATGAGATTGAATCCAGATCGCAAGAAAGGAAATGACTTTCATATAAGATGCAATGTTACCACTGGAGAATCATATTATTCGCCCTCTGGAGAAGAATATCTGATGCCGGACGAAATAATTGATGCCAATGTCGATGGAAAATGGGTCCAATGTTCCTTCCAGGCACTAAAAGAGAAGATGCTCCTCGATGGACTTGATAAAGTTACAACTTTTTGCAATCGATGCGATGACCATGATAGCCAGTCGCCAAGCGCATTTATCTACGTCGATTTTAGAGGTTTCTTTCACATGGAATGCACGCATTGCAAGAGCAAAGGTAATAATGTTTCCCAATACAGCTGGCGCGAGTATCCGATATCCGATGCGATGTTTTCCCAAAACAAGAAGATCTATGAAATTCGTATAAAGAGCGCAGAACACATCGGACCACATGAGGTCAGCAGGGAGGAATGGAAAAATAACGATGAAGCTAACTTTGCCATTCAGACGATCAAGAAGAGGAAGTTTTTCTTGTCGAACAACTTTACTATCAATTATTATTCAGATCCATCGATGATATCAAGTGTTCCAGAGTATCATCTATGCTTCCAGCAAAACAAGATTGACATCGCCTACCCAGTTATTGATACGGTGATAGATGATAATGCATTTGTCGATGCATACCTGGACGATGTCTTCGGCAAATACAGCAGCTTTATCAAAGACTGGCTAGCTTTATATGTTTATTCAAACTATGTCAGCCTTCCGGTATTAGTACTCGTAGGAGGGCGGGGGAGTGGAAAGAACACCTTCGTGCAGATGGTGGGAGATATCTATCCGATGCTATGGGCACAATGGACCGGAGATAGGGAGAGATTCAACAGTTATTACACAAAGAAATTATTATGGATTGACGAGAATTCCTTTGGTGACAAACGATCCCAGTATGATGAAATTAAATATCTTACAGGAAATCAGTATATCACCGTGGAAGAAAAGTATCTGCCAAGGTACCGTGTACAGAATAATATTAAAGTGATTCTGACTACCAATGATTTTCGGCCATTGGCGGTCAAGAATGAAGAGGCGCCTACGTCAGAAAAAGATAATAACTTTTTCTTTTATGAATTTAAGCCGGTGGATCCTGATAAGAGAGATCGAACATTGGGGCAGAAACTATGTGAACGCATCGGTTATTATTGCCGGACAGAGTTGAAGCGCAGGTATGACGATGTACTTGCCAATGCTGATAATAAATGCCGTTACATGATTCCATGTCCTATCACTGAATACTCTGATAAAGTCTACGTAATGGCGATGACCGATGTCGATCTGAGCATCGAGGACCTGATTCCGATGCTCAGTAATAGGTGTAATAGGTACATTAAGTATGGAGAGCTGAGGCAGCTATTAAAGGACGAAGGCATCGTAACTAATAATACCAATGTTAAGCATTACCTTACCGCATTGCAGCACAAGAAAATATTAAGCTACGAGGAAACACGCAAAAACAGTCAGCGGTTGGGGTATGAAATCCTTGTTCTCAATAATAATAGAGTTATTAACTATCCATTTGATGATTATGATGATTCAACGATGGTAGACGAGGATTTATATAGTGATCTCATCGCGAAAGAGTGACACGAGTGACACGAAGTGACAAGTCAAAAATGGTCATTTGTCACCTCTTTATTATAATATAAATAATAGGTTATTATGCCTGGTGACAACGTGACAAGTCAATTTTTACCTTTTAATTTTGATATTTTTAATATATAAGAGAGAAAAAAATATATAAAATAATCACAATAAAAAGAATTTCGAAAATGACTTGTCACGTTGTCACTGGCACATCTAATTATATAAAAAAACAAAAGGTTAGGGCGTGACAAATGACTTAAATTGAGTTGTCACTACTTGTCACTCGTGTCACTAATACATCATTATTTGTCAGGTATTCCGCGAATCTGGAGAAATAATCATGTTTAATTTGCATATACGTAATACAATGATACTCCCTACGACGGCGATGAAAAAGGGAATAACATTTGACGGATTTATAAAGTAGGTTACAATGATAAGTATAATATAATTAATAAATAAAAATAACAATAACCAAACCCTGGTATCGCACCAATGATCAATATAACGGAGAATAATATGATAAAACATCCAAAGAAAAACACACTATGCCGGATCCTATTACAGAAATACGGAGAACCATACCTACGAAAACTATGGCAGGACAATGGTGGCTCATACATGGCGGCCAAAATATTATCAGATGAGTTGGGAATCTGGGTCACGGAAGGCAGATTCGATTACCTGGCAAAGATCCATGGTTGGAGGCGGTGCATCAGACCGGACCATCCCATCGCATTGGGGGTCAAATTCGGCACGACCAAGAAAGAAGACTACCCAAGAATGATATTTCCGGGGGACGCTGATTATGAGTAAAAAAGGCAATCAAAAGTCATTGCACATATTACCCGAGGTATTAAAGACGGATGAGGGATTCGATGTAATATAAAATAAAGGGCGTTCAATTGTGAACGCCTTTTTCGTCTAGCACTAAAATTGTCTGATACAGGGTAATAATACTCGTTAATATTGATGTTAATGTTCTTTTACTTCCTCTCCCCATACTCTCGCAAGCACATCCTGGATCTTTTTCTCCATGCGTTCAATCAATTCGCGGTTATTGTTGACCAAGGCTTGTTCGGCTTCGATCCCGGAAATGATGGATTTTTGTACGGCTAATGGGGGAATTGGAATTTTGTAATTTTCTATACTCATTTTGGGAACACGTTGGAGACCTCCTGTACCCGTCATTTGCGTTGTAGCCCAAGTGCGAAACAATGATGAAGTTAGAAATATGTAAATCCATTCAGATATCACATTTTCTCTTGGCCGTATGACATATAATTCACTTGAACCAAACCCAATGCCGTTTCGTAAACCTCTCGCTATCCCCGCTTTCCCATTCTCGAAGCAGGGCGTGACCTTAGCAATAAGTACATCATTCTCTCTGAAATAAGTGTAGCTAGATTTAACTCTCTCGAGAAACTTGTTTTCACGTGGCTCAAAGAACATATTGTTCTCACCAATATCGGACATTGGCACAAATGATACTTCAATAGATAAATCGAGGCTAATTAACTCCGATTTTGGGGGATTTATTACACATGCATCCTTTATCGAACTTGTCGGCCACTCCGGATCAATAGCAATATGCGGCCGGTAATTATCGATGACGGCACGCGCCCCGTCGATGATTTTCTGATATCCCTCGATTTCAGCTACGATTTCTTTTTGGACTTCGAGAGGAGGGAGGGGGATTTTAATTTCACCTACAGCTGCAGGATTTGCTCGAGAAAGTGAGCCACCAACTCCTGTGATTGTTTGCATGAAGCGGGCATGAAAAAGGTCTGAAATAAAGATTTGCCTTAGGTACGCTGAAATGACTTCCTCACTATTAAATACTATCCACTCTGTCGAGGCGATTTGGCGATGCCCAGCTTTATTTTTATTCACTACCCAGGCGCGGCGAATGTGTGGGATTATGCGTGAAAGCAGGATGTCTCCGGGAATAACACACTTTTTCTGTGAGCCAATTTCTCTTCCGGGAAGCAGCTGTGGAGTTCCTGCATCATATGCGGGGATGCTAAGTAACTCAAAAATATCATCTGGAGAATTTCGTGGATCAAGACTTTTTACAGAGGTCCTCATAAATTTACGCACGGGTACAAGGCGATATTTGGTGTGTACCACACCATTTTCCCGATATCTCTCCCCACTTAAATTATACTCCCCGTTAGCCGACACTTTTTCCTTATTAACAATCAGTCCCATCGTCGGCTGCAGATCCTCGACCGATTCTCCCTTGCGCAATCTCTCGATGTATTCAGCGATCTCTGCACGAACCTGCGGCAGATCATTTTTGTCAATGGGGCGACGCTGAGCTCCCAGACCGTAGCCGTCATTGTTAACCTTGAAAAAAGCAATACAATTGGTCTTTTTAGCTAATGACTTGTCGAGAACTAATATCGATGTTTTGACTCCGGAATAGGGATTGAATACTCCTGCCGGCAAGGATATCACTGCAACCAGGTAATCATCGATGAGCATCTTGCGCAGTTGTTTATAAGCGGTCTGGCTTTGGAAAATAATACCCTCCGGAACGATGATCCCAGCCTTTCCATTGGGTGTCAGGTGCTCGGCCATGTAATCTACAAATAAGACTTCACTCCGCTTGGATTGTATAGTGAATCGTTTATGAGGCCTGATTCCCCCTTTTGGCGACATAAAAGGTGGATTGGCTAATATTACATCCGCGTAATATTAGCCAATCCACCTTTTATGTCGCCAAAAGGGGGAATCAGGCCTCATAAAAGG
>Ga0116157_10004715_pt1 | contig 12692 bp, 8 predicted proteins | sample AD_UKC048_MetaG_FD_89882 | JGI IMG/M metagenome (GOLD analysis project Ga0116157, IMG submission 89882) | Active sludge microbial communities of municipal wastewater-treating anaerobic digesters from USA - AD_UKC048_MetaG | ecosystem: Engineered > Bioreactor > Anaerobic > Digestate | place: USA... | reverse complement strand
CCTCTCGGCCTCAGCTTAGGACCCGACTAACCCGACGCGGAATGACCTGGCGTCGGAAACCTTAGACTTACGGTGAACACGGTTCTCACGTGTTTTACGCTACTCATGCCTGCATTCTCACTTCTGTCCGCTCCAGCCGTCCTTACGGTCGACCTTCCCTGCAAACAGAACGCTCCCCTACCGCCCCAGCTATTGCTGAGACCCAAAGCTTCGGTATTATGCTTAGCCCCGTTAAATTTTCCGCGCAGGATCACTTGACCAGTGAGCTATTACGCACTCTTTAAAGGGTGGCTGCTTCTGAGCCAACCTCCTGGTTGTTAAAGTAACCCCACATCGTTTCCCACTTAGCATAAATTTGGGGACCTTAGCTGTTGATCTGGGCTGTTTCCCTTTCGACTACGAAACTCATCTCCCGTAGTCCAACTGCTATATTCTGGAATACCGGCATTCGGAGTTTGATTGGGTTTGGTAAGCATTAAGCCCCCTAGCCCATTCAGTGCTCTACCTCCGGTACTGAACATATAGCGCTAGCCCTAAAGCTATTTCGGGGAGAACCAGCTATCTCCGAGTTCGTTTGGCATATCACCTCTACCCACAGCTCATCCCCTAATTTTGCAACATTAGTAGGTTCGGGCTTCCACGAGCGATTAGACTCGCTTCACCCTGTCCATGGGTAGCTCACCCGGTTTCGGGTCTAATTCCAGCGACTGGACGCCCTGTTCAGACTCGCTTTCGCTACGGCTTCGAGTGTTTCTCTCTTAACCTCGCCACTGAAATTAACTCGCAGGCTCATTCTCCAAGAGGCACGCTGTCAGGCCTAGCGGCGCGCACCCGGCTTTCACCGGAGCACCGACCCGCCATTAGCCCTCCAACTGCTTGTAAGTTTACGGTTTCAGGTTCTATTTCACTCCCCTCAACGGGGTACTTTTCACCTTTCCCTCACGGTACTTGTTCACTATCGGTCGCCAAGTGTATTTAGCCTTGGAGGGTGGGCCCCCCGGATTCCTGCCGTATTAGCGTGCACGGCAGTACTCAGGTACCTGACGGGAGGTGCTCTGTTTTCGTTTACGGGACTATCACCCTCTTTGGTTGGCTTTCCCATACCATTCTACTAACAGAACACTTTGTAACTCCACAGTGTCAGGCCCTACAACCCCGCTACGGCAAGCCGCAACGGTTTGGGCTGATCCCCTTTCGCTCGCCACTACTCGGGGAATACTCTCTTTTCCTCTGGGTACTTAGATGTTTCAGTTCCCCAGGTGCCCTTCGATCCGTCTATGTGTTCAACGGATGATACCAGCGGTTCGCGCTGGTGGGTTTCCCCATTCGGAAATCTCCGGATATATCGCCTGTTTACGGCTCCCCGAAGCTTATCGCAATAACCTACGTCCTTCATCGGCACTTGGCGCCAAGGCATCCACCATAAACCCTTAGTAGCTTCTCACACATGATGCGGAGAACTCGATACTCTTTGGTATCGAATTTATTACATTTGACAAAACATTTATGTTGTTTTGACTTGGCCTACATACTATTCGATTGGTAAAGTTCAGCTGACACATTTTCATGGTCAGGCGCTTGTTGAAGAGCGCTGGGTGGTACTCACCTGGGTGAGGATCACTCAGCCCGCTTCAACCGATTCTGTTTTCAAAGAGACAAGTCGACCCGGCTCACCGCCGGGTCTATTCGAACCGTACGGATCTGCTTTGAGTGGTTACTTCCTGGTCGAACTTCTTTCCACTAACTTCTCCATATTTGTTGCTCAGTGGAGATGAGGGGATTCGAACCCCTGACCTCCGCCGTGCAAAGGCGGCGCTCTCCCAACTAAGCTACATCCCCAGTAGTCCTGGGTCCAGGTGGGCCTTTCAGGACTCGAACCTGAGACCTCGCCCTTATCAGAGGCGCGCTCTAACCAACTGAGCTAAAAGCCCTGGTTACAGCCCTTAGCAGCTGAGGAGTGATAGGAAGCTTATTATGATATCGTTTCAATTGTCTCGACACCGCGTCGAGACCTATTGAAGTTGGAACGCCACCCGAAGGTTTTGTTCAAAACTCCATAGAAAGGAGGTGATCCAGGCGCACCTTCCGGTACACCTACCTTGTTACGACTTCATCCCAGTTATCGACCCCACCTTCGACGGCTCCCTCCTTGCGGTTAGGATACCGGCTTCAGGTATTGCCAACTTCCATGATGTGACGGGCGGTGTGTACAAGCCCCGGGAACGTATTCAACGCAGTATAGCTGACCTGCGTTTACTAGCAACTCCATCTTCATGCAGGCGGGTTGCAGCCTACAATCTGAACTGAGACCAACTTTTTTGGATTGGCTCCACCTCGCGGTTTAGCGACCTATTGTGTTGGCCATTGTAGCGTGTGTGTAGCCCAGGATATAAAGGCCATGCTGACTTGACTTCGTCCCCACCTTCCTCCGGCTTAAGACCGGCAGTACCGCGTGACACTTGTAACACGCAGCGAGGGTTGCGCTCGTTAGCGGACTTAACCGAACATCTCACGACACGAGCTGACGACAGCCATGCAGCACCTGTGTAAGCTCCCCGAGGGGTCGGTCACCTTTCGGATTCCTACCACTTACATGTCAAACCCTGGTAAGGTTCTTCGTGTAACATCGAATTAAACCACACGCTCCGCTGCTTGTGCGGGGCCCCGTCAATTCCTTTGAGTTTTAACCTTGCGGCCGTAGTCCCCAGGCGGTGAACTTATCGCGTTAGCTTCGGCACCGATGGATTTAAACCCACCGACGCCAAGTTCACATAGTTTACAGCTAAGACTACCGGGGTCTCTAATCCCGTTTGCTACCTTAGCTTTCGCGTCTGAGTGTCAGAATTGGTCCAGGAGGCCGCTTTCGCCACTGGTGTTCCTCCGGATATCTACGCATTTCACCACTACACCCGGAATTCCACCTCCCTCTACCAATCTCAAGTCCTGCAGTTTTGAACGACCTCTCCCAGTTAAGCCGGGAGCTTTCACATCCAACTTACAAGACCACCTGCACGCGCTTTACGCCCAGTAAATCCGGATAACGCTAGCCTCCTACGTTTTACCGCGGCTGCTGGCACGTAGTTAGCCGAGGCTTATTCAGAAAGTACTGTCCTTCCTCATCCTCTCTAAAAGCACTTTACGACCCGAAGGCCTTCATCGTGCACGCGGCGTTGCTGGTTCCCGCTTTCGCAGATTACCAATATTCCCTACTGCTGCCACCCGTAGGTGTATGGACCGTGTTTCAGTTCCATTGTGGGGGGCCACCCTCTCAGGTCCCCTACCCGTCATCGCCTTGGTAGGCCATTACCCTACCAACTAGCTGATGGGACGCAGGCCCCTCCCGAAGCGAATAAATCCGTTTAGTTGTCAGATTCTAAAACCAACAACCACATGAGGTATTATCAGTCCTTTCGAACTGCTATCCCTCTCTTCGGGGCAGGTCACCAACGCGTTACTCACCCGTTCGCCACTAAGATAATATTGCTACTATCTCCGTTCGACTTGCATGTATTAAGCACGCCGCCAGCGTTCATCCTGAGCCAGGATCAAACTCTCCGTAATATTTTTTCACCTTTTCAGGTGTAAGTTACGGATCTGGGTATTACTTGAAACGACAGGGCATCGTCTTCTTCCTATCACTCTTCAGTTGTTAAGGTGCTGTTGAAAGCCAAGGGTCAGATTTTACTCGGAGCAACCGTTTCTTGTCAAGTCTTTTGCAACAAATTGCCGATGGTCCTTTTTGCTGGACTCCATCGGCCTGTTTCAAAAAGCTCTGCGAGATGGTCCTCAAGCCTTCAACGTATTCAATTTTGTTATCGATCTGCTTTTTCGGCGAAATCTTCAACTCAATTGGGACTTGAATTCTACTCGCATCACTTCGGCTTGTCAAGGGCACATTCCGATAAAAAACCGATGTCACTTGTGATTCACGACATCGGTACTTGTTCGGCGTGGTGCCCGGGTTGCTAGTCGGAAGTCTGGTATTGGATTTTCAACGATCTGCCTTTTTGGACGAGATCTGACTTTCTCTCTTGCAACGAACAGGTCAGGATTATACTCCGTCGTTTTCACCTGTCAAGGGTATTTTGGAAATTCATGTCAAATTGGTGTAATCGGAACCCTTTTTACCATCAACGCGTCTTTCCAGTGGAAAGACCAATCACTTGACGGATGTATAATCATTGATTGAGATGAACGCACACGCCCAACACAACCATTCACTTATCAGGCAGATCCTCTCAGCCATCATCCTCGGCCTTGGAACCCTCCTGATCCTGGTGCTTATCTTCAGCTTTGCAATGCTGATTTTCTACCACGGACGTATACTCCCTGGCGTTACATTAAATGGAGAGCCCTTGGGGAGAATGACCACCGAACAGGCCGCTCAGGTGATCTCCACCACTTACTCTTTTCCCCAGACCGGCCACATCGTGCTGCAGGATAAAGACAGCAAATGGATGGTCACGCCAGCGCAGCTTGGCGTCAGCCTCGACGCGGCCACCTCGGCGCAGAACGCCATGCTGGTAGGCCGCAGCGGCTCACTCTCCACCCGCGTGACCGATACGCTTGCTGCTGTCTTCTTTGGTTATTCAGCCAGTCCGACCTTCCGTTTTGATGAAGAAGCCGCCCTGAATTACCTGCTGCCGCTCACCAGCCAGATAAACCAGCCGGTGAAAGACGCCGGCCTTCAGATCGAAGGTGCGGATGTCATCATCACGCAGGGGCAACCCGGCCGCGCGCTGGATCTGGCAGCGTCACTTGAGAGTATTTCTGCTCAGGTGCGCACCATGCAGGACGGCGTGGTGCCCCTTACGGTGGTCGAAGAACAACCCAAGATCCTTGATCTCTCCCAGCAGGGGGATCTGGTTAGAGAGATCCTCAGCCAGCCCTTCACACTGGCATTACCCGCAGGACAACCAGAACCTACCGGTCCCTGGACGATCGAACCGGTCGAATTGGCCAAGATCCTTACCTTTACCGAAGTGTCTGATAACGGCTCCACAAAAATAGTCATCGAAGTGAACCGTCCGATGATGATCGGGTATCTGCAATCAATCGAGTCGCAGGTAACCCTGGAAGCCGCAAATGCCCGTTTCATTTTCAACGATGATACACGCCAATTGGATGTTTACAACCACGCGGTTATCGGCCGTGCGCTGGATATTGAGAACACCATCACTGCCATCAATCAGGCCATAGCCGCGGGAAAACACTCGGTTGATCTGCAATTGGTGTTGACCCAGCCTACCATAACGGATACAGCCAACGCAGCCGAGTTGGGCATCACCGAACTGATCTCTTCACAGACAACGTATTTCAGAGGCTCCTCCGCGGATCGTGTGCACAACATCGAGACCGCTGCCGAACGTTTCAAAGGCCTGCTCATCGCCCCCGGACAGGAAGTATCGATGTCGGACATCCTGGGCAATATCAGTCTTGATAACGGATATGCCGAAGCACCCATCATCCTCGGCGACCAGACCATCCAAGGCGTGGGTGGAGGTATCTGCCAGGTAAGCACCACCCTCTTCCGCACAGTCCTGTATGCCGGCTTCCCTGTCACTGAACGACACGCCCACTCGTACCGCGTTGGTTATTATGAGCAAACTGCCAGTGGGCACAGCAGTAACCTGGCCGGCATGGATGCTACGGTTTTTGTGCCCTTGGTGGATTTAAAATTTGTCAATGACACTCCCTATTGGCTCCTGATGGAAACATGGATCAACACCTCAAACTACTCGCTGACCTGGAAGTTCTACTCCACCAGCGACGGCCGCCAAGTGAGCATCTCCACCCCCGAAATTACCAACGTAAAGACTCCTGGCAATACCATCTATGTGGAAAATCCCGATCTGGCTGCCGGAGAGACGCACCAGGCAGAATACGCCGCTGACGGTGCCACCGTCACCTTTGACAGAACAGTCACGCGCAGCGGTGAAGTGATCGTCAGCGACCACTTCTATACCAAATACGAACCCTGGCAGGCAGTCATCGAGTACGGCCCGTGCACCGAAGGGATGCCCCCGAATGACTAAACCTATACCGCCAGAAGCGCGCTGGTCTGATGGTAAAATTGCCCAACAATGGAGAATTTGGAGAAACTATGGTCAACCCCGATCTGATCACGATCCTTCGCTGCCCGGCCTGCGTGCAGGAAAAAGAAGGCCGTCTCAAGATGGTTAAGAATGCCTGGCTGGTGTGCGCTGATTGCGGCCGAAAATATCCCATCGTGGAAGACATCCCGGTGATGCTCATCTCAGAAGGCGATAAGTGGCAAAAATCAAAGGAAACCGACCTGCCCATCCCGCCGCCGCGGCCGGAATAATCTGCATATTTGGATGATATAATCTCGATCATTGGCTGGTATCATTCTTGCAATGCATATCAGAACGTTGATACTTTACAAAAGCGAGGGTATTAAAACCCGATGTCACAAAACAGGAACTTCTCAATGGCAAGAGCACCCAAACGGCGCTCACGGATGGATAACCTGACCAAAGGCCTCTTGGTGGCCTTTGCAGTGGTTGGCATTCTATTAGCGTATGTTGGTGGAAAATTCATATTTAACCTTGTTAAGGGTTGGTCGCTGACCCCCATCGCCGGCGCTCCCGTTGAACCCACCATTGATCCCAACGCGACTGCAGTGGCTACTCAAGCTTTTCAAAACACTAGTAACAGCACTCCCTGGAACGGGAAGAGCCGCGTCAACATCCTTCTACTCGGTTTGGATTACTCCACCGAACGTGCCGAGCGCGACATGAACCAGAAGCTGACCGACACTATGATCCTGGTTACCATTGACCCCATTTCGCAGACAATCGGTGCCATGTCGATCCGGCGTGACCTGTGGGTGGAAATCCCTCACGGCTACGGTTATGACAAGATCAACACCGCATATAACAAGGGTCTTAACTCGAACCAACCCGGAGTCACCGGTCCAAGCCTTGTGATGGAAACCGTTGAGAATCTCCTTGGCGTTGATATTAATTACTACGCAATCATCGATCTCGACACATTCGTCAAACTCATCGATCAGATCGATGGTGTTAAGATCGAGGTGAAATCCCCCATGCTGCTGGATTGGAATGGCAGTGGAGAAAAATTTTGGATCCAGCCTGGTGTTTATACCATGCCCGGTCAATACGCGCTGGCTTACGCCCGTTGCCGTTATGACTGCGGTGATGATTCGGGTGATGTAGGCCGTGGTGCCCGCCAGATGGAAGTAATTGACGCCATACGAGATCGTATCTTGGATCTCAACATGTTACCCACGCTCATCGCTAAAGCTCCTGAAATTTATCAGAGCATCTCGGCTGGTGTGGAAACCAACATGTCCATTGATGAAGGAATTCAACTTCTCTCATTGATGATGGACATCCCAAGAGAGAACCTGACCACCTATAACATCGACTACACAATGGCTGAAGACAGGGACGTGATTAGTTCCGATGGTGTGTATTACAAGGTTCTCGTCCCTTATCCCGACAAGCTCAGGGTACTGCGTGATCAAATGTTCACTTCTGGCGCTGCCGCTGCCCCCATCGCGCTCAACACAACCGATGGCCTGACACTGGCAGTTCAGGAAGGCGCACGTATCCAGGTCCTCAACGGCACAATGACCGGTGACCTGGCGGATACGACTGCCGAGATGCTCCGGTCGGGAGGGCTGAATGTGGTAGGCACGGGGAATACTACCGCCACCACCTACACCAGTATCATCATCAATGGTGCCGCACCCTATACTGCTGCCTACCTGCAAAACTTGATGTCGATCTCATCGAACATGGTGGTTTACCACACCGACTCCAGCAGCGACGCTGATATCATCATTTACCTTGGCGACGACTGGGTGAGCAACCCGGCTCGTTCGCAGTAGCCAACCAGAAAACCTAAATCCCCGATGGCGACACCGGGGATTTTTTTTCTCTCAGACTTTACTTTATGGCTGCTTGAACTTGACTTCCAGACTACCCGGGTAACTGTTGCCACTTAATTCGCACTGCGGAGGTACCAATCCGGAGAGGATATCCCCTCCGTCGCCTACTCGCAGACTGTAGGTATTGCCAGCAATCATTTCATAATCGGCGTAACCGCTGTTGATTTCGGGATAAAGTCCGGTGAAGAAATCTGTTGAACCACCATCAGGAATAGAGATCTCTATTCTTACTCCGCTAACACCTTTCCCTTGCGAATCATAGACGTATACCTTCAACAGGGCAGGGTTTCCAGGTTCACAGATGGCGCGCGGTTCCCCCACCAACTGATAGGGTGTGCCCTGGGTGGGTTTAGGCGTCGCAGTCGGACGAGGAGTATAGGTCACGAATGGTGTTGGTGAAGCCGGCACTGGTGTTTCGGTAGCTGCCGGGTCTTTGGTCAGGTCAACTGTTGTGTTTTGGATAACCTGGATCGAAGCCAGGGGCGTAATGAAAGTTTCAGGGTTGGTGATGACTGATGCCAGTAGTGCCAGCCCGCGCGCAGCCAGTGCGTCACCGCCAGCGGCGACGATCTCCTGTGCCTGAGCCACCAATGACTCTCCAGCATTTGCGTCTCCCAGCAGTGCGATACGGCTGAATGCGCGGGATTGATCGGCTTCGTACAGGTAAGCCCTGGCAATCAACGCACGGTAGGCTGCTTTCTGCTCGGTGCTCAAGGTATCAGGGCTGGTATCACTGTATCTGACCGGGAGCAGTACGTAGGAAACGAACAGTCCGACCAGAAGACCGATGACGATACCCGTGATGAGGTAAAGTGGTGGTTGGCGATCTCTCATTGTGCCCCCAACCATGCTTCCAGGCGCAATCCAAGATCAGCGATCGCCTGCAGATCGATCTGTGAGTACCCCAACTGTTGAGCCGTAACAAAGGCGTTGCGCACAGTTCCCAACGGATCTTTGGCGTTTACTTCCTTCAATTGCTCCACTGCTGCGGGCAGATCGGCGGTTTCAGGGTAAGCCCTGGCAACCATGAGCACATAATCGGTCTGGAAGTCGGCTCGCAGACTGCTGATGGTGGTGTTCTTTGCCTGCGGAGGGTTCACCAGCCACCCGAAGAAAAGCCCGGCAGCCAGCCCCAGAGCGATGGCAAAGAAGAATCCGATCAGCTTCTTGTTCTTCAAACCTATTTGCCTTTCAACATGGGAATTTTTATGCCCATACGTTTGGCAGCCTCAATGGCCTCGGGGTAGCCAGCGTCGGCATGACGAACTACACCCATGCCCGGGTCGGAGGTCAGCACCCGCTGGATACGCGTGGCAGCTTCATCACTACCGTCAGCCACAATGACCATGCCGGCGTGCTGCGAAAACCCAATGCCCACACCGCCGCCGTGATGGAAAGACACCCAGGTGGCACCGCCCGCGGTATTGATGAGCGCGTTCAGGATTGGCCAGTCACTTACCGCATCGGTTCCATCGAGCATGCCCTCGGTTTCACGGTTGGGCGAGGCCACTGAACCGGCATCCAAATGATCACGGCCAATGACAATGGGAGCTTTGACGATGCCCTTAGCCACCAATTCATTAAACTTGAGGCCGGCCTTGGCGCGTTCGCCGTAACCCAGCCAACAGATGCGCGAGGGCAAGCCCTGGAAGTGGATCTGTTCGCGCGCCATCTTCAACCAACGCTGCAAATGCTCGTCTTCAGGGAACAGAGCAGCCACGGCCTCGTCAGTGCGGTAGATGTCTTCCGGGTCGCCGGAGAGCGCTACCCAGCGGAAGGGTCCCTTTCCTTCGCAGAAGAGTGGACGGATGTATGCCGGTACAAAGCCGGGGAATTTAAAAGCGTCGTTGACGCCATTATCATAGGCGCGTTGGCGCAGGTTGTTGCCATAATCGAAGACCTCGGCGCCGCGCTTCTGGAAATCGAGCATGGCCTGTACGTGCTTCGACATGGAATCGACCGAACGGCGGGCGTATTCCTGCGAATCATCCTTGCGTAGTTTGGCCGCTTCTTCCAGACTCAATCCCGCCGGTACATAGCTCATGATGTCGTGAGCCGGGGTTTGATCGGTCACCACATCGGGGATGACACCGTGCATCAGCAATTCAGGGTAGATTTCTGCAGCGTTACCGATCAATCCAATGGAAAGGGGTTTCTGCTGTTCTTTGGCCTCTTCCACGAGTGTCATGGCTTCTTCTAGTGAATCGACTACCACATCCACATAACCGGTCTCTTTGCGACGCATGGCGCGTTCTGGGTCTACCTCAACCACCAGACCCACACCTTCGTTCATGGTGATGGCCAACGGCTGCGCACCGCCCATGCCGCCCAAACCCGCGGTCAGGGTCAATTTGCCGCGCAATGAAGGCCAGCCTTTTTGCTTTGCCAGGGAACCGAGCGTTTCATACGTTCCCTGCAAAATACCCTGGGTTCCAATATAGATCCACGAACCGGCTGTCATCTGGCCGTACATAATGAGACCCTTGGCAGCCAGGTCATCAAAATGCGCCTGGGTAGCCCAGTGCGGAACAAGATTGGAATTGGCAATGAGCACACGCGGGGCATTTGTGTGACTCTTGAAGATCGCCACCGGCTTTCCGGATTGGACAAGCAGTGTTTCATCGGGGTCAAGGTTGCGCAGCGAATCAAGAATGGCATCAAAGGCATCCCAACTGCGAGCTGCCTGACCACGGCCGCCATAGACCACAAGGTCGGCCGGTCGTTCCGCCACCTCGGGGTCAAGGTTGTTTTGAATCATGCGATACACTGCTTCGATCTGCCAATTCTTACAGGTAAGTTGAGTCCCACGGGGAGCACGCACAGTTCGTGATTCCGACATTTTGCCTCCGGACAAAGGATATTGATTCATTACGACTGTAATTATACGATGGAATTTTCGCTTGCGTTTTCATAAGGATTCGGAGTGACCACCGCAACGCCAATGCGTCTGGAGTATTCAAGCAATTCAGCCCTCGAGGGGCGGAAAGAACAACCATCCATCTTGAGGATCAGCCCCACCATGAGAGGGCTCTTTTTGAGTCGATAGGCTATAAAATCAGCAATCTTCTCTTCCCCATCAAGGACTTCAGCCGTACCGTTGAACTTATGCTTCCCCACCTCGACGGTCACGTGCGGATCGACCTTCAAGTTCTTGTACCAGTCACATTTTTCCCCAAACCCGGCGCCGATGTAATACTTGCCCTCCATCAACTCATACTGTACACAAACCGTGTGTGGATTGCCAGATTTGCGCCCGGTGGTGGTGAGAAGCAGCATCATGCGTCCCACGATCCTACTCAAACCTGCCCTATATCGTCTGACCATGATTGCATTAGGTGGAGTTTTCATCCCGCCTCCTCGTTATAGGCTATTCATATTTTAGCGCATTCACGGGGATCATGGACGCGGCCTGAATGGCAGGCACAAGTCCGGAAAGGAGTCCCACAATGATCGAGAAGATCAGTGCGAAGATCATCAACCATGCGGGAGTTGAGGTTGCCATCGTGAGTGATGAACCCATGCCGGAGCTTGCCTGGCTGGCAAAGTAAGACATGGCCACGACGTTGATCAATTTGCTCGCCACCCAGCCAATAACCACACCTCCAATACCCCCAACCAGGCCAATGCCTGCTGCTTCTCCCAGGAAGATACTTAATATATCCTTGTTCTTTGCGCCGATGGCCTTCATAATGCCAATCTCCCGGGTGCGTTCCAGAATGGCCATGGTCATTGTGTTGGCAATGCCGATGGCAGCCACCAGAAGTGCGATGGCACCCACACCGCCGAAGATAACCTGCAATATGAGGAAGAAGCTGTTGATGCTCTCCACGGTTGATTGCGGTGTGTAGGCCTGGTAACCCAGGTCGGTGATCGACTGGGCGATATCAACAACGGATTTAACATCTTCCGTCTTGACGAGCAGCATCGAATACCCTTCCTTGTTGCGGTTGATACGAGTTCCCCGCGACCATTCGTTGTAGGAAGTTACGTCCTCCAGACGCATATAGATGTTGTAGTCAGCCGAACCCTTGGTTTCACTCAGGATGCCCACGATACGCACAGTGACGGTTTTCTCATACATCTGTCCGTCAGAAGTGTATTTGTAGATGACCATCTTCACCTGCTGACCGAGCAGGTCAGGTGGTTCCAACGGCGGATCACCGGGGCGCGCCTGGGGATTGTAAAAATTTTGCGGGATCCAACTGCCAATGACGGCCGTCCCACGTCCGAGCTCGGTGGTTCCTGAGCTCACCTCAAGCCCCATGTCTTGCAGATCATTAACGTTCACACCGGTCACATTGCCGTAGGTGTGCAGCTTCCCGAATGCCAGGTCCATGCCATTCTGCAGATAGTCTTCGATGATGACTGTCTTCACACCGGTAATGGACGAAATGCTCTCGATAGCGGATGGAGTAAGGTAGCGCATGCTGTCCATGGAACCACCTCCACCGCCTCCCCCCTTCATACTGGTGGTGGCTACTGCTGTCTCCGAATACCCGGGGTAGACTTCGATGCTGCTCAGGTCATTGATGCCCCAGAGCTGGCTGGTAGCGTTCTTTTGCAAGCCAACCGCCAATGAGACAAGGATCACCACGGCCGCCGTGCCGATGACAACACCGATGGCAGTGAGCACAACCCTGCCTTTTCGGCGGTTCAGGTTGTAGAAAACCAGGCTGACCAGGTCAAGGAATTTCATAAACGCTCAGCCTACCCCTTAAAAACTGGTGCGCTCTCGGCAGGAGCCGTATCAGTTGGG
>Ga0116157_10004712_pt1 | contig 12696 bp, 7 predicted proteins | sample AD_UKC048_MetaG_FD_89882 | JGI IMG/M metagenome (GOLD analysis project Ga0116157, IMG submission 89882) | Active sludge microbial communities of municipal wastewater-treating anaerobic digesters from USA - AD_UKC048_MetaG | ecosystem: Engineered > Bioreactor > Anaerobic > Digestate | place: USA... | reverse complement strand
CCGACGTCCGGACTCGCTTCCCGCGACTCGACAAACAGCGTCTGGCCCTCGGCGTCGGGCGGCGGGTTCCGCAAGGCGGCCTCGTACTCGAATGTGTCCACCTGGAATCCGCCCCCCTGGCCCGATTGGCTCAAACGGACAAAGACCTGGTCGGCCGGCAACAGCGACTGCGGCAGGTCGGCCCGCCCGCCCAGCTTCTGGCCGTCGAACTCCGCCACAGCTACCCAGGACTGTCCGTCCCGACTCGCATCGATCCGGAACACACCCGCCGTGTAGTGATTGATGGCCGCGCGCAGACTGGCGGACACTTGGGGACTGCCGGACACGGCGAACCGATAGATCACCTCGGCGCCCGGCCAGAACACCCAGCGGTTCGAGTTGAATCCGGCCTGATTCGTCACCAGCGGGCGATGGTAATTGGCCCCGCGCCAGTTCAGGTTCGGCTCGAACCGATACACCCCGGCGCGAATGCTCTCGGCCTCGCCCAACTCGATGCCCGGAGCCATTGCGGCGTGCGCCGCAAACACCGGAACCAGTTCGACACAGTCGAAATCCAGTCGTCCGCCGACCTCCCATTGCCCGAGTCGCGCGAAATCGCGCGGGTTGTTGTGCGGGTTGATGAAGATGAACTCCTCACGCCCCCAACGATGGCCGAGCGGGAAATCCCGATTCACCCGGCTCGGCCCGGACATCGCAGTCCCCCCGCGCGCCTCGGCCGCGCGTCGTCCCATGAAGCCAAAGCAGTACAGGCCCCCGGGCTGCAGCGCCAAATCCGCCGTCCGCCACCAGTTGGGTTCCTTGCCATCGCCTTCGAGCGCAATGCAGACCTGGCCGTCGGCAGCGTTGCCTTCAGCGCGCACGACGCGGCCGTTGCCGCCCGAAAGGGTCCATCCTTCGACGCGATCCTGCGATCGCTCGAAGCTCGGGTTGGGCATGAGGTTCTGGCCGAGACACGCGGCGTCGAACGTAAAAACGGCGCCCGCCCAGGCAATGAGGAGAACGGTGTTCTTCATGGTCAATTCTGCGTCTGGCCATACGCCCATTGATCCAGGCTGACAACAGGAATTCACTGCCCATTTCACTGTCGCCAGGGATAACGCTTCCAGTGATCCTCGATGCGGGAAAGCGGGAATCAGCCCGCGGGAAAGCCGGCAGAAGGCCCGCAGGAAAGAGTTGAACCGGGCCGAGCCGACGGCCCATGCTGGCCGGTGCTGGGCATGGCGCGCCGGAAATCTGTGTCCTCGTCCCCTCATGCGATGTCCCGGCTTGGCCGGCATGGGCCCGCCGAGGCGCCCGGCAGGCGCCACAACGCGATGTGAGCTATGCGGAAGAGAAGAAGCAAGCGGCTCGCCAGGTTCCTCGCCATTGCCGCGCTGGTGTGCGCGGCCGGTCTTGCCGCATGCAAAGTGTGGCTGGATGCGGCGTACTTCGACGGCTACGACCCAAACGCACCCTTGAACTTCGAGGTGGCCCTGGTCGAGGAAAGACAGGCTTACACGTGGACGAAATTCTACTACACAGGCGCACGGGGCGATCGCGTCCCGGCTGTGATGGCGACCCCAAAGAATGCCCCCGGTCCGCTGCCTTGCGTGGTGTTCCTGCACGGGATCGGGAACGACAAGGAGTTCATGGCGCGGCGCAAACTCGATGTGCCATTCGTCCAGGCCGGATTCGCGTTCGTCTGTTTCGACCAATTGATGCGGGGCGAGCGGAAAGTGAAGGGCGGACTCGCGGGGCTCGAGGCCTTTCGCGTCCGGGCTTCGCGAACCGTCAACGACACCCGGCGCCTGATCGATTACCTGGTCACCCGACCCGACATCGCGACCAACCGCATCTACCTCTGCGGGGCGAGCTACGGCGCCATGACGGGGAGCACCGCTACGGCCTTTGACGAGCGCATCCGCGCCGCCGTGCTGGTCTATGGGGGCGGACGCATGGTCTGCTTGCTCTCCTCGCCCACCGTGATCGAGGCCGCGGGGAAGTGGCGCCATCTTCTGTGGCTGCCAGCCTGGTACTTCACCAGCGTCTGGGACCCGGTCAGATATGCCGGCGCCATCGCCCCCAGACCGGTCCTGATCCAGAACGGCAAGGCGGACACGGTGATCCCGCCCGCGTGCGCCCGCGCCCTCCAGGAAGCAGCCCGAGAACCCAAGACCATCCAATGGTACGACGGGGATCACCTGGGCAAGACGCGCGACTTGGACCTCCCGACCGTCAACGCCGTTCTGGCCGAAGCGGTCAGCTTTCTCGATCGCGAGGATGCCCTTGGCCGCCCGCCGAAACGCGAGAGTCAGGGCGCATTCTAAGTCACGTTGCCCACGCACTCGAGCAACGCAGCAGCACACTCGACCGCATCGCCTCAGAAAATTGAAAGCCGGCCGCCCCGCGGGCGCCGGCTTGATCGGATCGCCAACTTGAGTTGGCCAATTATGGAACAACGCTGAATCCGGTCTGGTTGATGGCTGCGAGCACCTGGTCGCGCGAGACTTTCTTCGGATCGAACGACACAACCGCCCGGCCGCTCTGGTGACAGACGCCCTCCGCCTTCGCGCCCTTCACGCCGGCAACAGCCTGGGTCACCTTCGCCGAGCAATCCTCGCACTTCAGTCCGTTGACCCTCACGGTCAGGACCTCTTTCTCAACCTTCAACCCCGTTTGCTCGATCGCCGCCACCAATTGCGCGTCCTTCACCCGCTTCGCATCAATGGCCATCACGGCCTTGCCCGACTTCGCGCACACCTTCGGCTCGACCACGCCGTCCAAACCGGCAACCGCCTTCGTCACCTTGGCCGCCTGGTCCGGGCACGTCAGGCCCGTCAGCGTGTACTCGACCTTGGTCAGCTTGTCGCATTTCGAGTCGGCGCACGACGCCTTGGCGGCACTGCTCGCCGGGCATGGACACGCCTCGGCGCAACTGGCCGGACAGGCCTTCGCACAGGCCTCGGCACACTCGGTCTTGCACTCGCCCGCAATCACGGCCAGCGGAACCGCCGCCGCAATGCCCAACGCCGCCACGAACTTCATCATTTTGTTCATAGGATTCCTTTCCAGGTTGCTCATTGATTGACTTGTCCTGTGACTGGTCACGGCCGCCAGACTCGGGCTCGAACCGCCGAACCCCATCCCGCCGCACGACCATTCCATCATCTCATTATCATCATAACTCTAAAGACTGGTAAAATGAGGGGTGTTCATGGTATTGTCAAGTCACTCTAACCAAAAAATGTCGAAGGCCTGCGCCTGCATGGTGCGGGCCGAGTCCTGGAACCTGAGATGCCGGATCGAATCCCATTCGAGGACATCGAGCAGATGCTCGGCGCGGTGCGCGCATTGGGACTCAAGGTCGTGGTGTCGGAATTGGACATCGATGTCGTGCAGCGGTGGCAATGGTGGGCGGACGGCGGCAAACGGCGCAAGGAACTGGCGCGTTCATTTGTCAACTATTTAGATGCGACCCCATTGTCTTTCCAACTATTTAGATGCGACCCCATTGTCTTTCCGGCGCCATGGGTCATCGCACGATGCCATGCCGCCTTGCACTGACTTGAAATGATCATCGCCCCGCAGACCATCAGTATACACTCGAGGCGCTGAATGGCCCGATCACTGAGAATACCGGTGACGGATGCCTGCAATGCTGTGACCATCCGCATGCAACAGACTCGAATATGCGCTCGGTAAATCTCGAAGCGGGCCGGCCCACGGTCGACGAGGCGCGGCGACGGTTGCTTGCGGCCATCGATGCCGCCCGCAAGAGCCGCATCCGCGTGGTCAAGGTGATCCACGGATGGGGTTCGAGCGGCGAGGGCGGCGCGCTGGGACCGGCCATCCGCAGGTCCCTCCGGCTGCGGGTCAAGGAAGGCCGGGCGGTGGCTGTCGTGCCTGGGGAACGGTTCTCGTCGGACACCGCCGAGGGACGGGAACTTCTGCGCCGCCACCCCTCGCTGCACTCGGATCGGGACTTCAACCGCGCCAACCCCGGCATCACAATCGTCGAGCTTGCCCCTTGAAACCGGCGCGGCCGGGGCCGGTGCGGAGTCGCCTATTGGTTCCTGCCGAGCGCCGGCGACTTCGGGCCGGAGGGAGAGGCCTGTCCTGAGACAAAGCGAAGCGAAGCACGGGGGCGGTCCGTGATGCCTGGGACTTGGACTGGTCTGAGTCAGCGCCTCGCCAAACAGAGGATGCGTTTGAAGTCGCGCAGGAAGACCTGGCCGTCGCTGATGGCGGGCGAGGCGTAGCAGTTCTCGGCCAGTTCGTACTGCGCGACGCGCTCGAATTGCGGGCCGGGTTTGATCACGTTCACCTGGCCGTCATCGTTGATGAAGTAGACGAGTCCGCCCGCCAGAACCGGCGAAGCGTGTGTCCGCCCCAATCTCTCCTGCCAGAGCACGGTGCCCGAGGCCGCCTCGTAGCAGAAAGCGACCCCTGCATTGTTGACGCTCAGCAGGCAGTCCCCGGCGACGATCATGGAAGGAACATAAGGCGCGCCCTTGGTGTCGCGCCACGCGACGTGGGTTTGGGTGACGTCACCGCGACCGTCGGGCCGAATGGCCAGGAGGACTTGCCGAGGCCAACTGCTGCTGATGAAGACCAGTCCGGCTCGCGCGCTGTAAACGGGCGTGGCCACGAATTCCTCCGACGGGCCATCGACGGTCCAGAGCGATTCGCCGGTGTCCGGGTCGAAACCGGTCACGCAGCGGTCGCCACACTCGATCATCTGCATGCGCCCGGCAAGTTCGCGGATCAGCGGCGCGCTGTAGCTGATTCCTTTGCGGGTCCGGTTGACGCGCCACAGTTCCTTGCCATCCCGCCGGTCCAATGCCACCAGGAACGAGTCGCCCTTGCTGTCGCCATTCACAATGACCTTGTCCCGGTAAAGCACCGGTTCGTTGCTGAAGCCCCAGCCCCCCTCGTGCGTGCCGGGCCGGACGAGCCAGAGCTGCTTGCCGGTTGCGGCATCGTGCGCCGCGGCGACGATTTCATCGCCGACGCGGAAGACGGCATAGACGCGCTCGCCGTCCGTGGCCGGCGTGCCTGAGGCATAGCTGTTTTCCTTGTGCAACTTCTCGAGCGGCCCCTTTACGACCGTCTGCTGCCACAGGATGTTGCCTGTGGCCCGGTCGAGGCACAGGCAAATGCGCTCCGTGGTGTCAGTCAGGGCGGTCGCGGTGAATACGCGATCGCCCCAGACGATCGGAGAGGCGTGGCCAATGCCGGGTATTTCCGTCTGCCAAACCGCATTCGTCGGATCCCAATTGACGGGAACGTTCTGCTCGATCGACGTGCCGTCCCCACGGGGACCGCGCCAGCCGGGCCAGGGCTCGGCGCAGGCGGAAGCCACAACGAGAGCGGCGAGGAGGCCTGAGGCGATGGGGGCGGCGACAATCGGTTTCATCATGGCCGCGGGATTATCAGGGAGACCCCGGCGAAGGCAAGAGCCGTTGCATGCGAACGTGGGCAGGCTCAGAGCCTCCCTCGATTCCATCGTTTTAGATGCGACCCCATTGCGATTGTCCGACCGCCGCAGCTACGCCGAGGGCAACGACGAACCCGAGAGCGCCCGGTGCGCCGCCGGGTCCGGGGAGGCATTGGTCGAGGCAGCCGTTCGCCTGCTGACGGCCCTGCGGCAGTAGCCCGCATGGTTCACAGCCTTGGATCCACAGGCTCGCTCTCCATTGCCAAGACCCCGAAGACAGCTTCATGCACCCGCCGGAGAGGTTCTTCGCGGACGAACCGCTCGAGCGACTCGATTCCCAGCGCAAACTCGCGCAGCGCCAAAGAACGCTTCGTGGAAAGCCCTCGTGAGCGCAGCCGTTCGAGGTTCTCGGTCGCCGTGTATTCCGCGCCGTAAATGATGCGCAGATACTCCCGGCCGCGACACTTGACAGCAGGCTGCACGAGGCCTCGCCGATTTCTGGCGATGAACTCCAGCGGCTTGACCACCATGCCTTCTCCGCCCCGCGCGGTCAGTTCTTCCCACCAACGAATGCCATCGGCTTCGCTGCCGGGGTCGGTCACGTCAACCACGCGGAAGGGCGTTTCGGTGAGAATGCCGCCCGCCAGCCGCCCCAGCGTCCGCATGTGCCAGTCGTGCGGCTTGTCCACGTGGACTTTTCCCTCCGTGGCGAGCAGATGGAAGGGGGCGAGCTTCAAATCGTCCACCGACTTCACCGGCCAGCAATAGCGGCGATAGGCCCGGACATAGTCCCGCACCATGTCGCGACGAGCCGTCGTCCGGGCCATGAGTTCTCCGACGTCAAGACCCCGCGCGACCGTTTGCGTCACTGCGGTTTCTTCCGCGGCCAATGTGGCGTGGGCCGCGACTCCAACTGCGGCGTATTGCTGCTTCAACAACTCCTGCGCCTTGGCCGACCAAGGCATCAACTCGCAGTCGAGGCAAAGCCAGTCGGTCTCAAACGCCTCCCAGAAGCCGGCCTTGGTGACGGCAGTCCGAACGTGGTCGAGGAACGCGCACTCCAGAGGCGGGGTGTCGAAAAACCTCCTGCCGGTGCGGGTGTAGCAGATGCCGGCGCCCTCGCCTGTCACCCCGAAGGTCCTCCGAGCGGCCTCTTCGTGTCGGCACACAACCACGACCGCGCGCGAGCCCATGTGCTTCTCTTCACAAACGACGCGCGGGACGCCGGCGTGCCGGTAATAGGCAAACGCTTCAGCCGGATGTTCGAGGAGTCCCGGCGCGTGGCTCGCCTCACACGGAGACATCGTCGGCGGGAGGTAAATCAGCCACTTGGGATTCGCTGCGAACCGGCTCATGACTTCCAGCGCGGCCGCCGCGTTCTCCTCGCGGATGGTCACGTTGCCCTGGAGACGCGTGCTGACGATGCGTTTGCCCGTGACATCGGCCAGGTCGAGCAGGTCGTCATGCTGCTGCTGTGCCGACAATGCGGGCGCCCGGTCATCGGGCGGCAGAAACGGTCTGCGAGGTTCGGCGTAGGTCAGTCTCGCGGGGACGGAGACGATTTCCTTTTCGGGATAGCGCAGGGCCGTCAGTCGCCCTCCGTAGACGCAACCGGTATCGATGTTGATGGTGCGGTTCAGCCATTCGGGTTCCGGGACGGGCGTGTGGCCATACACGACCGTGGCCGCTCCGCGATACTCAGCCGCCCAGTTGTAGCGGACGGGCAGACCAAACTCGTCCGTCTCGCCGGTCGTCTCGCCGTAAAGGGCGAACTCGCGCACCGCCCCCGACCCGCGGCCTTGCATCGCCTCCTTCATGCCCGCGTGCGCGACGACCAGCTTCCCATCGTCCAGCACGTAATGGCTCACCAGATCATCAATGAACTCCGCAGCCTGGTTGCGGAATGCCTCCGATTCGTCGGCCAGTTGTGCCAGAGACTCGGCCAGGCCGTGCGTGATCTGCGCGTCCCGCCCGCGCAGCTTGCGCACCAGTTTCGCGTCGTGATTGCCCGGGACGCACAATGCCGCGCCATGGGCCACCGCGTTCATCACCAGCTTGAGCACCTGCGGGGTCTTCGGCCCGCGGTCCACAAGATCGCCGAGGAAGACAAGCTTGCGACCGGGGGCGGGCTGAACGGTGAAGGCCGCCTGGTCCACGACGCAACCCAGTTGCCGCAGAAGTTCCACGAGTTCATCGAAGCAGCCGTGGACATCGCCGATGATGTCGAAGGGGCCGTGCTCGTGCCTCAGGTTGTTCCAGAGCGGCTGGCGCTCGATGACCACGGCATCAATGTCTTCGGACGTCCGCAGCAGATGCACATGGCGGAAACCCTCGCGCTCGAGCGCGCGCAGGGCGCGACGCAACTGCTGCGCCTGCTGCCGAATGACATGCGGGCCGAAATCCCGGTCGGGTCGGGCCCTGTTCCGGTCGTGCGCGATTCGCTCCGGCACAGCGAGCACGATGGCCACCGGCAGACAATGGAACTCACGCGCGAGTGCCACCAGCGGCTTGCGGGCCTCCGTTTGGACGTTGGTGGCGTCAATCACCGTGAGCTTGCCCGCCGCCAACCGCTTGGAGGCAATGAAGTGCATCACGGCAAAAGCGTCGTTTGTGGCGGCCTGGTTGTTTTCGTCGTCCGAGACAAGGGCGCGGCAATCGTCCGACGACAGAATCTCGGTCCGCCTGAAGTGCTTTCGGGCAAACGTGCTCTTGCCCGAGCCGGAGACGCCGATGAGCACGACAAGAGAGAGTTCGGGAATCGTGAGGGTCATGGCGTCTCCCGGAGTGCGTCTCTGGCCCGCATGGGACCCCGTTTTCGAGTGTCGGGCTTCGCGTTGGTCACAACTCCTTGAAACATGCGGTTCGAGAGAAATGGAGTTTGTCAGCCGATCTGAAACACCCCCATTTGCGTCGGCGAACCGACAGCCGGATCGTCCGGGCCGACCGGCAGATAACCGACTCGATAGCCGAAGCGCGCGGCGACGCCGTCGGCCCACGCCTGGAACTCAGCACGAGTCCACTCGAAACGGTGGTCCTTGTGGCGGAACTGTCCCGCCGGCAGCGTTTCCCAGAGGACGTTGTATTCGCGATTGGGGGTCGAGATGACGATGGCTTTCGGCCTGGCACACTCGAAGAGCACCCGCTCGAACGCCGCCAGACGCGGCGCATCGAGGTGTTCGATGACTTCGACAACGGCGGCAGCGTCAAAGCCGGCCAGACGTCGGTCGCGGTAGATGAGCGAGCCGTGCAACAGACGCAGCCGCTGCTTTTGCGCCGGCGGCAGGCGGTCGTAATGCAGCCGGTCGCGAGCCATATCGAGCGCCCGATGCGACACGTCCATGCCGACGATCTCAGTGAACTGTCTTTCCTTGAGCAGGGTCTGGAGCAGGCGGCCCTCACCGCAGCCAAGGTCAAGAACGCGATTCGCGCCCGTGCTTTTCAGAGCGGCCAGCACCGCGCCGAGACGTTGCTCGTTCAGGCTCAAGCTCTGCTCGATGGCCTCTTCCTCGCGCGCATGGGACTCGGCGGCTGAATCGGGATCGGGCTCGCTTTCATCTGCCAGTCGCGCCAGGGCACTATCCACGAGCTTGCGCTGGTGCTTGAGATAGCGGCGGGTGATGGCTTCGCGCGCCGGATGCGAGGACAGCCAGCCTTCGCCATGACGGAGGAGTTTCTCGACCTCGTCGTCGCCAACCCAGTAGTGCTTGTCGTTGTCCAGCACCGGCACGAGAACGTAGAGATGGGTCAGGACGGCGCGCAGCGGCAGCAGAGCCTCCAACTCGACCTGGAAATACGAGCTGTCGCCCCACTCCGGGAATGTCTCGTCCAGCGGCAGACGACGCGCAGCCGCTCGGTAGCCAAGGGGCTCGAAGAGGTCACGCAGGAACTTCTCGCCGCCCCGGCACGGCAACGCCGCGAGGTTCACGCGCAGCGGCAAGGGCGTATCGACCAGTTCAGGGCGTTCCCTGCTCCTGCCGGAAAGAGCGCTCCCGAAGACATCGGCAATCGCCACACTCAGAAACGAGGACGCGGCATAGGGACGGTCGTTGACGTATTGCTCGAGGGCGCCACCTTCGCCCGCCGGCCCCCGACGGTTGCGCACCAGACCGACCGGATCGACTTCAACAAGCAGCGCGACCGTGCATCGCTCCAGCGCGGCCTCGGGATAGAAGACATGGGCCGTTCCGAACGAAAGGCTGAACGACTGCGGGCGGGCCGGGTTCTTGCGGAGCAGATAACCGAGGTCCGTCGCCGGGCGGTGTGTTGTGGTCAGCGTGAGCAACATGGCCGCGGGAACCTCAGGCGCCGATGCGCATTTTCACCTGTTGAGAGAGCGTGAGGAAAGACACAGGGACTTCAGCCGCCCGTTTCTCAACTCGCTCGTGCCCGCCCCACGACGTTCGTGCGTTCCACGGCCAGAGGGGCCGGCGGTGCGGCCAGGCAAAGCCGCTTTCGCAGCGGCATCGAAAACGGTCGGCGGTTCTCGGTTGGCATGGTTTGTTTGTGAACTCGGGGTTGCAGCATAGCCACAAACCCGTGGCCGTCGCCAGCACAGTTTCCAGGAATGGCCGCGCCATGCCCGGGCGCTCCTCCAACAGGATTTCATGTGTCAACACCACGGAGCCGGGCTCCCTCCTGGCGAAGCTCCCACACTGGCGCGCGAGTTGTCGGCGAAGGTGAGCGAGAGCCTTCTGGGGTTGTGCCAAGCGCCGATCCTGGAAGCGCGATGGGGCAAGCCTCTGGACCGCCTCCCTGGCGCGCTTCGCTTGGCGCAGGGAGGCGTGCGCTTCAGCGCCCCCTTTCCATGTCGAGGTCTGTGGAGAACCGGCCTCGGTCGGCGGGGCGCGGGCGCAATCGAGGAGTGCGCCCGCGCCGATGCGACGGTCATAATCTCGAGCCTCGATAGAACCTGGGACCGCCCGCCGCCAGCGGGTCGACGGTAATCGTGCTCTCGGGCAGGCGGGTGTACGGGCCGGTGACAACCTCCGCCACTTCGAGCGTGCCGTCTGTGGCGATGGTCAACTGCCCGTTGGGCGTCCTGGTCAGGCTGATCGTTGGCGGCGCCGCCAGCTTGAGCACTTCGAGGGTGAAGCCGTCGAGGATGGCGTTCACGTCCGTGAGGTCCGGACGCGGTGCGGCGGCGGCATCGAGGACGACCCAGAGGCTGTCGCGCGGGGTGGTGAATTCGAAAGACACCATCGCCCCGGCGGCGGTGTTGTTGACGCCGCCCTGGATTTCATTGGGAACGAAGTTCTCGGCGATCACGAGGCCGTCCGCGTAGACATTGAAACCGCGGGGGGCGCAGCACTGCTCGTAGAAGAACATCTGCATCTTGTAGGTGCTTCCAGGAACCAAACCGGTCAATCGGATCGAGACGATCGGCGCGTAGCGGATCGACTGGGTGACTTTCTCGAGCACATTGTCCGCGGGGCTGTCCCCGTAGTTGGGGGTGTCCCAATTGGGCAGGTTGTCGACGGCCGTGATGGTGACGCCCGGCACTGTCTCGGCGGTGAAGTCGGCATCGTATGCCTTGCCCGCCGCGCCGGCTGTGCTGACGTTGACCGCGTAGAGGAAGTTCCCCTGGAAATCCACGCCGTCGGTCGGGTTACTCATCGCATCGAAGCCCTCGCCCGGATCGCCGCCGGTGAACCGCTCGATCTTGATGTGACTGAACGCCGCCGGCAGATCGAGCGGGTTGGTCCCCGCCGCCACCTCGTCGGCGTCACTGAGACCATCGTCGTCCGTGTCCCGCTTGAGCGGGTTGGTTTTGTGCATCTTGAGTTCGTCGCCGTCCTTGAGGCCATCGCCGTCGGTGTCCGCCCGGCCGGGGTCCGTGCCGTGGGTCTTGATCTCCTCGGCGTCCGTGAGACCGTCCTTGTCGGGATCGGCCTTTGCCGGGTTGGTGTAGCTGATGAACTCCTCGGTGTTGGTGAGGGTGTCTGCGTCGGGGTCGCCGTTGCCGTTCTGGGTCAGGTTGCCGAAGGCGTCCATCTCCCAGGCGTCCGGCAAGCCATCGCTGTCGGTGTCCGAGGCGGCGCTGATGAGTTCAAGCGTCACCGCCTGGAGGAGCGCGTTATGGTCGGTGATTTCCGGCGTGGTGACGCCACGGCCATCGAGCACGGCGGTGACGAGGTTGCTGCGGGCGACGAATGTGTGGGCGACGACGACGCCCGAGGTCTTGGTGTAGCCGCCTTGGTAGAGGGGCAGGTTGAAGTCGTCGAGGAGTTGACGGCTGTCGACGAAGACGTCCCAGCCGCGGGCCCAGCCTTCCTCGGCGCTGACAAGCTGGAGTTTGTACACAGCGCCCACTTCGAGCAGGCCGAGTTCCACGACGACATTGGGCTGGGCGGCGCTGGCGGCGTCACTCCAGCGGATCGTGTTCATGAACAGCTCGATCAGGTCGTCGTTCATGCTGTCGCCAAAACTCGGGTCCGGATGCCAGTTCACGGCCCGGTTCCCGGCCGTGATGGCGACGCCTTCGACGTACGGGGGCAGGGGGACTTCAGCGCTGTAGTAATCCAGGTCTGGGACGAAGTTCGCGTCCCGAATCGGGCCGACGGGGTCGGCTGTGCCCAGGTGGATCGCATAGAGGAAGGTGCCATCAAGATCGAGACCTTCGCCGGCATCGCCGCCGGTGAACATGCGGATCTGGGTGGCGGTTTTGACGCTGTCCTTATCAAGCGGGTCGGTGAGCAGAGTGAGTTCATCGCAGTCGTTGACGCCATCGCTGTCGGTGTCGGCTTTGAGAGGGTCGGTCTTGGCCACGTTGATCTCCTTGGCATCCCCGAGCCGGTCGCCGTCGGTGTCGGCCGAGGCTGGGTTCGTTCCATGGGTCTTGACCTCGGCGGCGTCGCCCAGTCCATCGCCATCGGTGTCGGGATTGGCGGGATTGCTGCCGGCGGTCACTTCCTCCTTGTCGTTGAGACCGTCGTTGTCGGTGTCTGGTTTGGTCGGATCGCTTTGGGCATTGAACTCGCCCAGGTTGTCCAAACCGTCCCCGTCCGGATCGGTTGTCCCTGATTCGGCGGAAATGTCGCCAAAGTACTCGACTTCCCAGGGATCGGACAGGCCGTCGCCGTCGCTGTCCGTGGCTTCGGCGACTTCTTCGAGTGTGACGGCGCTCAGGATGGCGTTGTGGTCGGTGTAGGCCGGGGTGGTGGTCCCGGCGCCATTGACGGTCAGCAGGAGCGTGTCGGTGGTGGCGAGGAAGCTGTGGCCGATGACCGCGCCGCTCCGCTGGTTGTTGATCCCGCCGTGAATCACGTAAGGCGCGAACTCAT
>Ga0116157_10004706_pt1 | contig 12706 bp, 7 predicted proteins | sample AD_UKC048_MetaG_FD_89882 | JGI IMG/M metagenome (GOLD analysis project Ga0116157, IMG submission 89882) | Active sludge microbial communities of municipal wastewater-treating anaerobic digesters from USA - AD_UKC048_MetaG | ecosystem: Engineered > Bioreactor > Anaerobic > Digestate | place: USA... | reverse complement strand
CTGTATCGTTCTTAGATTGAAGAGCCGCTTTTGAATTAAAGACTTGCCCCGAATTTGCAGACTTATCAACTCGACCTGCATCGCTCTTGAGTTGTTTCGCCTGCCGATAAGGCTCATGGGGACTAAGAAAGCGAAGCCAGCAACCAGACAAAATCGCAGTCGCAAGGAAGTTGAGCGAACCGATTGCAGGTGGTCACGAAGTGTTTATGCTTGCTTGGGTTTCACCCCGTGAGATTTTCGGTGCTTTGGCGAAGCTAAAGAGTGATTGCTGTTACTAGGTGAATAGCAAAGCAGGGGATATTTTTAGGAAATTTAAGGTGAAATTTACCTTAATAAGTGGATTTAACATTAGTATTTTTTCTAATGTAGATTGATAATCTTATTCAAGAAAAATAAGTACATAGAATGATATTAAATAATGCAATATAGCCCTCATCAACTACATATGGAAAGTTAGTGTTCAATGTGCTCGGAGACGTTGCGCAATTCAAACGTGAGCTTATCAATGAGCGCGCAAGGGAAGGCATAATCAAGGCCAAGGCGCGTGGCGTCAAGTTTGGTCGGTCAAAGAAAGCGAATGCCGCGATGGTGAGTACGATTTATCTGATGCGCATTCATGGACTGGAAGCAAATCAGAGCTTGCCAAGAAGTATCTAATCAGCAGAGCCACTTTGTATAGGATTATTGAAAATAAACCTAGATGAATCGCAGGTAATTCTTACATAGAAACCTAGTACATACAAATGTCCATCAATTTAACCAAATCAAAATAACAACATAAATCGCTTCACCCTAACAGTCATACACTGGTACACTTCTTTAACCTATTTTCATAGATTTAAGGCTACTTTCACATGTCTGAGCCATGGGTAAAAGTTGAAGACCTAGCTGAACACTTAAGTGTTGCAAAAGATACGATCTATAAATGGATTGCATCGCGGAATCTTCCTGCTCATCGCGTTGGTCGTCTATGGAAGTTTAAGATTTCAGAAGTTGATGAATGGATTAGAGCAGGTAAAGCCGCTGATCTAAATGATTCACAAAAGAGCGACAGTGAGGTGGGTTAGCCTAATAAGCATCCCAGAAAACAATGCCGCATATTGAAAATTTAATCGCAAGTATTGATGGAACAAGCACATTAAGAAGCCGTATTGTTTGGTTAGTTGGGCTGCCAGGTACAGGGAAAACATCCCTACTATACCGTCTCATGGAAATGCGCTCTAATTACCAACATGTAAATATTAACAAATTACTATGTGAAAAACTTTTAGATGATGCGCCAGATAAGCGGAGATTCATTGGTGGCACCTACCTTGCTGAGATATTAAGACCAAAAGCCAATGACGCATGGCTTGTCGACAATATAGAGGTTTTGTTCTCAAATGAGCTCAAGTTATCTATAGTTGACAGTCTCAAGGCGCTTGCCCAGCAAGCACCACTTGTTGTGGCTTGGCCAGGAAAATATGAAAACGGCAGGCTCATCTATGGAGCCCGTACTCATTTAGACTATTACGAATATCCACTAGACTCACCAGTAGTGGTGGATCTTAATAACACTAAAAATCAGGGGTAATAATGCGTTACGGAGATGTTGTTCACTTTGACCCAATTGAATCAATCGTTCAGCTGAGGTTGGCAGGCCAAGAAGATGAAGCACTTAAGCTGATTAAAAACTATGTGATCTCTGATGAGATGGCTGAAAAAATAAATGCCGTTATTTTCAATCACCTTCAGTTTGATGAGCCAGCCGATAACAAAGCACAGTTGATTGTGGGTAACTATGGCACAGGTAAGTCACATTTGATGTCGGTAATTTCATTGCTGGCTGAAGATGCCAAGTACGTCCAATACATAAGACATCCCAAAGTTGCAGAGAATGCTGCACAAATTGCCGGTAAATTCAAAGTTCACCGCATTGAAATATCAAGCCAAATGGGACTGAGGGACATTATTACCCATGAACTAGAAACTTTCTTGGCTGGGCATGATATTACTTTTAAATTTCCACCAGCCGATCAAATCACTAACTCCAAGGATGCTCTTGAACAGATGATGGCGGCGTTCGCTGAGCGCTTCCCTGACCAAGGTCTGCTGTTAGTTGTAGATGAGTTTTTGGAGTACCTGCGCTCACGTAATGGCAATGAATTGATTTACGACCTTTCATTCCTACGAGAAATTGGTGAAATCTGTAAGAACACCCGATTCCGTTTTATCGCGGGTGTACAGGAAGCCATCTTTGATTCTGCTAAATTCGAGTTTGTAGCAGATAGTTTACGCAGGATTCGTGACAGATTTGTTCAGCTTCTACTAGCCCAGCAAGACCTCAAGTTTGTCATTGCAGAAAGGCTTCTAAGAAAAACCACTGACCAGCAACAGAAGATTCGTGATTATCTACTTAGTTTTGCTAAGTATTACACCAACATGAATGAGCGTATGGATGACTACGTACGCATGTTCCCCGTGCATCCAGATTACATAGAAGTATTCGAGCGTATACGTTTTGCAGAGAAGCGTGGCGCGTTACAGACTCTTTCTCAAGCTGTAAATGCAATCATAGATAAAGAAGTGCCGATGGATAGGCCCGGCCTAGTGACCTTTGATGCCTTCTGGGACGATATCCGCAGCAATCCCGTTCTACGAAGCGACCCGGACATTAGGCAGGTGATAGATGTTAGTGAAACGCTAGATGACCGCATAAATCATGGAATGAAGCCGACATACAAATCTATGGCTGAGCGCATTATCCATGGCCTTTCTGTCCATAGACTTACAACTGGCGGTGATACCACTGTGCATGTTGGCATGATGGCCAGTGAACTGCGTGACAGCCTATGTTTATATCACCCAGGCGTCGAAGGCATGGGTGGAGTGGCAGCTGATGACTTACTGACTCAAGTACAGACCGTAATGCGCGAGATACTAAAAACGGTTAATGGTCAGTTCATTTCAAAAGGGACTGATACAGAACAGTATTTTCTCGACCTTAAGAAAAACGTTGATTACGACGCACAGATTGACAAAAAGGTAAGCACTTTAGACGACGAGTTGTTGGATCGCGCTTATTACAGCGCTATCCGTCAATTGATGGAATGTTCGGACAACACATACGTAACCGGTCACCGTATTTGGGAGCATCGCATTGAATGGGCCGAACATAAGGTAGATCGCAGTGGATACTTGTTCTTCGGCGCCCCCAATGATCGACCTACAGCACAGCCAGACCGTGATTTCTACATTTACTTCTTACAACCATTTGATCCACCAAAGTTTAAGAAAGAAGACTTGGCTGATGAAGTATTTCTAAAGCTGACTGGGCGTGATGATGTCATAACAAAACTAATAGAAAAGTATGCTGCTGCAAATGATTTGGCATCTTCCAGTTCCGGTCAAGCGAAGGCAATCTATCAGCAGAAAATCTCTGAAGCACTTACAGGTATGGCTAAGTGGCTACAAGAGAAACAGCTTGCAGCCTACGAAGTAACTTACCAAGGCAAGAGTAAAACGCTCAATGATTGGCTTAAAGGCGTAAATATGCGCGAGCGGGCTCGTATAGATGCTAATAGCATTATTGCTTTCAGAGATGTAATTAATGTTGTATCTGGTATTTGTCTTGCACAGCATTTTGAGAATATAGCTCCTAGCTATCCTAAATTTTCCGTGCTGATCACTGAAACCAATCGCAAACAGTCTATTCAATCAGCCTTCCGCGCTCTAGCAGGTGGACAACGTACGCGTGAAGTTTTGGCAGTGCTTGATGCACTTGAAATGTTGCAAGATGATCGTATCGACCCAAGCAAATCAACCTACGCCAAAGCAATCCTTGATCGCTTAAGTGCCAAAGGTGATGGCCAAGTTTTAAATCGTTCAGAACTACTTTCAGGGGCATTTGGGGTTGAGTATTTTGATGATGGTCATAGCCGGCTAGAACCTGATTGGCTGCTGTTAGTCATTGCTTGCTTGGTTTACTCTGGAGATGTCGTTCTCGCTATCACTGGAGATAAAATTGATTCTGGCAGACTTAATTTGTTCACTGATAAATCCTTTGATGACCTAACTGGATTCAAGCACTTAGAGCGCCCTAAAGAAATGAATGTCCCTCTGCTGAGAGCATTATTTGAATTACTCAAGCTGCCTTCTGGACATGCACAATTAGTAAGCCAAGGTGATGATGCGCCAGTTAGAGAATTGCAGTCATCTATTACTACATTGGTGAATGACCTACTTACTACCCAAACTCAGATTTCAAGTGGGCTGGCCTTATGGGGTCAAAACCTTTTAACTGAAGATGAAACCAAGGATAACCGCACACGGCTAGAAAAATTAAAGGCGCTTGTCGAGACGCTTTCACCATATAACACAGCAGGCAAGCTTAAGAATTTACGTTTGACAATGGAAGACATCGAATCACAAAAGGTCAATTTAGCTTCACTAGATTTGATTCGAAACATACTTAAAATGATTGGTGACTTAGGCCCATTAGCCAGCTACCTTGCTCAAGCAGAAATGGCATTACCTGAATCAAACGTCTGGGTCGCGACAGCTAGAGAAACTCGCAGTAAAGTAGTTGCAGATTTAATTGCAAACCGTGATTTCAGCCAAGCCCATATTGTTCGTCAATCATTGGATAAGTTAAAACATAATTACATCGCATCATATATTGGCTTACACACCAAGGCGAGACTTGGTGTCTCTGAAGACAAAAACAAGGCAGGTCTCACTAAAGATTCTCGATTAACAGCGCTAACACGACTAGCTACCATCAATCTTATGCCATCTGGGCAACTTACTGACTTTCAAGACCAGCTTGCCGGTCTGAAAAGCTGTAACCAACTATCAGAATCTGAGTTAGCTGGATCGCCAGTCTGCCCACATTGCCAGTTTAAACCAGTTAATGAAACGCTTGCCTTTGCTTCGGCTGCCAATCAATTGACTGAACTTGATGCTCGCTTAGACACAATTTTGTCAGGATGGACACAGACTCTACTGGATAACCTTGAAGATCCAATCATTCAAGAAAACCTAGAATTATTAAAACTGGCGGATAGAACGCTAGTTCAGTCATTCCTTAATAGCAAGAACCTACCAGATCCGCTCACCAGTGAATTCATTACTGCTGTGCAAGAGGCCTTATCTGGCTTGACTAAAGAGATAGTCAAGTTAGCTGACATCCAGTCTGCATTGTTGGCAGGAGGATCTCCAGCCACACCAGAGGAACTCAAGGCAAGGTTCGATAAGTTTATTGCTGAGCATACACGTGGCAAGGATGCCAACAAGCTTAGGTTTGTGGTGGAATAAAAATGCTAAAAAATTGTGATGCGGTTTACTGCTGTGAGTTTTATCAATTCATTCTTTGTGTTGAAAGCTCATGCCTTGGGACTCAAAGCCAAAATTCGCTTGCCATAATGCGTTGCAGGAACATCAGAGGAATGACAAATGAGTGATGGAGGAGCGCTGATAAACTTAGGTGAGTTATCCAAGCCTGCTACAGTGTTAATAGAAAAAGTTTCTGACGCAGTTGGAGGCATTGCTAAACCATGGCAGATTAAGCGTGTAGCTTTAGCAGAAGCGGAAGCGGATATTATCCGTGCTGAATCAAAGATCCAAATTAGCGAACTGGAACAGCGAGCACTTGTCCGAATGGTGCGTGAGGAAGGACAGAAACAAGAAAACATCGAAGGAATTACTGCCAAGGCCATCCCTCATCTTACCCCAGAAGCAACTCCAGAGAACATCGAGAAAGATTGGCTAACGCACTTCTTTGATCGTTGCCGATTAGTTTCAGATCAGGAAATGCAAACTCTTTGGTCGAATGTACTCGCCGGCCAAGCAAATAATCCAGGTACATTTTCTAAAAAAACGGTTGATCTGATCGCATCTCTAGATAGAGCTGATGCACAGCTATTTACAAAATTTTGCTCGTTTGCTTGGATGGTTAATGGTTTGTCTGCATTAGTCCTTGATGAGAATAACGATATCTTTGCTCGTGCAGGCATCAACTTCTCAAGTCTAAATCACCTTGACGATATTGGGTTAATCACATTCAACAATGTTACTGGATTTGTACGTCGTGGATTCTCTAAATACGCTACAGTATTCTATTACGGCAAACCTGTAACTATTGAATTTCCACAAGATCAAAATGAGATGCAATTGGGTAAAGTATTGCTGACTAGGGCCGGTAGTGAACTCGCCAGTATTTGTGGTTCATCCCGCTCAGAAGAATATTTCGAATATGTCTTGTCCGAATGGTTAAAGCAAAATTACATTCTTTCATCACCAATTACTGCTCAAAGCGCTAAGGTATAAATCTACATGAGCACCACTGACATCCTTACACTTACCAACGTTTTTATTACTGCGATCTACGCTTTTCTGACATTCCTAATTATGCGAGCGAATAAAGGTGCGGTTGCCGCCATGCGTGATCAGATGGCCGAACAGTTACGTCCAAGCATTCAGGTGTCAATCAACCTTAGGGTTGGCACCCCTATTTTTCAACTTTCAATTAAAAATGTTGGTCGCTCGCCTGCACGTAATTTACAGATGAATATGGATAAGGATTTTTATCAGTTTGGTAGTAAGTCACCAGACAGAAATCTGGCCAAGCACATAGCATTCACGTTGCCCATAGATAGCCTTCCGCCATCATCAGAACTTATATTCGACTTGGGAATGGCTCAAGATATTTTTGCTGAAAACGCTGATTCATCGGCCTACCCTAAGACCTTTATTGTGACAGCTAAATATCAATTTGGAATTATTAACTACTCTGAGCTGACGCACATTGATTTGCGACCCTACATTGGCAGTGTAATTCCACGTCATCCAATCGCAGAAGAATTGGAACGGATGCGTAAATCTATCGATGACCTCAGAAACGTTATCAAAAAATAATATCCGTTCAAACAATGGATAAAAAAGGCTAATTAGACTATGACTGATCTTTTTAAAAACAATACTTCTGAAAGCGGCCCTGTCGAATGTTTGGGTGAGATATTCCTTAATAATGAAGCAAGGCGTGAGCATTTCCTAGCTATCTTGGAAGATAAATTAAAGGACCCAGATTTCAGGGTTGTTGAAGGGTTCCCGATCGGTACAGATGAAGATATTCTGGCCTTATCGGACCCACCCTATTACACGGCTTGTCCAAACCCATTTATTTCAAACTTCATAAGCGCTTATGGCAAGCCTTATGACCCATCCGAGCCATACAAAAAAGAACCATTTGCCGCTGACGTCAGCGAAGGAAGAAATGATCCAATTTATAACGCTCATAGCTATCACACTAAGGTTCCACATAAAGCGATCATGCGCTACATCTTGCATTACACTCAACCAGGCGATGTCGTATTTGACGGCTTTTGCGGAACTGGGATGGCAGGCGTCGCAGCACAACTGTGTGCTCAACGTAGCGTTGTGGAATCACTGGGCTACAAAGTAGATAGTGAAGGCATTATTTATGACCAAATAATAGAAAATGGGAAAGCAAGCTGGAAGCCATTCTCAATTTTAGGCGAACGTAAAGCGGTCTTAAGTGACCTTTCTCCCGCAGCAACATTTATAGCATATAACTACAATGCTCCAGCTAATCCCATTGAGTTTAATTCTGATATTCAAAAAATTGTTTCAGAAGTTGACGAAGAGTGTGGATGGATGTATGAGACTCTTCACTTTGATGGCATAACAAAATGTCGAATAAATTATTCACTTTGGTCAGACGTATTTAGTTGCCCTGATTGCGCTGGTGAAGTTATATTTTGGGATGCGGCAGTAGATACTATTGCCGGCGAAGTGCGTGATACGTTTGCCTGCCCCCATTGCTCCGCAATACTCTCAAAGCGAAATATGAATCGGTTTTGGGTAACCAAATATGATAGTTTAATTGGACAATTTGTTAAACATGCAAAGCAAGTCCCGGTATTAATTAACTACTCCTTCGGTAAGAAAAAGATTGATAAGAAACCCGATCTTTTTGATTTTTCTTTAATTGAGAAAATTGAAGAAGCAACTATTCCTTATTGGTTCCCAACAGATGAGATTCCAGATGGTTTTAACACGCGCCAGCCAAAGTACTCACATGGCATTTCACATGTCCACCATTTTTTTTATAAGAGAAATTTATGGACCCTTGCTGCCTGTTGGAGTCGAGCCAAATCACAGAAGTTGAAGTTTATATTTACGTCCATGATGTACAAATCTACTCAACTGTGTGCTCCACTAATGTCGAACTACTTTGCTGCACTCAAAGGTGACAGTAGAGGTGGGTGGGTTGGGAAGGAGCGAAGTGGGACACTTTACTGCCCTTCAATCCATAGTGAAGTTCCAATTTTTCCTCAAATTTCTAGTAGAAGCGGAACTGCGTTTATAAATTTAGGTAACTTTAAAAACTTCATCATTAATTCATCCTCAACATCAGCTTTGGACATTAATGCAAATTCTCAGGATTACGTCTTTATTGACCCGCCATTTGGAGCAAATATAAATTACTCTGAAATGAGTTTTTTGTGGGAATCATGGCTAAAAGTTAGAACAAACAACAAAACAGAAGCTATTGAAAATGATATACAACTGAAAGGACCAGATGAATATAGAAAACTAATGACTGAATGTTTCTGTGAAGCTTATAGAATTCTCAAACCAGGGCGCTGGATGACGGTAGAGTTCTCAAACACAAAAGCAGCTGTTTGGAATAATATTCAAACAGCAATATCAGAAGCAGGTTTTATAGTTGCTAATGTGTCTGCTTTAGATAAAAAGCAAGGAAGCATAAATGCTTACATATCTACTGTCGCAGTAAAGCAAGATCTTATAATTTCAGCTTATAAACCTAATGGTGGACTTGAGGATAGGTTCCAGAAATCGGGAGGGAACGTCGACTCAGTTTGGGACTTTGTTAGAACACACCTTGGTTATTTACCCGCTATCAGAGTAAAGAATAGTGAACTTGAATTCATTATGGAGCGTGACCCTCGTATTATATATGATCGTATGGTGGCTTGGTTCGTAAAGCATTCATTCTTGATCCCGCTATCTAGTCAAGAATTCCAAGAGGGATTATCACAACGTTTTTCGGAAAGAGACGGGATGATATTTCTGCCAGAACAGGTTACGGAATATGATCGTAAGCGTATGCAAACTTCAAATGCCCCACAAATGGAGTTATTCGTTTCTGATGAGCGTTCTGCGATTGACTGGCTTACAGACTTTCTTAAACGAAAACCATCTACATATCAAGAAATCAGCCCAGAATTCATTCGGCAATTAGGTGCTGGTTGGAAAAAACATGAGGCAAGACCCGAACTTTCACAATTGCTAGAAGGAAATTTTCTTGTCTATGACCCTAAGGCCAAAGATGGTAATGAAATTCCTTCACAGATACACAGTTACCTTTCAACTAACTGGGCAGAATATCGAAATTTAGAAAAATCCGATCCAAACTTAAAGTCTAAGGCCGCAGATCGTTGGTATGTACCTGATCCGAACAAGGCTCAAGAACTGGAAAAACTGCGTGAGAAATCTTTGTTGAAAGAGTTTGAAATATACAAGACATCAACCTTGCGTAAGCTTAAGGAATTCCGATTAGAAGCTGTGCGCGCAGGATTCAAATTTTGCTGGGGAAATCGTGATTATGCGACCATCATGGCTGTGGCCAAGAAAATCCCAGATGACGTTTTGCAAGAAGATGAGAAGCTACTACTCTGGTATGACCAAGCGGTAACGCGTATGGAGGATGCAGCCTAAGTTCACTGCATGTAAAAAAATCAAGAGGCAGTTGTAAAATATGAACGCAATGGAAATTAATATTTATGAATGATCTATTCACGTCGGATCGACTCAAGTCTAGCCAGGTTGAATGCTTAGGTATGGAATTCACCAACAACGAAACTAGGCGTGAGCACTTTCTGGCTATCCTGCGTGAGCGATTAAAAGATCCTGCTTTTAGGAAAATTGAAGGTTTCCCGATTGGCACAGACGAAGACATTTTGGCGTTATCCGACCCACCATTCTATACGGCCTGCCCAAATCCATTCATAGAAGATTTCATTAAATACTACGGCAAACCTTATGACTCTTTAGTGCCATACAACAAAGAACCTTTTGCAGCGGACGTAAGCGAGGGCAAGAATGATCCGATTTATCTTGCTCACAGCTACCATACGAAGGTTCCACACAAAGCAATCATGCGCTATATACTTCATTACACACAACCAGGTGATGTTGTGTTTGATGGGTTCTGTGGAACTGGAATGACAGGTGTTGCGGCCCAGCTTTGTGGTGACAGATCCGTGGTGGAATCACTTGGCTATCGAGTAGAGGCTGATGGAAATATTCTTGTATCAGAGTTGGAAAATGGCAAAACGATCTGGAAACCATTTTCAAAACTCGGAATGAGGCGAGCAATTCTAAATGATCTTTCTCCTGCAGCAACCTTTATAGCCAGAAACTACAATACGCCAGTCAATGTTTATGCATTTGAGGATGAGGTTAAGCACATATTGGCTGAAGTGGAGGCTGAATGCGGATGGATGTATGAAACAAAACATACAGACGGCAGAGTTGGAAAAATCAATTACACCGTATGGTCGGATGTCTATATATGTCCAGAATGTACCGGTGAAATTGTCTTTTGGAATGTTGCTGTAGATAGAAGTGTGGAAATTGTTAAAGAAGAGTTCTTGTGCCCACATTGTTCCATGACCTTAACCAAGCGAAGTATGGACCGAGCTTGGTTAAGTAAGCTTGACTCTGTGACCAAAAAAACATTAAGACAACCGAAACATGTGCCCGTGTTAATAAATTACAGTCTTAATAGTAAACGCTTTGAAAAGATTCCAGACAATTCTGACTTGCAATTAATTAGCAAAATTGACAATAGTAATATTCCTTATTGGGTGCCAAGTGACAATGTTATCGATGGCAAAGAAATTGGAAGGCTACACCTACTTAAAATTGAACATATTAACCAGATTCTTCCCAATAGAGCCAACTGGATTCTAGGAGCATTTCTTGCTAGGTGTAAAAGTTCAAGACTCAAACTACCGATAACTGCTACATTATTAAATTTGAGCTGGATGTATAGATGGCGAGCCAACGGCAAAGGCGGGACAACATCTGGAACCTACTATATTTGTGCGACCCCACAAGAAAATAATGCATTAAATCAGTTAAAGTCAAAGATCGAAGATTTGAAGAATGCTACTTACAGTGCAGGTAACATACTTTCAAGTCAAGATAGCGGTTCGCTATCTATTAGCGACAATTCCCTAGATTACATTTTTATAGATCCCCCTTTCGGGTCAAATTTAATGTATTCAGAATTAAGTTTTCTCTGGGAAGCATGGTTAAAAGTTAAGACCAATAACAAATCAGAGGCTATTGAAAATAGTGCTCAAGGAAAAGGTGTTAATGAATACCGTCAGCTAATGACCACTTGCTTTATGGAAGCATATAGGGTTTTAAAACCTGGCAGATGGATGACAGTAGAATTTTCAAATACACAAGCTGCCATTTGGAATGCAATTCAGACCGCATTACAAGAAGCCGGCTTTGTAGTGGCGAATGTCTCTGCATTAGACAAAAAACAAGGTAGTTTCAAAGCCGTAACAACAAACACTGCTGTAAAACAAGATCTTGTTATCTCTGCATATAAACCTAATGGTGGGTTGGAGGGTCGGTTTGCTAAGGCTGGAGGAAACGAAGACTCTGCCTGGGATTTTGTGCGCACCCATCTCAAATATCTGCCATCAGTTAAGATAAAAGATGGGCAACTTGAATACATTGCTGAGCGTGATCCACGCATCATCTTTGATCGATTAGTCGCGTGGTTCGTGCGCCATAATTTCCCAGTACCACTTTCAAGTCAAGAATTCCAAGCTGGACTATCACAGCGTTTTTCAGACCGAGATGGCATGGTATTTCTTCCTGAGCAAGTAACTGAATACGACCGTAAACGTATGCAGACCTCCATAGCACCACAGATGGAGCTATTTATTGCTGACGAGCGTTCTGCTATAGATTGGTTGAATGAATATTTAAAGAAAAAGCCTTCAACTTATCAAGAGATTCATCCTGAGTTCATCAGTCAATTGGGAGCAGGTTGGAAAAAACATGAAGCTAAGCCTGAGTTATCACAACTCTTGGAAGGCAACTTCCTTTGCTATGACTCTAAAACTATGTATGGGCATGAGGTGCCATCACAAATCCACAGCTACCTTTCAACTAACTGGTCAGAGTATCGAAATTTGGATAAATCACACCCACACTTAAAAGCCAAGGCCACCGATCGCTGGTATGTGCCTGATCCAAATAAGGCTCAGGAATTAGAAAAGCTGCGTGAAAAATCATTGTTGAAAGAGTTTGAAATCTATAAATCATCAACCTTGCGGAAACTTAAAGAGTTTCGCTTAGAGGCCGTGCGTGCAGGATTCAAATCATGCTGGGGTAATCGTGATTATGCGACCATCATGGCCGTAGCCAAAAAGATTCCAGATGACGTGCTGCAAGAAGATGAGAAGCTACTACTCTGGTATGACCAAGCGGTAACACGTACGGAGGATAACATTTGATCGCACAGCCTACTAATTGGCAATCTGGCGATCGCTGCTGGTTGCCACGTCATGGCACGTCTGGCCAGGTCATTGAGCGCTCTGCGCTGTGGGGTCAGGCGATGGTTCGGGTCTGGCTACCTGAAAAGGATGCAGTGATT
>Ga0116157_10004697_pt1 | contig 12714 bp, 10 predicted proteins | sample AD_UKC048_MetaG_FD_89882 | JGI IMG/M metagenome (GOLD analysis project Ga0116157, IMG submission 89882) | Active sludge microbial communities of municipal wastewater-treating anaerobic digesters from USA - AD_UKC048_MetaG | ecosystem: Engineered > Bioreactor > Anaerobic > Digestate | place: USA... | reverse complement strand
TCCGATTTGTGCACCATAGCAATCTCCATCTGGATTGATGTGGCCAAAGATGGTTATCGTATCATGCTTTTTTATTTGTTCTAGAATTTTCTCAAACATTAAAGGGTGTCAACTTCCTCTTCGGACTCAGCGGGTAAATCTTCTTCAACTTTTTTCTCTTCGAATATTTCGTTATATTCTTTTTCTTCGATTTCCTCTTCCTCGTCATCATCAGCGGCTTCAACATCGCTGTAGACATCTTTCATGTCGATGTGAACTTTATCAAAGGTGTGACGACTGCGAAGATCCCAGGTATTTTCACCCAAGGTGACAAATCTTCCGTCCAACACTAAATTAGTGTAAAAACGGCTGATTTTTTTATCCAATTCTTCTTTGGTGAGATTGGATTCTTTTGCGATGTATTCGCAAATTTCAGCGAACGAAACTGGCTCGCTTTGGCTACTTATGAATTCATAAGTGAGGTCTAATAATGATTTTGGCATATTTTCTCCTTCTCCTTTTACATTTTTTGGGGAGCACTAACACCGACTAATTTGAGGGCGTTTTTTAATACTTGTTTGCTTGCTAAGCAAAGTGCTAAGCGAGAACCGCTAACCGCGAGGTTCTCAAAATCTATTACTCTACATTCGGTATAGAAGTGATGAATACTTTCTGCTAAATCATGAATGTAGTTAGTAATCTTGTATGGGGCTCTTTCTTTTGCGGCATCCTGAACGACACTTTGAAATTGGAAGAGTTGCTTTAATAAAGCTGTTTCGCTCTCCGCTTCAAGTTTTTCTCCCGATAAATCGAGAGCGATATCCTTCCCTTGTTCTAAAATCGAATTCAGTCGCGCATGAGCATATTGAGCATAGTAGACAGGATTGTTCGCGCTTTGTTCAACCGCTAGGTCCATATCAAAATCGAGATGGCCTGTGCTTGCGCGCATAGCAAAGAGATAACGAGTAGAATCAACACCGACTTCTTCGAACAATTCTCTCAATGTGATGGCATTTCCAGTTCTTTTAGAAGCCTTAATTTCAACACCATCTTTAATAATTCTTACCATTTGAATGAGTTCAATTTCTAAAACATCAGCCGAATATCCATGCATCATTAATGCACTTTTCATACGATTGATATAGCCATGATGATCGGCACCGAGAACATCGATTAGCAAATCATATCCACGAGACAATTTATCAACATGATAGACGATATCTGGCATGAAATAAGTATATTGCCCATCGCTCTTTTTAATAACGCGGTCTTTGTCATCGAGATATTTTGTTGTTTTTAAAACCAAAGCATCTCCATCTTGATAAATGTTAGGTTTTAAAAATTCGATTTCTTTTTCGATGGCGCCATTACTGCGAATTTTTAATTCGCTTGAAAAAATATCAAAAACAATACCAAAATCGCGTAAATCCTCTTTAATTCTATCTAGTTCAAGTGCCATTCCGCGTTGTTTAAAATAAGAAATAGGATCATTCATATTTAAAGCTTTGTCGCCTATTTCTTGTATAATTTGTGAAGCAATATGCTTAATATCTTCACCATGGTAGCCATCTTCTGGCATTGGTGTATCTATTCCTAATTGTTGTTGATAACGAGCTTGAATGGATTCAGCAAGATGATCAATTTGATTACCAGCATCGTTGATATAGTACTCACGAGTAACTTGATAACCAGCAAAAGATAAAATTCGGCATATCGAATCTCCGATTGCGGCCCCTCGAGCGTGGCCAACATGTAATTCACCAGTTGGGTTTGCACTTACAAATTCAACATTAATTTTTTTATTTTTTGATTCACCTTTTCCATAATTGTCACCTTGTTCAGCAATCTTGGAAATAACGGCTTGAAGCGAATTGTTTTTGATAAAGAAATTGATAAAACCAGGTCCGGCAATTTCGACTTTTTCAATGCTCTCCATATCGATTTTATCGATAATTCCTTGAGCAACTTCTCGAGGAGATTTTCCAAAAAGACGACTTTTTTTCATGGCGATGTTCGAAGCATAGTCGCCATGTGCGGACTCTCTGCCGTGTTCAATAACAATTTCCTCAAGAGAAACCGATTGACCTAAGTCATTGAGAGCCTTTTGAATCTTATCTTTTAATATTTGTTCAATATTCATATACTTGACACTTTATTATACTTATAGAAAAGTATAAGACAAGTTATTTTCCCTCCAATAATACGATTGCATCTGCTTGAACGGCCTTTTTTTGACCAATTGAATCCATTTTTTCATTCGTTCCAACTTTAACTGAAACACATGAAATATCAATGTTAAGCAAACTAGCAATATTACTTCTCATAGCAATCTTATAGTCTTTAAGTTTGGGTTCTTCCAAACGAATTGAAACATCAATATTTCCCACAGAATAACCGAGATTCTTCATTAGTTTTACGACATGAGAGACAAGTTTTGCACTATCGATGTCTTTATATTTTGAATCTGAGGTTGGAAAATGATCGCCCAAATCACCGAGAGCCAAAGCCCCTAAAATAGCTTCAGAAATCGCGTGAAAAACTACATCTCCATCCGAACGAGCAAGCTCGCCAAAAGGTGCTGGCACTATTACTCCCGCAAGGATTAGTTTCCGATTTGGAATTAACTGATGAATGTCACTTGCAAAACCGATCTTCATATTATTTTTTCCCTGAGACATTGAATTTAAAAAACATAATGTCACCATCCTTTGGAAAATATCCTTTTCCTTGGGTTTTCAATTTGCCCGCTTCTTTGACAGCGTTTTCGCTTCCAAGAGAATGAATATCATCGTAAGCATAAACTTCCGCACAAATAAATCCTCTCTGAAAGTCAGTATGGATAATGCCGGCGCATTCTGGTGCTGACATTCCATTTTGGAATGTCCAAGCGCGGCATTCATCTGCTCCAACGGTAAAAAATGTCGATAGATTAAGGAGTCTATAAGTAGCTCTTATGAGTCGAGCCAAACCTGATTCGTGAATACTTAAATCTTGTAATAACATTTCTTGTTCTTCTTTTGATAAAGTGGAAATTTCACTTTCAATTTGGCAAGAGACAGGAATGACTTCATTTCCTTCTTTGTGAGCGTGTTCAACCACCAATTGGTAAAAAGCAGAGCCCGATGGGTTCGCTAAATCCATTTCGCTGACATTTGCGACATAGATAATGGGTTTTTTGGTTAAGAAGTGGAAATTATTACGACATAGTAATTCCTGTTCCTCATTAAGAGGAACACTGCGAGCAGGAAGCCCTTGTTCAAGAGCGTTTTTAATTAAAGTCAAGACACCCATTTCAAAAATAGAATCCTTATCTTTTAGAATACGGGCCTTATTTTCAATTTTTTCTATTCTTTTATTTACAGTTTCAAAGTCCGCCATGACAAGTTCGAGATTGATAATCTCAATATCACGAATTGGATCAACGCTTGTCTCAACGTGGACAATATCTGGATCTTCAAAGCATCGTACTACTTCTACAATTGCATCACACTCACGAATGTGCGAGAGAAATTGGTTGCCCAATCCTTCACCTTTTGAGGCTCCACGGACTAAACCAGCTATGTCATAGAATTCAATAGTGGCAGGTACTCTTTTTAAAGGTTTAAATAAGTTGGTTAAAAAGTCTAATCGATCGTCCGGCACTGCGACTACTCCAGTGTTGGGATTAATCGTTGCGAAAGGATAGTTGGCTGCTTCAACATGAGAATTAGTAATAGCGTTAAAAAGAGTTGATTTTCCAACATTTGGCAAACCGACAATTCCTGCTTTCAAACCCATAATTCAATACACTCACTAATAGCGTGTATATTATATACGCGTGTAGAAGAAAAACAAAGTCATCTTTAACTCTTTAAACCTTCTAATGGTGATAATGAAGCCACTTTTTTAGCAATAAAAAATGTGGAAAGCATCGAAACGAAAAAGAAAACCACGAACATATAGAGGAGACTAAGAGGATTAACTGAGAACTCAAACTCGAGTTGTGTGAAAAATGATATCTCTCGATTGAGGATGAAATTGATAATAATCAGTTCAATTGCTGATAGTCCAAATGAGATTAATCCAGTCAATATGCTATGAAAATACAAAAACTTTTTAGCTTCTTTTTTGTTGGCTCCCAGACACAATGCGAGGCCAATATCTCTCTTGTTTTCATAAATATGAAGATAATTTGATATCGTCAATAGAAGAGTGGAGATAACTAAAGAAATAACCGAAAAGACCGCCAAAGCAATTTCTATATAACGACAGATTTGATCAACGCTCTGATTTATTGTTTCGAGAGGGTTGACTATTGAATACTGAGGAAAGGCTCGCGAGAGAAGTTTTATTGAGCGATCGCATTTTGAAGAATCTTTGACGTTATAAGCAATTGTATCAACTTGCAAATCAAAACAACTGACTGACAATCGTGATTGAAAAAATCCGATCGGCCAATATGAATCATGGTATATAACTGCTTTAGAGGATTCCACAAGTCCTATAACTTTTACTTCACTAAAAACAAAGTCGCGAACAAGACTTCCATTTTGGTTGATTTTTTCTACAGATGTAAAGGCAATATAAATATTTTTGTTGATAATATTTAGATTTCCAAAAAGAGACTTAGCCATTTTTGTTGATATGACAATTTCATCAAGGGAGTGAGGCTTTTCACCCTTGAAAAGAGTCGCTGGAAAAGGTCGAAAAATAACTCCGTTTTGAGAAGTTTGACTATAATGGCCAAAAACAATATTCGTTGGTAAATTAATTGATTCGCTACCCAATAAATCAACCTTTCTTAAGCCATCAACTGTTTCATTAAGCAAATCCAAATCAGAAGAAAAATATGTGGATTTAGAAAAGCCCATCATCAAGGAGGAGGGATAAGCAACATAACCTCCCGAAGAACAAAAGATTTCGTCAAAAATGTCAGGACAGTGTTCATGAAAGAAAAAATTAAAACGGCCAGGAATTGAATTCTTAGTTCGAGCAAAAAACAACACTCTTGAACGTTCTTTTATTGTTTTGTTTTTATAGAACCAGGGGTAATATTCTATACCCGCAATTTCCAATAAAGATGTATCGAAAAGAGGAGAGAAAAAAGCTTCTCTAAGAAAGGCATCGGTTTGAGTCCCTGTTTCAAAAAAATATATTTTTTTCATCTTCCAAGGAACATCACTAACTGAATCAAGCCCATCATCAGTTGGGAATCTCATGCACTTTTCAAAAAGATATTCATTCCAAAGATGATTGCTATGATAAATAGCGGGTTTATTTTCTAATATAAATCCTACCATACTGACCAATTGCTGATCGCTATATTGCCAGTCTTGATTAGCGAAATCAAAATAAAAAGTAACTGGTTTATTTTTTAAAAAATTGGATAGAGAGGTAACAGTTCTTTCGATTTTAAGAGCAAAACAAATGTCTTCAACCATTTGGATGTTTAATCCAAAAATTACTTGATCATTTTCTAAAAAATCAATTGTATAAGGATAGATATTATCTGCTTTTTCCAACCAAATAAATTCATTGATGCTTCTTGAACTCAGTCCTTCAATTCGATTATTGTAATTCCCTTCTTGAACATAGAGATCATCACTATCCTTAAAAAAGCTTTCAAATTCACAATAGTAATTGACTCCAATATCTTTGATAAACCGAGGATATTCGCGAGCGATTTCTTGAGCCTCATAATAGCTTCCGGCGTATCTACCATACATTGATGGCCTATCTTCTTTTGATGAAATCATTATTTTTGTCTCATCAACGAGAGAGGAATAAACTGATTTGATGTTTTTCGATATGGATTGGGAGAGGCTACTTCCAATTCCAATACCAATTAAACCAAAAGACATAATCATGCAAATAAAAATGTTTCTCCATTTTCGAGTTTTCATTTTCGATATCGAATGACGAAGAAGAAAAGATAAAGGAATATTGAAGTTTGTTTTCTTGCAATCTTTATTTTTCCAAACGGGGTAGAAAATATCATGTCTTTGCTTTTTTGTATCTTCAATTGCAACTACTTCACCATTTTTTAGAATGACAATTTTGTCAGCAAATTGTTTCATTAAATCCAAATCGTGAGAAACAACCACTACTAGCGACTTTCGAGATATTTTTTCTAAGACAACCATTATTTCTTCGCCATTAGTTTTATCAAGACTCCCGGTTGGCTCATCGGCGAGAATAATTTTGGGATCATTTACCAGCGCACGGGCGATTGCTACTCTCTGTTTTTCTCCCCCGCTTAATTTATTAACACTAGATGCGAGTTTGCATTTCAAACCAACTAAATTCACTAAATCCGAGCATTTTCTCTTTTTCCTTTCCTTTTTATCGTTATTAATCATATCAAGCGGTAAAAGAATATTTTGCTCAACCGATTCGCATTCATAAAGTTTGAAATCTTGAAAAACAAAACCAAAACTGGTTAAACGGAGTTGGTTCATTTTATTTTCAGATAAGGTCTCGATGTTTTCATTATCAACGCGTATCTGTCCTTTAAAATTGCAAAGGCCAGCAATGCAATTTAAAAGAGTGGTTTTGCCACAACCTGATGGTCCTACAATTGCAATTAGACCGATTTTAGGGAATTTTAAGTGTATGTTATTTAGGACAGATTCCTTTCCATATTTTTTAAAGAGATTTTCTATTTGAATCATTCGTCGGCGAGCTCCTCTTTTAGGCAAATTTTCTTTGAAAATAAAATTGGAATGCAAGTGGAAATAAAACATAGAACAAGAGTCAAAAGAATAATCAAAATGGGCAAGAAAAATGGAATCCCAAGAAATGACATAAAGGGTATTTGAATAAGATTGTTGAAATTAGTAAATTCAAATAAAATCCAATTTGCTATTTTTGATAAAAGTGGCGATAAAAATAACGAAAATAGCACGCTTGAAAATCCGAGGACTATACTCTCGATTCCGTAGATATCTAAAATTTCCCTTTGACTACATCCAAGACTTCTCAATATGGCAATTTTTCTTCTGTCAAATGTAAAATTTGAAAAAGAAATGATGCCAAGAATTAAAGAAGTGCCAACTAAAGCTAAAACTAGGAAAAGTTCCATTCCGATTGTCGCGGCATCAACTAAATTATACAAAGCTTTAGAAATTGTTAATGCTCCACTGTAAATAGATAGAGGGGGCTCAATAGCAGAAGTAAATAAAGACATTTTTTCTTTTTCGCGAATGTCTCTTAAAAATAATCGATAGGAATAACAAGAAACCTGATCATTATTCGGACAATCATTAATCAAATCGAACCACGAGATATCAAATCCCTCATAATTAGAACGATTTGTCATAATGGTTTTCATCGCGAACTCTTTAAGGGCAACATAAGAATAATAGATTTTTGGGGTAGACAAAAAATCCAATTCATCAACAACCGCAGCGATTGAAACATCAAAATCGAAGATCCAATTATCAAAGATAGTGGGATTTTTTTTATTTTGTGTGTAATAGTAATACTCATAATTCATGGAGACATGTAATTGACTTGCTATTTCATCTTTCATCAACTCTTCACATTTATCATTAATCATTATTTCGAAAAGATTATCTGTTTTTGGCATAACGCCTGTTGCTATTAGATTTGTGTCGACTATTTTCTCGTCAAAAGAATAAATCGGACAATACGTAATATTTTCAAGCTTCTTTTTGCCATAAGAAAATGAAATATTATTAGTCAAAGAATCAAGATTGTTTTCAACAAAAAAGGATTTATTGATAAAATCAATATTTTTCATTTCCTCTTCTGTTGGACGCATTTGTTGAACAATAGAGAGCGGGGATCCTTCGATTTTATTTGTTGTTTCTTTGCATATTGTTAAACACCCATAATCGAACTGATTAAATGTCTCTTGATTTAGTACATGATTAGTTCCATTAGAAAAGCCGGATATGAGTAGGCTGAATGTTAAGCTTAACCAAAGAGCTATTGTTCCAAGAAGATTTCTTTTAATTCCTTTTTTTAAATTTGTTTTGGAAAGTGCGTTGGTCCAATAGTAATGCTTTGGTTTCTTTGAAGGCTTTATAAATGGCAAGCCATTGTTTTCTTCTTTGATTATTTGATTACTTTGTAATTTGCCATCTTGAATAGTAATAATACGATCGGCATATTCGCTAATGAGTTCTCTGTTGTGCGATATTAAGATAACGAGCCTATTACGACTGGCTTTCTTAATGATGTCCATAACGAGATGAGCGTTCTTTTCGTCGAGCGCTCCTGTGGGTTCATCAGCCAACAAAATCTTTGGATTATTTATCAACGAACGTAATATAGCAACCCGTTGTTTTTCTCCTCCACTTAAATCAGCACACCTTTTTTCATATAGATTTTCAGGAAAATTAATTCCTTTTAATAAAGTTATGGCATCTTCTTTTGCAGAAGAAGTTTTGCTTCCAAGAATTAGCATGGGAAGCATAATGTTGAGTAAAACGGTCTCCTCTTCCAATAAATGATAATGTTGGAAAACAATTCCAACGTCCCTGTTGCGAAAAAGGTTTTTCTTCTTTTCATTCCATTTGGTAATCGGATAATTGTTCACCAATATCTCTCCCGATGTAGGGAAATCAAGCAAACCAATTAAATTGAGGATTGTTGATTTGCCACTTCCCGATTTTCCACAGATGCAAATAAATCCAGAATTAGGAAAGATGACAGAAAAATCACTCAAAGCTTTTTGAGCGATACCTTTTTCATTTTGGTAAATTTTACTTAGATTACGTAGTTCTAAAAACGCCATGGTACCCCTAAAAATTAAGAGGCATGGAATGGCAGAAAGTTTGAATTATTTATTGATAAAGTGTGAAAGAACGTGATAAGCGATGTTTAGTCCGGCAGAAGAGGGAGGCATCATAATAGAATTAAGGTTGGCTCCATCCTTTATTGGCATTTCTTGTGAAAAGCATACATTAACCTTCTTTGTATCGATTTGTTTTTGCTTTAGTTCGTAGCGAAATTTTTTTGCAAGAGGATCGCCAGTAGCTTTGTCTAATCGAGTGATTATTACTTTCGAAGGATCAAATCTATTGGCCATGCCAAGCGATGAAACAAATGGTATGTTGTTTTCAATATCATATTTCGCAAGGAGTACTTTAGCTGGAATATCATCAATAGCGTCGATAAGAAAATCAAAAGCAAATTCGTCAATGATATTGACGTTTTCGGGGTTTATTTGTAATTTGATTGTTTTTATATCAATATTTGAGTTTATTTCAAGGACATGTTTTTTCGCAGCGATGACTTTATCGATTCCGATGTCAGATTCACGAAAAAGAATTTGTCTGTTCAAATTGGATGCTTCAACTGTATCGCCATCAATTATAATGAAATGTTGGAAACCAGTTCTCACTAAAGCTTCAAGGCAAGTGCCACCAACTCCGCCCAATCCAACGAGTAAAATACAGGCATTCTGTATAACCTCAAATTTTTCTTTAGTTATCAAATTTATGCTTCTTATAAATTGCTCATTTCCCATGCTTTGTTACCGCCTCTATCAAATCACGCCCATTTAAAAATTCTTCTGTTTGAAATTGATGTTTAAAGTATGTCACTTGCCTTTTTGCATAATTTCTCGTCCGTTTTTTTATTAATTCTTTTGCTTCAACCAACGTTAGTTCATTTTTCAAATATGCGATAATTTCTTTATAACCAATCGCCTGAGAAGCAGTAAGCGAAAGTTGATATTTTTTGAGAAGTTCTTTTACTTCGTCTACCAAACCATTGGCAAACATTTCTTCCACCCTTAAATTGATGCGATTATAGAGCTCTTCACGAGGAGGATTAATGAATAAAATTCGAACATCTTGATAAATAATCTCATGAGATTGCATTTCAATATTGGTGCTTTTATTAAGTGTGTGATATTTTGCAATCCGAATTGCCCTTATTACTCTTTTGCGATTATTTTGATGAAGATTATCTAGCGACTTGGGATCAAGATTTGTAAGTATATTCCAAAGTTCCTCATTAGTTTTAGTTTCTAAATCATCACTTTCTTCTTTTGAGTTATTTTCAAAATCGAAGTCGAAAAGTGAGGCTTTGATATAGAGTCCCGTTCCACCGATGACAACAATGTCGCTATACTTTTTTTTCAGTTCATCAATTGTTTTGCGAAAGACATCTTGATATTGCTTAACAGAAAAAGTATTTTCAGGCGTAACAATATCGAGCAAATAATGATTTGAATAAAGTGGATGGTCTTTGGCAATCTTGGCTGTTCCAATATCCATATTTTGGTAAATTTGAAAAGCGTCTGCGTTAATTATGGGGGCATGAAGAAAAGACGCTATTTCAAGAGAGGCTTTTGTTTTTCCGCTTCCAGTTGGTCCACAAATTACGTAAATCATAAAATTAATATACCACAAAGAAAAAGCGAATTATTCATTCGCTTAGAATGTCTTTGATTGTTTGCAAAATATTCATAACTTCTTCTCTAACAACATTATAGTTATTAACGATGGGGTGAGAATTGTAAATAGCGATGAGATTATTTTTTTGTTCTTCCTTTTTTTCAAAAGTTAATTTTGCAATTTCGCTTCTCATATTTACCAAATCTTTGTCTGAACTCATTAACTCTTTGAGATGCAAAAATTCTTTTACTTCAGGTAGCGAATGCAAATCAGTAGCAATTTTATTAGTTAACTCACTAATCTTATCCATTGACGATTTCTCCAATTAAAGAATAAGTATGAGATTCTGTGATAAGAACTCTGACAATCTTTCCAATGATCGATTGATCCCCAGAGAAATGCACAAGTTTATTTCCATCAGTATATCCCGATAGCATGTTGGTGTCGGTTTTACTGACACCATCTACGAGGACTACGTAAGAGTGGCCAACCATTTTCTTTGAGGAATTTTCTATTGACACTTCAAGGTGCTTTATAAGTTCTAGAAATCGGTTAGTTTTTATCTCTTTTGAGACATTGTCTACCATGCGGGCGGCAGGAGTTCCTTTTCGGGGAGAATAAATGAAAGTAAAAGCTGATTCATATTTGACTTCATCAACCAGTGATAATGTTTCGTTAAATTGTTCTTCTGTCTCATCAGGAAAACCAACAATAATATCGGTAGACAGCGTTAGACCAGGAATTTTTTCCCGCATGCTTTTAACTAAATTTAAATAGTGTTCACGATTATAGCGTCTTCCCATCTTTCGTAATATTTCATCACTTCCAGATTGAACGGGAAGATGAATGGATTTCATAATATTGGGATATTTTGCAATAACATCAATCATCTTTTCCGAAAAGTCCCAAGGATGAGAAGTAGTAAATCTCAGACGAGGAATTCCTAATTTGGCAACTGCTTCAAGCATATCAGCGAAGTCTTTTTCATCAGCTAGATCTTTTCCGTATGCGTTGACGTTTTGACCAAGCAAGGTAATCTCTTGATATCCTTGATTGACTAAATCTTGGCACTCTTTAATGACTTCATCAAATTTACGACTTCTCTCTTTTCCTCGGGTATAAGGAACAATACAATAAGTGCAAAATTTGTCGCATCCATAGATGATGTTGACAAAAGCTTTGAATTGATTCATGCGAGAGACTGGCAATTCTTCCACCACTTCTCCTGGCTTACTTTCAACATCGATAATTCTTTCTCGATTCGTCATCGCTTGGAAAAGCAAATCATAAAGATTGGGTATCTCGTGAGTGCCAAAAAAGAGATTAACCTCAGGAAATGTCTTAACCACCCTCTCGAGAATTTCTGGTTGTTCAACCATGCAACCGCAGAGAGCTAAAACAAGGTTTGGTTTGGTTTTTCGTAAGTATTTAATATTGCCAATTTCGCCATAAACTTTATCTTCAGCGTTTTCTCTAACCGCACAGGTATTAACTATGATAATGTCAGCTTTCTGGGCATCTTCAGTGGGTTGACATCCAATACTTTCAAGCATACCTCTCATCGTTTCCTCATCTCTCACGTTAGCTTGGCATCCATAAGTTTTAATAAAGTAAAACTGTCCTTTTGTCATCTCGGTTAATGCTGCTAAATGCTCGCTTTTTAAAATATCAAAAACTGTCTGCTCTTTTCTTCGAGAAGCGGCTTTGGATAAATCGGGAGTGTGTATAATTTTACTTTTCATTTTTATCTTCTACATAGTAGATGGAAAATATTGAGTTCGCAAGACCGGTTTCGTCGTTGACATTGATGACAACCCCACAAAATAGGCCTCTTCCTTCTTCGGGAGTATTGAAATGACTCATTTCTCCATAGAGTGTTTTTTTCATCACTGATTCGCTTTCAAAACCTAGGACGCTTTCATATAGACCACACATGCCAGCATCACTAATGAAGGCGGTTCCTTTTGGCAAGATGCGTGCGTCGTTAGTTTGAACGTGTGTATGAGTGCCCAAAACAGCAGTGACTTTACCATCAAAAGCGAGAGCAAAACACATTTTTTCTCCCGTTGCTTCACCATGAAAATCAATGATATTAATCACAGCAGGTTCTTCTTCAGTTAAGACCTGAAGCATTGAATAATAGGGAGAATTGACTTGTTCCTGAATAAAGGCTGATCCAAGTATATTTGTTACTCTAATTGATACACCATCGACATCATAGATGGCTGTGCCTTCACCAGGAAAATCATTGATCAAATTAGCGGGGCGAATTAAACGATCGACTTTATCAATATATTTAGTTATTTCGCTCTTTGAATTGTAGTGGTTACCTAATGTAACAACATCAACTCCAGCTTCAATTAATTCATCATATTGACGGTGAATC
>Ga0116157_10004695_pt1 | contig 12715 bp, 12 predicted proteins | sample AD_UKC048_MetaG_FD_89882 | JGI IMG/M metagenome (GOLD analysis project Ga0116157, IMG submission 89882) | Active sludge microbial communities of municipal wastewater-treating anaerobic digesters from USA - AD_UKC048_MetaG | ecosystem: Engineered > Bioreactor > Anaerobic > Digestate | place: USA... | reverse complement strand
CTGTTTGCGCAGGGCCACCGTCTGCGCGCCGGCCTTCCAGCTGTGCAGCACCTTGTCTTTGGCGCCGTCTTTGGCCATGCCAGGCAGGTTTTCCCACATAAAGTCCACGCCTGGCGACACGATCAACCGGTCGTAAGGCAATTCATCACCTTTTGCCAGCATGACCATGCGTTTTTCCGGATCAATACGGGTCACCATGTCCTGCACCAAACGAACACCGTGTCGCTTGACGAGATTGTCATACGGCGTGGTAATGTCGGCCATGGTCTTGCTGCCGCCCAGCACCAGGTTGGAAATGGGGCACGAAATGAATGTGCTGTTGGGCTCAACCAGCGTCACGTCAATACCGTAGTCGGACCACATGCGCACATATTTGGCCGCTGTAGCGCCACCATACCCACCGCCAATGACAACCACTTTGGGGCCTTTACCGCTGCTTGTATTGGCACAGCCAGATATCCAACCCAGTGCGCCCAGCGAGCCAGCCGTACCCACCGTTTGTACAAATTGACGACGTTTCATCATGATGTGGTCTCTCTTATTTTTTCAGAGCGGAGAAATAGGTGGCCAATGCAGCGAGTTGCTCATCGGTATAGCCCTTGGAGAGCTGATGCATGATGGTTGCAGGTTTTTTGCCAGTCTTGAAATCCAGCAGCTTTTTCAGCATGTCGTCCTTGTTGACACCGGCCAGCGACTCGTTGCCAGCCTGGGCAACCCCCTGTGTGCCGTGGCAGTTGGCGCAGGCCGATGCCCAGCTTCGCACCTGAAGTGGGTCAATGGCCTGGGCCTGCGCCCAGCCAGACAGGACGGCCAGCGCACCCGCCAGCACCCAAGCATTCAATTTCATGGTTCAGTCTCCTGGTTTGTTAGGGAAAAGTCAGAAAATGACAAGTCGATCGGCCTGTCAGGGATGGATGTACACAAACCCCTCTTTTGCCTGAAGCCGGGCAACTTCAGCCACGCCCGACGGAACAATGGTGGCCTCCATTGCCACTTTGTCCTTGGCAATGTCGCGAGTGATCAAGGTGTTGTTGCAGACGCGGAACTCCACACCCCGGCCCGCAAGCTCGCCAATATCACCGGTGAAGGGTTGGCCTCTCGGGTTTTTCGCGCCCTCCAGCAGAAAGTCAACGCCCGGACCGTGGGTAACCACCACAATTTTGACGGTTGGGTCAGCGGTCAGATGGTTGCGTATGTTGCCAATGGCGCGCGACGCTTGCGGGATCCCCTCACTCAGGTGGTACACCACCTTGACCTGCCCCCACGCCAATGAAGCTGCCAACAAGCCGGTCAGCAGCAGTATAAAACGCTTCATGATCAACTCCTTATATATTGCACGAATGCTAAGGCCATCAACCACTTTGTCCATACCGTAGAAACCCGAAGCAGACGGGCGCAGATCAGACGCTACGCGTTGGCGTATTCACCCTCGACGGCTATCTGCGTGCAGACGGCTCTACACAAATTGGCTACACGATCGTCCACGAGCCGGTAGTAAATCTGCACGCCCTCCCGGCGTTTACCCAGCACACGAGCCTGATACAAGGTGTTGAGATGCTGGGACATGTTAGGTTGAGTGGTATCGATTTCACTCAACAACTCACTTACATTTTTTTCTCCGTCACACAGACTTCTGATTATTTTCAGTCGCATCGGTGCGGACAAAACCCGGAAGAGCTCTGCTGCCGTGTCAAAAACCTCATCTGAATCAACAGACAAATCCGGAATCTTTTTCAATGCACGCTTGACCATCTTGGAAACACTCCATATTCATGAATGAGCTGTCAACTTCATCATATTAATATTACTTAATGCGAATATACGCTTAAGAGACGGAATGTACTATCTCGTGGCGATGGCCAGAGGAAGCCGAGTGGCGCAAGAGGCCCTGGAGTACCCCTTGTGCCAAGATCTTGACAACGTCGGCTAAGCCAGCTTGAAAGGCAGTTCGCGCGGCGTTTTACCTGTCAGTTTGGCAATGGCGTTGGCAAATGCCGGCGCCAACGGCGGCAGACCCGGCTCACCCAGACCGGTGGGAGCATCCGCACTGGGCACGATGTGCACTGCGACCGTGGGCATGTCGGTGATGCGTGGCACCACAAAGTCACCAAAGTTGCTCTGCTCAACCACACCGTCTTTCAGCGTGATGGCGGCACCCGGCAAACACATCGACAGACCCATCAGCGCGGCGCCCTGCACCTGCGCCTCAATGCTGGTCGGGTTGATCGCAAGGTTGCAATGCACGCCAGCAGTGATGCTGTGCAACTGAGGGGTGTTGTCCTTGACGGATGCCTCCACCACGTACGCCACGACGGTATTGAATGACTCATGCACCGCCACGCCCCAGGCGCGCCCGTTGGCGAGCGTGCGTTTGCCGTAGCCGGATTTGTCCACCGCGATTTGCAGGGCCGCGGTGTGGCGCGGATGCTTGCTGCCAAACTGCCTGAGCCGGTAGGCCACCGGGTCTTGCCCTGACGCGCGGGCAATCTCGTCAATCAGCGTCTCCATCACGTAGGCAGTGTGGGTGGAACCCACGCTGCGCCACCACAACACAGGCACATTGAGTTTGGGGTGGTGTACCGACAGCCGCATGGGAATGTCGTAGGGCTCTTTCATGCCTTCGACCATGGTGTCGTCCACACCGCCTTTGACCATCATGCCCTCAAACGCCGTGCCGCCCATGATCGACTGGCCCACGATCACGTGGTCCCATGCCAGCACCTGGCCTGCCGCATCGAAACCGATCTCGGCTCGGTGCAGGTGCATGGGGCGATAGTAGCCGCCGCGAATGTCGTCTTCTCGGCTCCACAGGGTGCGCACCGCATCCGTCAGGCCCGCAGCCCGTGCGGCTTTGGCCACACCACAGGCTTCCACCACATACTCGCTGCTCATGATGGCGCGGCGGCCAAAGCCACCACCCGCCATCTGCACATTCATCTTGACGTTTTTCGGTGCCACTTCCAGCACTTTGGAAGCCGCCAGCGTATCGAAGCCCGGCATCTGTGTGCCCAGCCAAAGCTCAGCGCGAGCTTCAGCACCTTGCCCACTCAACTGAACCGTGCAGTTCAGCGGCTCCATAGGCGCGTGCGCCAGATAGGGAAAGACAAACTCGGCGCTGATTTTTCTGGGCGCGGTTGCCAGCTTGCTCACATCGGCGTTGTACTTGATCGCGCCAGTTGTTTGTGCCAGTGCGCGATAGCTGGTCAGTTGCCGGGCGCTGTCGACTTTCTCAACCGTGGCCGTGTCCCATTCCACCTTGAGCGCATCGCGGCCCTGCTTGGCCGCCCAGTAGCCTTCCGCAACAACTGCCACGCCTTCGCCACCCCGATCCAGCGGCACGCGCAGCACGGCCTTCACACCTTTCACAGCCTTTGCGGCAACATCGTCCAGCGACTTCACCTTGCCGGCAAACACGGGCGGGTGCGCAACCACCGCGGTCAACATGCCGGGCAGGCGGACGTCTATGCCGTAGCTCTGGCCGCCGCTGGATTTGGCGCGGGCATCCAGCCGGCCAGTCGGCTTGCCAATGATTTGGAACTGTTTGGGGTCCTTGAGTACAACGCTCTCGGGCACTGGCAGCTTCATGGCGGCGGCGGCCAGCTCGCCATAGCCCAGACGTTTGCCGCTGGGCCCGATCACCACACCCTGCTGCGTACCCAGAGTGGACACATCAACACCCCACTGGGCGGCAGCCGCAGCCATCAGCATGGCGCGGGTGCGGGCACCCAGTTCACGGTACTGGGTGTATGAGTTCTTGATGGCGCCTGAGCCACCGGTGATATGGATGCCAAAAGCCGGGTCCACGTATGCCGCATCAGCATTGCCATGCTGGCTTTTGACGCGGCTCCAGTCGGCATCCAGCTCTTCGGCCAGGATCATGGGCAAACCGGTTTGCACGCCCTGTCCGAAGTCGAGCCGGTTGATGGTGACCGTGACAGTGCCGTCCGGGTCGATGCGTACAAACGCCGAAGGTTGCTGCGTGGGTTTGAGGCTGGACGCAGTCGCAGCGCCCGAAGCCGCCGTTTGCGCCTGACCCATAAGCGGAAAAGCACCCAACGCAAAGCCGCTGGCGGTGACTACCTTCAGAAAGGTGCGACGCTGCAGCGCGGGCTTTGCTGCGTTATCAGTAGCGTCTCGCGCAGATTCCATAAGGTCTTGAAGCCCTTTTGGCAGTTGGTTGAACAGGTTTTCAGTGTGGGAGGTGAATGACATGGGGTTCTCCTTCAGGCCAGCGCAACGGCGGCATCTTTGATGGCAGCGCGAATGCGCACATAAGTTCCGCAGCGGCAGATGTTGCCCGCCATGGCCGCGTCAATGTCGGCATCGGTGGGCTTGCTGTTGGTCTTCAGCAGCGCGGTGGCACTCATCACCTGACCACTCTGGCAGTAGCCGCACTGCGCCACGTCGTGCCGAACCCAGGCGTCCTGTACAGCCTTGCCCACGCGGTCGGCAGCCACGGCCTCGATGGTGGTGATTTTCTGGCCCACGGCCGCACCAATCGGCGTGACACACGATCGGATGGCCGCGCCGTTGAGATGCACGGTGCAGGCGCCGCACAGCGCTGCGCCACAGCCAAACTTGGTGCCCGTCATGCCCAGCGTATCGCGCAGGGCCCAGAGGATGGGTGTGGAATCGTCGGCGTTCACCGCCGTGTCTTTGCCGTTGATGTTGAGGGTGGGCATTGTGGTTTCCTTCTGTTGGTTAGTGTCTTATTTGATGAACAAAAATTCGCTTATTGAATAAAAATCCCCGATCAGTTAAATGCTTTTTTACTCGCTGTCAGGCCTTTATGCCGTCCCAGCACACACCAAAAGCCTGTGCCAGATGAGTTTCCGAATCGGTCAACACCCCGCTACGCATCAGGCCTGCCGTCTCGCGTACAGAACCCATGAAACTGCTCGCCAGCAGCATGGTAGGCACATCTTTCAGAATTTGCTGAGCCCGGGCTTTTTCAATCATGTCGATCCAGTCCCTGAACAACCGGGCCGACAAATCACGGTTAGCTTCGCTGAACCAGGGCGAGTTGTAATACTGCTCCTGAAAGACCACCTCCGCCGAATGGTCAAGCCGGTTTTTCAACAGGTTGCGCCACATGCGTTGAAAGCGGCTGCGAAACGGTGCACTGGGGTCATCACCATGCATGACGCGCGCGGCCGTCGCCGTCTTGGCCTGCGCATACAAGGCATTGACCAACTCCTCCTTGGACTTGAAATACACGTACAGCGTTCCGGTCGCCAAACCGGCCTGACGCGCGATCGCGGCCATGGTCAGGCCGCTCAACCCGGTTTGCTCCACCAGCGCAAATGTGGCGCTGGCAATAGCCCGTAATTTCTCGTCGTCTTTGGGTTTCACGTCGGCATAATAGCCGAATATTTATTCGCCCACAAGCCGCTTACCTGTCGCCGCAGACCCAAGCCTGAATATCGGGTCCTATCGCTGATCACACGCTGGAGGCGCCTAACGCAACCAGGCAAGCCATCGTAACAACCGCCATCGCGCGGCCAATCTGACGCAATTTGTCAACCAAAACATACTTTGACATACTGCCTCCCCCGAAGTGGATCTGTCGGATGCCATTGTTTGATCGACGACCTGAGCGCGTCAATGTGAAAAATGCCGCTTCACTTGCAGTCTTTTTACCAACGCATGTATTGTTGAATGTTGTCGATCACTCACCAATGCCAGCAACTGGGCCAAAGCGGTCACGGGGAGTAAAAAAATCAGACGCTACTTGAGTTTGATCAGCCCGGCGCCAGCATCCATTCGTGGGCCGGGTCGTTCTTGAAGACCCAGAAACGATTCGGACCTGCCATCACGTTCAGGTAATACAGGTCATAACCATGGGGCGCCACCACCGGGTGGTAGCCGCGTGGCACCATCACCACGTCGTGGTTCTCCACGGCACAGGCTTCATCAATGCTGCGGTCATCGGTGTAGACCCGCTGGAAGGCAAAACCCTGCGGCGGATTCAGCCGGTGGTAATAGGTTTCTTCCAGTTGTGTTTCTACCGGTGGCTGCTCGATGTCGTGTTTGTGCGGCGGATAGCTGGATGAATGGCTGGCCGGTGTCAGCACCTCCACCACCAACAGATGAGCGGCCGTGGGGTCATCGTGCGGCAGGATGTCGCACACATAACGCGTGTTGCTGCCCTTGCCGCGAATGCTGCGGCGCATGGTGGCGGAGTCGATCACACGCACGGTTCCTGCTGCGCTGCCGCCGGGGGCCGTGCACAGCGCCACTTCGGCATCGCGCGAAGCGCGTACAACCACGGTTTTGCCAGCCGGTACATAGACAGCCGCTGGCGACACCTCCTCGAACACGCTGTTGCGCGTGCCCAGATTGGCAAAGGTTTTGCCATCCACCGTCACGTCAACGGTGCCGGTCAGCACCACGACACACAGCTCGCGCGTGCCGGTGCTGACGGTCTCCGATTCGCCGGTGGCCAGGCGCACAGCACGAAAACCCACGTGGGTCCAACCCGCGCGCTCGGGGGTGACATTGACGATTTCGCGGCCCTTTGGGGCGGCTTTGGCTAACAGCGGGCTGACCATGATGTGCTCCTGGGCTAGTTCAAGCTGTCGACCAGGCTACGCAGTGTGTCGTAACCTTTCTTGGCGAATTGGTAGCTGGGTGCCACGGCAGGGTCCTGCTCGGCTTCCACCACCAGCCAGCCTTCATAACCCGCGTTTTTAAGCGTGGACAACACCGCGTGGTAGTCAATGCTGCCGTCACCCGGCACCGTGAAGATGCCGTTGATCACGCCATTCAGAAAACTCCAGCCGTCGTTGCGTGCCTGCGCAATTACAGGTGTGCGAACGTCCTTGCAGTGCACATGCACCACGCGCTTCAGGTGCTTTTTCAGCAAAACCACCGGGTCGGCGGCACCACCGTAATACGCATGGCCCGTGTCATACAACAGAAAAACTTTGGCCGGGTCAGTCAGGTCCATCAGCTTGTCAATGTCAGCGGGGGACTCGACATAGGCGCCCATGTGGTGGTGGTAGGCCAGTTTGATGCCATAGGTTTTTACAAGGTGCTCACCAAAGGCGTTCAGCCGCTCGGCATAGGCTTTCCAGAGTGCATCGTTTGCAAAGTGGGGACGCCTGGTGACAGCCGTGTCAATCTGACCCTGAACCGTGCCAGCGCATTCGCCATAAACGACCACGTTCACGCCGTTGTACTGCAGCTTGCTCATGTGCGCCTTGCAGCGCTCGATCTCGGCGGCTACAGATTGGGCATTGGTCTGCCCCGGCTCCAGCTCGGCCAGAAAGCCCGAGTACCAGCCTGACACACAGGCCAGATCAAATTCGGCCAGTTTGGCTTTCAATCCGGGGCCGTCTTTGGGAAACTTGTTGCCCAGCTCAAAGCCTTCATAGCCAATCTCCTTGCCTTCGCGTAGCGCGGTTTCCAGCAGGGTTTCACCGCCGAGCGAAGGCAGGTCGTCGTTCATCCACGAAATGGGGTTGATGCCGATACGGACATTCCAGGTCATAAAATTCTTCCTCAACTACAACAAAACAAAACAAAACAAAACAAAAAAACTTAAACGCGTTGATCTTTTTTGGCGGCGACGTAGCGCTCGTGCGCCGCATTCACCTCAACCCGTTGGGACACTTCCGGAATGGCCACCTCCCACCAGCAGCCACCATCATCCGTGGTGCGGGTGTGTGTGGTGTCAATCACCAGTACCTGGGTTTTGGTGGCCGCGCGCGCCGCCACCATGGCCGACTTGAGTTCGGCTACGTCCTTCACATGCACAGCTTCTGCGCCCATGCTGCGCGCATGCATGGCAAAATCGATCTGGCTGGGTTGGCCACCTTCGGGCACACAATCGTCCAGCATGTTGTTGAAGCGAGGGCTGCCCGATGCGAGTTGCAGGCGCTGGATGCAGCCATAGCCCCGGTTGTCCAGCACCACGATGATGAGTTTTTTGCCCAGCATCACCGAGGTGGCGATCTCGGAATTCATCATCATGTAGGAGCCGTCGCCCACCATCACGATCACTTCCTGATCAGGCCGCGCCATCTTCACGCCCAGACCACCGGCAATTTCGTAGCCCATGCATGAGTAACCGTACTCCATGTGGTAATTGCCCGGCGCACCTGCACGCCAGAGCTTGTGCAGCTCGGCGGGCAAGGTGCCAGCGGCGCATACGGCGACATCGTGTGTGCCACTGTTTTTTAGTGGATCGCCCGCGTCGTTGAGTGAATCACGCACCGCGCCGATCACTTCGGCGTCGTATGGCAGCACGTCCCTGGGCACCGCGGTGGTGAGCTCAGTGACACGAGCCACCCAGCTGGCGCTCTGGGTTTTGGCGCGTGCCGTCCACGCGTCGTCGGCCTTCCAGTTGCCGACAGCGCTGGAGAGCTGGCCTAGGCCCACCCGGGCGTCAGCCACCATGGACAGGCCGTGCCACTTGGCTGCATCAACCGGTTGCACGTTCAGGCTCAGCAGCCGGGCGCCTGCGAACAAGCTGTGCGATCCAGTGGTGAAGTCTTGCAAACGGGTGCCGATAGCCAGCACCACATCGGCCTCTTGTGCGATCAAATTTGCAGCGGGCGATCCGGTAACGCCAATGGCACCCAGGTTCAACGGATGGTCCCAGGGCAGGCTGCTCTTGCCGCCATGCGATTCCACCACCGGCACGCCATGCGCCTCGGCAAAGGCACGCAAAGCATCCCAGGCCTGGCTGTACAACACGCCGCCCCCCGCCACGATGAGTGGCTGCTTCGCGCTTTTGAGCAAGGCTGCCGCCTGAGCCAGCTCACGCGCATCGGCAGGCGGGCGACGAAAGCGGATCACCTCGGGTTGCAGGAACGAGGTGGGGCAGTCAAACGCATGGGTCTGCACGTCTTGCGGCAAAGCGAGGCACACCGGGCCGCAGGCAGCGGAGTCGGTCATGATCTGGATGGCACGCGGCAGCGCATGCAGGATTTGCTCCGGCGCGGTGATGCGGTCGAAGTAACGCGTGACGGTGCGGAAGATGTCGTTGACGCTCAGGTCACCCTGCGAGAAGTCTTCGAGCTGTTGCAGCACCGGGTCAGGTGCGCGCGAATTGAAGGTGTCGCCCGGTAGCAGCAGCACGGGCAAGCGGTTCACGTGCGCCAGTGCCGCAGCCGTGACCAGATTGGTGGCGCCCGGCCCGATGCTGGTGCTGACGGCCATGATGCGCTGGCGAAACTGGGCCTTGCTGAACGCAATGGCAGCGTGCGCCATGCCCTGCTCGTTGTGCGCGCGGTAGGTGGGCAATGCGGCGCGCTCGGCCCACAGTGCCTCACCCAGCCCCGCCACATTGCCATGGCCGAAGATGGTGAACACGCCGCCGCAATAGGTTTGCACAGAGCCATCGTTCATTTCCACACGCAGGGCAGCCAGGTACCGCACCAGCGCCTGGGACATCGTGAGTCTTTGGGTTTTCATGATGATGAGAAGGTCAGATAATCAAAAAAAGACTCAGGCGGCCTGACGTATCGGTGTGGAACTGCGCCGGTTGCGCCACGCATCTACCAGCACGGTGAAATTGTGCGCCACCTCGCGGATGAATGCAGCGTCATCCATGTCACCCTTGAGCCAGCGCGCCGAAGCATCGGCCCACAAACTGCGCCCGACCATGAAACCCTTGACCACCGGGTTGGTGGCGTGGCGAAAGCTGTCCACCAGGTGCGCAATCGGCTGGTTCAGGCCCAGAATGACCGCACCGCGGCAATTCGGGTCGCGCTCGGCAATCAAGTTGGCCAATGCCGACCAGCCGGAAGGCTGCATGGGCGCCAGTTTCCACCACTCGGGTTTGATGCCCAGGTTGTAAAACCGCTTGACGGCGCGCAACACAGCTTCGTCTTCCGTACCGGCTGGCGCAGAACCCTTGGGCGCAATGATTTCAAGCAGCAGCTCATTGCCACTGGCGCGGGTAGCTTCCCAAAGCTCCAGCACCTTTTGTTCCTGCTCCAGGCGCAACTCAAATGCGTCATCCGGGTGGTAATGCACCAGGCACTTCACCACTTGCTCGGTCGGCCAGTGAATGAGCGCGCTGCCAATGGAGCGCGTACCGTCAAAACGCAGAGGGCGTGAACCCGGCAACTCCACAGGGCGCCCCACCCACCAGCCCCGCCCGGTGGCGCTGGCCAGCGCGTCGCGGCCATAGTCGCCCCCGTCGATCAGCACACCGGTGTGGCCCTGCAGCTGGCGGCTGCTCTCGACCTGTTCTGCCGCCTGGACCAACAGCTTCTTCAGGGCCGGAATGCGGGACTCAGGGGCGCCTGCCGCGCGCGCCATGTCCAGAAACTGGCTGCGATGGTCAAACGCCATCACGCACAACTCGTTCCAGTCGGGTCGTGCGGTGGTGGTGCGGTGCAGATGGGCCAGCTGCTGGTCGGCATCCACTTTGGGGTTTCGGCTGCCACCGAACCAGTGGGTCAACTCCGCTGGTGTCGGCATGGCCGCCGAGCAGGCGTGGCGCGAAACCACAATGGCGCCGCAGGCATTCGCCACACGGGTGGATTCTGCCCAGTCTTTGCCCTGCAACAGGCTGGCCATCAGGCCGGACAAAAAGGCATCACCCGCGCCCAGCACATTCAAAACCTCCACGCGCTCGCCCTTGAAGGTTGGCGCGGCGTTGATGTCGTCGGGAATGGCGCCTTCAATCACGCAGCAGCCCAGGGCGCCGCGTTTGACGACCAGCGTGGCGCTGCTCACCGCGCGCACGGCACGCAAGCTGGCGATCAGGTCTTCTGCCACACCGCCGGCGATGAAAAACTCTTCTTCCGTGCCCACCAGCAGGTCAAATTCAGGCAGCATCTCCTGCAGCTGCTGCGTGACATGGGCATCGGCCACATATCGGTTGTCGCCCGCGCCGCGTGTGGTCAGGCCCCACAGCACAGGCCGATAGTCGATATCCAGCACCCGCACAACGCCGTGTGTTTTGGCGTAAGCCAGCGCCATTTGCGACGCGCGGCGTGTGGTGGGTGTGGACAGATGTGTGCCGGTAATCGCCAACGCACGGCACTGGGCAATGAAAGCCTCGCTGATCTGGTCCGCATCCACCGCCATGTCGGCACAGTTCTCCCGCACAAACAGCAGCGGGAACGTGTCGCGGTCCTTCAGGCCCAGCAACACCAGCGCGGTCAGCCGCTCCGGGTCAACCTGCACCTGGCTGATGTCGCAACCCTCCCGTTGCAGCGTTTCCGTCAGGAAGCGCCCCATCTGCTCGTTGCCCACGCGCGAGATCATCGCGCTGCGCAGGCCCAGGCGCGCCACGCCAAACGCGAGGTTGGCCGAGCTGCCGCCCAGGTATTTGGCCATGCTGCGGGCGTCTTCCAGCCGACTGCCAAACTGCTCGGCGTACAGGTCCACCGCCAGACGGCCCAGGCAGGCAAGTTCAACAGGGCGGCCGACCGGAAATTTCAGAATGCTCATGACGGATGTAGGGGGTATGGGAGGAAGGTGAAGGGGACAATGGCTTTGCCACGCAGGCAATTTGAAAAATTATAGAAAGCAATCGTCAAAAATGCAAATAAAATTCTAAAAAAACATTGAAAAGAAATAATTTTCTGAAATAATCATGGTCATTCTTTCAATCGCGAAGTGAACACTGTGGCTCCACCCGAGACTACAACCGTCGACCAGCTCATCCGGCAAATCACCGGTGAGTATGAAAGCCTGAGCAAGCAGCTCAAGGTGATTGCCCGGTATATTGAAGAACACCGCGGGCATCTGGGCCTGGAGGGCATCCAGAGCGTGGCGGCCCAGTGCAATGTGCAGCCGTCGGCCGTCGTGCGGTTTGCCAAACACTTCGGGTTTTCGGGCTTTTCCGAGATGCAGGCGCTTTTTCGCGAGGGCCTGACCCGTCAGCTGGCACCCAACCGCAATTACAAAAAGCGCATCCGGGATGCCATCGATGCGGGTGCAGGCAATTTGACCAGCGTGGACATTGCGCAGGAATTCTTCGGCGGCAGCATCTCGGCCATGCAGGAACTGCAGGGCAACCTGGACGCCCCGGCTTTTAAAAAGGCGGTTGACCTGCTGGTCGATGCCGATACGATCTGGGTCGCCGCGTCGCGCCGGTCGTTCCCGGTGGCGGTTTACATGGATTACGCCCTTCAGCACACGGACAAACGGGTCAGCCTGGTGTCTGCTGCGGGCAGCATGCAGCTGGGGCAGGTGCGGTCCGTGCGCGAAGGCGATGTGATGATCGCCATCTCGTTCGCGCCGTATTCCCGCGAAACGCTGGACGTTGTCGAGTTCGCCGTGCAGCGCGGGGCCAAAGTGCTGGCCATCACGGATACCCGCATGAACCCGCTGGCCCGCCTGGCGCAGATTGCGCTGGTCGTCCACGACAATTCAACTCTGGGCTTCCGGTCGCTGACCAGCTCCATGGCGCTGGCCCAGAGCCTGTTCGTCGCGCTGGCCTACAAGACCGAGCTGCTTTACCGGCCCAACAACGGCGCGAAGGCCTGAAAGCCCCGCGCCGCGGCAACCATTCACCCATCACCATTCAATCAATCCAACGGAACCTAACGGAGACATCATGAAAAACGTTGCAATTTTTGGCGCCGGCCGCATTGGCCGCATTCACGCAGGCAACCTGGCCGCGCTGCCGGGCGTCACGCTCAAGTATGTGTGTGACCCCATGGGCACCGCCGCGGCCGATCTGGCGCAGCAGCACGGCGCGCAGGTGTCCACCATCGACGCCGTGTTTGCCGACGCCAGCGTGGACGTG
>Ga0116157_10004694_pt1 | contig 12719 bp, 10 predicted proteins | sample AD_UKC048_MetaG_FD_89882 | JGI IMG/M metagenome (GOLD analysis project Ga0116157, IMG submission 89882) | Active sludge microbial communities of municipal wastewater-treating anaerobic digesters from USA - AD_UKC048_MetaG | ecosystem: Engineered > Bioreactor > Anaerobic > Digestate | place: USA... | reverse complement strand
TCTCGAATGAACCGCTCAATAAGTTGTGAATGAATGTTTTTCATGATGGTTTGTTTTGAAGTTTTTTACTTCGAATTTACCATCAATTTACCGCCTCCGACTGGGGGCGGTTTAGTTCAACTTAAAAATAGAACCAATGCTTGTCTTAATCCTTATTGTATTGGAAGATGCTCTCTGAGCCATTGAAAAATATGGATATGACAAAATTTCAACTGTCTTAATCCTTATTGTATTGGAAGATGCTCTCTGAGAACGAAAAAGGGAATGGATGCGTCTCAAATTACTGGGTCTTAATCCTTATTGTATTGGAAGATGCTCTCTGAGCAGGCAATTCTTGGTCAATTAGCGAGTACGTAGCAGTCTTAATCCTTATTGTATTGGAAGATGCTCTCTGAGACAAGTTACTGAACGAACTAAAAGCAACCGAGTCCGTCTTAATCCTTATTGTATTGGAAGATGCTCTCTGAGTTCGCTTACGAATAATAACGGAGAAGAATTCGTGGAGTCTTAATCCTTATTGTATTGGAAGATGCTCTCTGAGAAAGCACAAAAAACATAAAGACATGACATTGAAAGGTCTTAATCCTTATTGTATTGGAAGATGCTCTCTGAGGAGAACGAATGACGAAATAACGACCGTAAAGGTTGGGTCTTAATCCTTATTGTATTGGAAGATGCTCTCTGAGATTAATAAAAACAAAATCATGAAAACACTAAAAACAAGTCTTAATCCTTATTGTATTGGAAGATGCTCTCTGAGTATTAATCAATTTACTAACAACAAAAAAACAAAAAGTCTTAATCCTTATTGTATTGGAAGATGCTCTCTGAGTTGTGGATTGCTTGATCTTAGGCAGGAATACTGAGTCTTAATCCTTATTGTATTGGAAGATGCTCTCTGAGACGCAAAACAGAACGATAAAAATACACAAAATTAGTCTTAATCCTTATTGTATTGGAAGATGCTCTCTGAGACTATCAAAAGAAACATCCAGACACATTCGTGTTGGGTCTTAATCCTTATTGTATTGGAAGATGCTCTCTGAGGGCATTGAAATTTATTTTTAACCCTTAAAACTTTGTCTTAATCCTTATTGTATTGGAAGATGCTCTCTGAGACAATGAAGTTTCTGACGGTACAACAAAACTAATTGTCTTAATCCTTATTGTATTGGAAGATGCTCTCTGAGGGTAATTTTTATTAATAACTGATTTCAAGTAAATTAGAATAAAAAGTATGATAACTTTTCATCAAATATTGAGAAAAAAATGACATTTTTTACGAGGTGCAAAGGTAATCAATATTTCAAAGAACGTAAACATGATATGACTAAAAAAACAATGTGTTTTTAGATTTTATTATTATGTCGATATCTATCGATTTTCCGATTACTTTCATAGCTTGAATGTAGTCGGTTGAAATCGGTACGATCAATATGCTGTCTTGGTTATTGTAAAGGGCTTGCACTTCCGTAAGGTCGCTACGAATGCTCTCGAATTTCTCATGATTTAAATCAGCTAAAAAAATCGAACGCTGTATCCGGGTACATCCGTTACGCAACAAATACTTGGAGACATGGCTGCGAACTTTATTATTCTCAATGTCATACATTACAAAAAATAGCATAGTAGTGGCCAATCTTTGTGGGTTATTAATCAATCCTATCACCTGCCGTACTCTTTTTTCAAGGTCGGGTATGCACGAGTAATCATTCGGTAAACGGTTTATAGCCTTACTACCGGAAATACCCGCTCGTACCAGTTTCCTCATCTTATCTGGAAAGGTAAGTACTTCTTTCTTACGTTGTTTCATGGAGAAAAGCCTCTATTAAATCTGCCGCTAATTGATTAAATTCCGATGATGTACCGCAACGTGGTGATTGAACAACGCTGAAACCGCGCTTGCCATAAAACAGGTTGATCTCAGCCTCTCTTATTCCTATTCTCAATCTCAACTTTTTTCCGTACTGAATATTGATGACTTCATACAGAACCACTCCCGTATTTTCAACATACGTTTTCAAATCATCCATCATTTCATTCAAACGCTCGGGAACATAAACCGGGATCTTTTCCCTCGGTGATTTTTTCCCTCCTGGATAAAGGATTTCCTTAATGTGCGCCAACACGTCCACGTCCGGACCAGTATCCTCTGGGCTTCCTATTCTCGAATTACGGGCTTGTTCTTTTTCCTCCCTCGTAAAACTGGACTTCATGTCCATCAGGCTTGTTGTGTCAGACATATCCAAATAAGAGTTCATATCTACGAAAGTGGCATCGGGCTCATAATATGCACCCTGATCAATGCTAATAAAACAGGCACGGCATACGTCACAAGTACGTACATCAACCACTTGTTCCAATTGATAGGCAATAGAGAACTGCCGGACAAACGTTTTATAAAAAAGTGAATATAGACCAGCATCATAACAGCGTTCTTTCAGCCTAAACAATACTTTCAATCCATCCTCGCCTGGAGAAAGGAAGCAGAGTAGCGTATGTTCATCATTTTCAATTTGTTTGCGTACCTCGTTAATATTCATCCCCTTAGCAGACAGGTGGTCGATATCCACTATGAAATATTCAATAAAAGCGAAGTTCTCCGTCCTGCGATATAGAGGGTTGAACATGCCACACACAACATAGGGTAACATTCGTTTGAGTGCAGTATACTGCTTGAAATCTAAGTGTCTTACAATGCGTAGCTGTCTGATCTTAGTGCTTATCTCAGGTTTTGGATTCCGTAGACTATAATAGAGATTATCGACTGGAATTTTTTTTAGAGTGTCGGCACTGCTTGTAATGTTTGTTCCTATCAGCAGCATTACTCAAAGTGTTTGAATTGTTGTGCCAAGTTCTGAGCATACAGTTGTAGCTGCGTCAGGCGGGAACGGGACACGGATTTTATTGTTATAACCTCTTCCAGATAGTCGTTCAATGATTGGATCAGTATACGCCGACCCAATCCTTCCAACCAGTAGGAACCATCTTCGCGAACGGAATAATATTCGTCAGTAACCACACGTTGAGCTACGAGGCTATATACCACATAATCCACCCACACGCGATAAAGCTCAATTACATCATAGGCCAATACAGGACGGTTGTAGTCATCACGGTGGAGTATACCTATGTATGGATCAATTCCTGCCTTAATTAAAGCACCTTCAATTTTTCCGTAGAGGATACCGTAACCATAATTCAGGAATGCATTAGTGATGTCCAAAGCGGGATGTTGTGAGCGGTTCTCGAACCGATATTCCTCAGGAATAAACATGTTAAGCGCTTCGAAGTATATTTTTGAAGATACACCTTCCCAACCACGCAATTGAGCTGAGACATCAGAAACGATTTCACCTTCCACAGAGGCAATTTTTGTTCTGTAATCTTCCAGGCGAGAGATCGCTTTTTCGCGCATGCTGTCGACAGTTGTGTCACAGGCCTTCATCATCAGCAACAACGCTTGCTGATTCTCAATTTTTTGCCGGATTATATCCTTAATCCAGAAGAGGGCATCCTTGGAAAAAGTAAAGTTCAACTGACCTTTACGGATGGTAGATATGGAACCGTATCTCGGACTCCAGATGCGTCCTATAGGCATACCCGATTTATCCATAAAAAGAATTTCAATTTCCTTTTCAACCGCCAATATCACCGCGTCGCTCGTAATTTGCGCACCCCGGCTGATCTGTATGGACTTAATACCATCAATAGGTATACGTTGTCTTCCGTCCTTATGGGTGATGACAAAGCCCTCGTTATCGCGATTGAGAGAAGTTCCAAATGTATTTAGAACCAGTTCCATCGACTATTATTTAGCTTTTCGTATTTGTTCTTCTATTATCCTGTTCATCTGTTCATAAACATCTTCCGTTGATAATCCACATGCTTTCAGGCAATCATTTAGCAGATCTCCATAGTGTGGCGATCGTATTGACAGTTCTGCTCCATTAATATACACCCCCTCGTGAGCCAATTTGTTGCGAATGGATCGTATAGAATTTTCTTCTTTGATATCTTTGTTGTAGTCTGGCTTGGAAAAATCAATATAGGGTGCTAAAATATTTGCCAATTCGCGTAGTTCGCAAATAATATCTTGCTCTGTTATTAGATGAATAGCAAGCGGAACGGATTTATAGTCTGTATAATTATCGCATTTTTTCAGGGCGTCCTTAGCATGTTTCATTGTTTCAGGAAACAACGTGGGTTCGTTTTTCAAATAAGCTTCCGTAAGTTCTCCAGATTTCTTACCCACTTCTGCAGAGAAACATTTCTTTATTTCATTATCGAGAAGACGCAAAGATTTATCAATATATGTTTCATAAAACACGGCGAAAGATAGTAAGCTATCTATGAAATTTTCTGTCTTGTAATAATGATAAGCAACATACAATAATTCAGACATCTGGATATACGATTTTTCGGACAAGATATTGAACAGTTCTTCGTTGTGCGATCTTGCCTTGGGAAAACAAGCCGATTTTATACATGGCTCCATTCTGGCAGGTAGAGATGTATTGTCCCAAATATTTCTAACTTGCTGCGAAACTCTGTGCCTTCTGAAATGAGCAAACGAAAGGAGCAGAAAAACCTTATTATTACTATTCGTATGGATATCCCCCCCTAACACGTTTAAAGCGGCTTCGTATTGACTTTTGCGAACAAGCGCTATGGCTTGTTCCTTGTTGATGATATTCCGGTATTCGACTTGCATTTTTTCCTCAATGCTGCCGTCTTCTTTCGGATACAATATTTTCCACTGGGCATCTGACAACATAAATTCAGCCATCAGTTTACAGGCTGTTTTTTGTTGTCCTGTACCACCTGCGTCGCAAAAAACAAAATATGCATTTGAAAATTTTTGCAACAGTTCCAAATAGAGTTTTTGGTAAAACTGCATCAGAAAATTTTCGTCAGTCACATTACCAGTCAATTCTTTTAGCTCAATGTCTGTAATTTGGTACTTTTCCGATAGTAACCGCTTAATAACCTCTCCTTCGTATAACGTATCCTGCCCATTGTATGCCTTATCTTGCTGATTAGAAACAACGATAATAATTTTTGCAGGCTTAACATCAGTCTGCTTTAAAACCGTATCCAAAATATTAAGTTGGATGTTTTCCTTTTCGTTCTCATAATTATCCAATAGTTGATTGGTCCAATCACGGAAAGAGAATTGCTTAACGCCTCTACCTTCTTTTAATTCCAATGTAGAATATACTTGCCCTTTGTACTTAATATTACGGTTGCCGATATTGGTAATAAGGATTTGCATAAATTATTGAATTATTTTCTGTTCAATATTTTGACAGCGTTTAATAGATTTATTTTTTTTTGGATCACCATCGGTTTTCCATGACTTTTCAGAAATCAGTTTTTCTTTCAACCACTGGAAAAAATCTTTTGTAAGTTCGGAATTTTGTAATGAATCATTGATCAACTCGCCCGTAATACCATTTTGATATTTTTCTTTTTCTCTATCATCGGGTGAAAGATTTGCCAACCGTATTTCTTCTGCTTTCTGGGCGGCTTCACGTTCGGCATTCTCTTTTGCAAGTCGTTCTTTTTCTGCTTTCTCTGTCTCCAAACGCTCTACTTCAGCTCTTGCTTTTTCTTTCTGAATCATCTGTCTTTCTTCAGCAATTTTTCTACGTTCTTCTTCCTGTTCAGCTTTTCTGTGAGTTAAATCTTGTTCATATTGTGAAACTTCTTCATCAGTCATAACGCGAAGTTTCACAAAACCCATTAAAGAAAAAGTGTCATTTGTCTGACATGCAATTTTACGGGATTTATATTTTGGTGCTCCGGCGTGGTGAGTACGATTTCTATCTCCTGTTTCCCATTGACCAGTATTCTTATAATCTTCAAACTGCCAATCACCTGTAATAGAATGAAATCCCGAACCGGCAGACATTTTCAATATACAGATAGAATTATCAGCAGGTACTTGACTTTTAATTGAATTCAAACTCTCAACAATCCTATCGGTTTTATTTGTAGGGTACACCTTAAAGAAATCAATCTCCTTGTCAATGTATTCAGTTGTGTGCTTGTTGATTATCGTAAAGAGTTTTTTGATGTCAAGGAGTTTATGTTTATATTCCCTGTATCTTTCAATTTTTTCATTAAACAAATCTGAGTCCGACAACATCACAGAACATACGCTTTTCTGATTGGGCAGGATACATTCGTATAAAGTGTTGAAACCACCTGGTTGAAAATTTGCATTTGTATGATTGCCTGAATGTTTCCAACCACCTTCCCAATTATCATCGACCCTATGTAAATTAAAAATCTTTGTATTAACCAATGCCGTTTCTCCAAACTCCGAATCAGAAAATTTGATAAAACGCATCAGGTCATCGCCATCTTTAGAGTTACCAAAATATTCTTTTTCACTAAGGTGGCGGGGCTTGTTCCCATTCAACAAATATTCCAGGATCACAGACCTGACTGCCCCTTTGAGCGAACTGCCGGGGATGATCGGGTTGCCCGATAATTCATTTTTTATAAAAGACTTAATTTCGTTTTCACTCTTTGCTGGCAACATCATTACGCGGTCAGAGACAAACTTTAGCTTTCCTTCAATTTTGCGTAAAAGACCGGCGGAATCCTTGTTTGTGAAATAATTAATAAGATGAGCAGGATCAATACCGTTATCGACTAACTTTTTCAGATTCAGCAAATAGAGTTCACCATCTTTCTCAATAAAATCAATGCCTTTTACCCAATCCTTTTCCGCTCCCGCCCCGATAGCCAAGGGTGATAGAACAGTTATTTCAATATGATGTTTATTATTTATTGTATTCATAGAAAACCTTTTATTCAACTATATCATATGAAAAATCAATATTCAGACAACAATAGGCACAAAAAACGACTTGCCATTGCGCCAAATACTATGTCCTACATCAACCACATCTTCTTTATCAGGGGATAAATCAACTATTTTCCCCATAATTTCAACAGTATTTACCATTTTTCTAGAAAAAACTGAACCGTGTGTAAAAGCATAAATAGCATTCTTGCGATATGTGTTGAACGGCGGCGTTGTTATCCAACCGCCACGTCGCGCAAAATCATAGCCAACGTTTTCTCCAGTAAGCATGGTGTTTAATTGTTTCTTTGATTCGGGTATAAACATAGATAGAGAAAGTGCGAATTGCGTATCTTTTTCAATGGGTAGATCAATCACAATATGATCTGTGTCGTATATAAATTGACCGTTACCTACATTCCTGTCTGTTCCAATTCCCTCATATTGTAATATATCCAATGCTGTGTTCAAAAGATTAACGTCACCGCTTACAATGAAATATAGGCCCGAATAATCCTTGAAATAAATCCTATCCATATAAAACGGCGTTGCGTCTTTTATTACGGAGTAATCGCGTGGCACTTTCACGCGAGGTGAGACATCTGACATGATAAATTTCTCGTCAATAACTTTGTCAGTCAGATATTCCGTATTTAAAGAAGCATGTTCAAGAAAAATATCTTCATTGTTAATTACTTTATTAAAGTAATCCACATCAAGCCAGGCAATTCTCTTAATCATTTTAGCATTAACAAGAGGATCTTCAATATTTATATTAATCTTCTTGTAAGGTCTTGGGAAAAATAATACAGTATTGCTTTTAGTATCTTTCTGATAGAAAGGGAAAAGCGAACTTATCGTAAAACCCAGATCGCCGTTCGGGGGGATTGCTTTTCCAATTTTTGCCAAAGACGAAGTTAATGCTGCATACATCGTATCCGAAGCGACAGATTTCAGCGAAATACTGTAATCATCACGGGCATCACCCAAATGTAAAGGAGTTGTGAAGTGTAACTTATAGATTAAAAAATCCTTTTTCATTACATTACAATTTGTAAGGTTCGCCAAGTTTCACTTTTTCATCAAAAGTAATATCCAGAGCTACTAATCCACTAAACTTAATCTGACCGTATCCACGTGAGCCGCTACCGCCAAGATAGTCGTTTTCTAGGGCTGCAATTCCATTTATCAGTAAATTGAGTAAGTCTTCAGCATTATCACTATCCCAAACATTGATAACAAATTCCACATCAAAGGAAACGCCAGCAGGAATACGTTCTATTTGCCGAGGGTGTCCGGCTGTACCTTTTACACGATCAATCACATTTTCCCATTTTGCCTCTGTATAAGGCATATCAAGATTGTCGTAGTTCATTAATTCCTCAGCTGAATTTATGTTCAGATAAGCATCACGAACAATAATTTTTGCGGGACTTGGATTTTTTGCATCGGCACCTCCAAACAGGTTGTCAATTTCCTTGTTACCGCCAACTTTAGCTGTACCTGATATTTGTTCTAACAAACACCGCATTTTGCCTTTGAGTGAACTGCCAGGTATGTAAGGTTGTTTGTCTTTTGTAACGATTTTTATAACAGGATTATCGATGCCGCCTATTTCTACGTTTTCGGAACTTCCCCCAATATGCAAACCTGTAATTAGTTCAAGTGTTGTGTTTATCTTTATTTTTTTTATTAACTGTTTCATTGTAATAATCTTTAAAGTCTAATTTAAAAATTTTTAACTTAACTTTTTCTCTTCAGCGGCTTTGTGATATGCTACAATAGCTTCAAAAATTTTTATAAAATTCTTGAAATGTGCTTCCGATTTTACTTCGTCAATAGCAATGCTCATAATTTCATAGAAATCTGTGATTTTTGATTTTTCCTTTGTACGCCCAACTGCATAAGCCAATTTAGGTTTCAGCAAAACAAAATCTGTTTCGTTGTAACCTTTCATTTGTTGGCGTTTAACTTCGCCAAAAAATTTACGTAGTTGATTGGTGGTAAGTTTGGCTACTTCAATTTTGTATCCATTCTTCACATCTGTTCCCAAATAAGAGCCAAATTCTTTTGCAAACTCAACCGTCTTTGTTGTAATTTTTCCGGTTATTTCTGACTTCGGGAAGTCATCTGTCCATTTACTCATAGTGATTTATTCTTAATTGTTATTATTGTTTTCATTATCTTTTGAACAATCGGTTTTAAGCTAAAGAACAGTTCCTAAGTCTCAACTTAAGTTCAGCCCAACGTGCTGCTATAGCCATTAGTTCGTAATTCCGATTGCTTCCAAGAATTTCCTTCTTCAATTCTTCGCAAAATGTTTTTATTGTATCGCTTTTGTTTTCTGAGAAACGTTTCAGAAAATATACGGTATGCCAGACGTATTTCATATCACCTTTTTTCATAATTTCAGCGAAGAACATAATCTTGTGAAGAATAGAATGCGGCATTGGTTTTTCTTTTACTGAACAAAGACTTACAAATTCTTTTTGCCATTTTAAGATATAATCGTATTCATCTTGCCATGAGAAACTTTCTCCAAAAAGATTGAAGGCATTTTTGGTTCCGTATGTTGAGTTATTTGAAATGAAAGATTTTGCCGCATCTTCCGCCTTTTGAGCCATTTCTGCTGCTTTGGCTACCGGGAATTTCTCGCCTACTATCGCAATACCACCCGACACTGAAATATCAGGACGTCCTACAAATCTCTCAAATTCTTTACGAATCTTGTGAGCAAACAAAATTAGCTTATCCCAGCGGCCAATAGCGAATACATCATCGCCACCAGCATAAAGAATATTCACATAATGCTTAAAATCATCACTATTTCGAATGGTATTCAAGTAGCCGCTGAAAAAATAATCTAATAGAAATGATAGCGTAGAATATGCGGCGAAACTCTTTGCCTCATCAGGTAGTCCTTTTATGAAAATTTGTCCTAGATTATCTACATCCATGCGAAGAATACCTAAATAAGAATCGTCTGCCAATTCTTCAAAAGTTTTGTTCTCATCTTTATTGTTCAGTGCTTGCCTGTTTCCGCCATAAAATACAAAGCCGTAACTAACTTTTCGTCCGCCAATTGTTTTTAGAAAATCAGTGTCGTTAATCTTTTTAATACGGGAAAAATCCGCAGAAGCAATAGTCGGAAACGTGTTCAACAGATAGGTATTTATCCCAAAAGAAATATTATTACATCTAATATTATTAATGAGATATGTATTCTTTTCATCACCAATCTCAGATAGTAAATAAGCGGCGTCTTTTAACGTTTTTCCTAAACAAGCCTGCCATTTTACTGACTGTAACACATAAGGGGAACCGGGGGTTGAATCAATTTTTACACATTCATTCCATTCATTTCCGATTTTCGCCTCAATCCCGGTAACGGCACAAACTTCAATGCTTTTTTCAAATTTTATGGGATTAAACATTCGATCAAAAGCAATTTCATCTAACAGAATAGATTTAAACTTCTGATTTTTCAGTGCTGATAGTTTGTCCGCCAAGGATTTCCAAAGGTCTCCAATCGTTTTTCCTGCTTGATTATCAAAATAAAGATCGTTGGAATTGTTCAGGTAGGCAAATGGGACATAATCCATATTCAGTAGCAATTGTCCCGCATGGTCGTTCCATAATTCTTGCTCAAATTCGATTTTCAACTCTTCAATAGCAGCAATAACTTTGTTTGTATTCGGCAATAGCATATAAAATTTTCCACCTGAGGAATATACCACATTCCCAATATTTACATCAATATCTTCATGTGAAATAATACGCTGAATAGAGGAATCGATCAATAGTTGCAGGTAGAACGACCTACCTTTAAGCGATACAGCTGCCTTACGTGATGCAATCTTATAGATAAATTTCTGAATACCGGACAAATCACCGCCAAGTAAAATTACAGGGCAAACATGTTCTTTCAATGAAATGCGTTTTCGTACATTATCAAACGAGAAATCGTTCTGTTTTTCTTGATAATACAAATATAGGCAATCAGCAAAAGCGGCTGTAGTTTTTAAATGTTCATACAAACTCACATTGGCCATATCCATAGTGTTTGACGGAATACACCACGTATATTTTTTCAGTAGATATAGCAAACTTTCAGAGAATCCTATAAACGAGTCGGTTGATAGTTTGTCAAATTCTTTTATAAAATTATCCCACAGCTTCTTGTAATTTGTTTGGCTTTCACCATCACTGACTTGCTTGATCTCTTTCGGGAAACAATTAGTCAAATCAAGTGGATGTAAAGGGAAAGCGCTTTGTCCGGTTCCGTTGTTGACTGTGTTGAAAACCGAATACAATGGGATTTGTTTGTAACGATCTCTGGTTGTAAATATCCTTTCTCCTGCTTTTATTTTACTTTCGTCTTTTGGTATGTGTCTGTCAATGCCAGCACTCCACCAATCGGCAAGTGATATGAGTGCCTGTAATTCTGTTTTGGGCGTGTGATGATTCGCCGCAAAATTGAATATATTGTTGAAATTCGTTTCATCATAAACATCCAGTTTAAAATCTGGGATTTTTTCCAGTTTGAGTTTCATTCTTTCTAAAAACTCATTTGTCCACACAACGTGCTGATACCCAAATTTCCCGGAATCATTTATCGGACAAATATCGTTTGCCAGTTTCCTTGAATAGGAAGATAGTTGATTTTCGTCATTCCACCGGTTGTCCGCCCGTTGATAAAATTTGCCTATGTCGTGCAGCAATGCCGCCAAATATAAATGTGCTCTTGTATTATCCATATATTATTACATTATACATTTTCATTGTGAGATTTTTCTTTGTTGAGTGTCAGAAGTCATTTATTAAAACACACGTCCCAAATCCATGACTAACGCCCTTTCCCAAGCCAATGTAATTGGGCAATGAGACATTGCTCCAAAACTTAATATCAAACGTTTCGAAATTTATATTCTTATACCTCATAACCCCTTTTTCTTGCATTTGGGTAATACCACAGTCTATCTGTTTTTCAAAATGAATACCAAGGCCTTTGGCAAATGACAGTATATTGCCTGTAAGTATTTTCTCCAAGAAAAGAACTCGTTCCCTAAGATCGTTCATAAATTCGTATTTATCACGATTTACCTGATTCAAGGGCAACCATTTCCGAAGCGAATACGAAAATTTGGCATCCCATACTTGAATAAGTGAAGTACTGCTTTTAATGTTTTCCAGTTCGAGCAACATCTCGCGGGTCCCAATCTTTATAGGTTCATGTAAATGGGTGAAGAAATTACCGATACTTTCTGTTCCTTCACCTATGCAGACAATCCCTGCTTTGCCTTGAATACTTTTGTATTGGATGAGAGGGTAAGCATAACGAAACCCATCTTCAGTATGATTATGGAACAACAAATCTTTCTGATTACCCAAAGCCGTGAGGACAGCACCTCGGAAATATGGTATTTCAATAATTTTCAGTAGGTTTGCAAAGCGAACGAGAAGCACTTTCGTTTTAGTTTGATTCATAATTTCGAATCTGTTTTGAAATGCATGAAAAAGAATGTTATGTAATATAAAAAATATATAATAACATATTGTATATCTGGTTATTATTCCGGTATAATTTTCTTACCAATATATAAGGTTTTGTTCCCTCCCTTTAATCATAGACATCTTGAAATTTTTTGTCTTTATGTCATGTACACAAGCCATTGCACTATGCATCAATATAACTAGAGATATCATAAGTCTGGAAAACTGACATTTTGTTCAGGTATTAAAACAATCTAACCCTTTCTGGAACAGACACATGTAAAAGTAGCACTTATTCAAGAAAATTCAAATCTTTGTGAATAAAAAGAATGGGAGCACATCATTTTCTCTTCTCGAATAACATTGCGCATCCATGCAGCAATAGCCCGCGAATCAATATTACCGCCAT
>Ga0116157_10004678_pt1 | contig 12742 bp, 10 predicted proteins | sample AD_UKC048_MetaG_FD_89882 | JGI IMG/M metagenome (GOLD analysis project Ga0116157, IMG submission 89882) | Active sludge microbial communities of municipal wastewater-treating anaerobic digesters from USA - AD_UKC048_MetaG | ecosystem: Engineered > Bioreactor > Anaerobic > Digestate | place: USA... | reverse complement strand
GCATTATATAAAGGTAAGCTTTACATTTCGCAGGAAAATTATGCCATTTCGCGTGCCGAATTCAGCCTTGACCTTTCGGATGAGGAAAAGGCAGCATCCTCTTTTATTAAGAAAAAACCTTCCGGGATGGTCTTTGCACCGGTGTCAACAGGATATATCGTTACGTTTAAAGAGCAGGAGAGCAGGTATTACCTTAATTATGTCAGGGTTGACCTGAAATTTCGGTGCGACTGGAGAAAGAAGCTTTTCAGAAATACGTACACCTTAATGTCGGAAATGGCCATTACCGGTCGGAATTCGGGCAATATCGTAAAATTTGAGAATGAAGACCAGTTCAGGTCATCGATGATATTCTCCGAAAAAGTAACAGACTTTTCCGATCCTGATTTTTGGGGAGAGCATAACATTATCGAACCGGAGCAATCGATCGAGAATGCAATCAGGAAGTTAATGAAGTAAATGAAAAATGCGCAATGCAAAATGTGCAATGCGCAATGTTGGGGTGATCCTGCCGGGATTCGAACCCGGGACCCACGACTTAAAAGGCCGTTGCTCTACCGGCTGAGCTACAGAATCTCAAATGAGGGCGCAAAGATAGAAAATTTTTAGTTCAAAGTTTAAAATTTTATTCGATGTCGCCTTTTCCTTCCCTGACCACTACAATTTCCTCACCGGTGCAGTCGTAAACGGTACTGGGGATATTGTCGCCGTGCCCCCCGTCGATGACCAGGTCCACCAGATCTTCGTACCGTTCGTGGATCAGTTCCGGATCGGTGGTATATTCAATCACTTCGTCGTCGTCGTGGACTGATGTGGACATGACCGGTTTGCCCAGTTCCCGCATGATCTCCAGCAATATGCCATTATCGGGGATTCGGATACCGACCGTCTTTTTCTTGATGCCCAATATTTTCGGCACATTGCTGTTGGCCTCGAGGATAAACGTATACGGGCCTGGCAATGTCCTTTTCATCAGTTTGTAGACCTCATTGCTGATCGGACGGGTGTACTCCGATAGTTGGCTCAGGTCATAAAAAAGAAAGGAGAAGTTCGCATTTTTCGGGTTGACCCCTTTGATTCGGGCCATCCGTTCAAGCGCTCTCTGGCTGTATATACTGCATCCGATGGCGTAGATCGTGTCGGTCGGAAAGATGACCAGGCCGCCGTCTTCCAGCACCTTTGCCGCCTGCCGGATCGCTTTCTCACTGGGGTTCTTATCGTATATCTTGATCAGCATCTGACAAATTTACTAATAATAAGGAATAGTGAAAAACGAATAGTGAATAATGAAAAGTAAATAGATTGTAATAAATAAGGTACAATGGACAATGGACAATGGACAATGGACAATAAAAAAGGGTAAGCCCCTCATGTCGCACCGCTCAACCGCTTACCCTTGCTTCCTTCCGGACCTGGGGGAGTTCAGCAGGAGCTGGTCGCATGAGACTTACCCAGCGGCAAAAGTACAACAAATAGTTCAAAGTTCAAAGATCAAATTGCAAAGTTGGAGCTTCAGGTAACTTTGATCTTTGATCTTTGGACTTTGAACTAAATTTCCTAGCTTTGCAGGTAACAAAACCTGATAATTATGGAAAATAAACCAAACACGCTTTTGATCTGCCTCGGGTATGGTGTGATTATTGCCCTGGCCGGTATCGTCTTCAGCCTTATTTTGTTTGTGACTGGCGCGGATGAAACACAGAGCTGGATGCAAAACCTTACGTACATCATCACCCTGGCGGGTATCCTGTGGGCACAGTACAATTACAGGAACAAATATAACAATGGCTTTATCACCTATGGCGAAGCCTTTAAAATAGGGCTGCTAACGGTACTCTTCCTGTCGGTGATCACCAGTGTTTATACTTTTGTGTTTTTTAAATTCATCGATCCGGGAGCAATGAACGAGATCATGCTCAAGGCCGAACAGTCGATGCTTGACCAGGGAAGGACCGATATGGAGATCGAACAGGGGATGAAGTTCATGCAAATGGTTAACAATGTGGGTTGGTACACTTTCTTCGGATTTCTGGGTACATTTGTCATCGGTATCATTATCAGCCTGATCACATCCGCCTTCATAAAGAAAGAAAATACCAATTTCAGCCAGCCTAATTTCTGAAAATTCACGATGGATATTTCCATTATCATACCTCTTCTTAACGAGGAAGAATCGATTCCGGAACTTCATGCGTGGATACTCAGAACCCTTGCTCCTGCCGGATTAACTTATGAGATCATTTTTGTGGATGACGGCAGCACCGATCAATCGTGGAAAATCATTGAAGACCTGAGTGCCGGAAATCCAGATGTTAAAGGAATCCGCTTTCGGCGAAACTATGGCAAATCGGCTGCCCTGAGCAGTGGTTTTGCTGCCGCCCGGGGAGAGGTGGTGATTACCATGGATGCCGATCTCCAGGATAGCCCGGAAGAAATCCCGGAACTGTTCCGGATGATAACAGCGGAAGGATTTGATTTGGTTTCGGGCTGGAAGAAGAAGCGGCATGATCCAATAACAAAGACTATCCCTTCACGGTTCTTCAATTGGGTGACAAGGAAAACATCGGGGATTAAACTGCATGATTTCAATTGCGGATTAAAAGCCTACAGGCATGATGTAATTAAAAGCATTGAGGTGTATGGCGAGATGCACCGATATATCCCGGTTATTGCCAAATACGCAGGCTTTATTCGGATCGGCGAAAAGGTAGTGGCCCACCAGAGCAGAAAATACGGCGTGACCAAGTTCGGCATCGACCGCTTTATCAAAGGTTACCTCGACTTGTTATCGATTACGTTTGTTTCCAAATTCGGGCGCCGCCCGATGCATTTTTTCGGTATGATAGGCACGATCATGTTTGTGCTTGGTTTTCTGGCAGCAGCCTGGTTGGGCGCACAAAAGATCTATAACCTGCAGCATGGCATTAAAAGTATCCTGGTCACAGAAAGCCCGTACTTTTTCATTTCATTGACTTTGATGATCATGGGGACCATACTCTTTGTTACAGGTTTCCTGGCAGAGATGTTGTCGAGAATGTCGCTGGAAAGGAACAGGTATCTCGTGTCGAAGACGGTGAATATTGAAAATTGAAATTCGGAAATTTGATAATTTGGAAATTTGATAATTTGGAAATTTGATAATTTGGAAATTTGATAATTTGGAAATTTGATAATTTGGAACCTGAAACCCGGAACAATAGAACAATAGAACAATAGAACAATAGAACAATCGAACAATCGAACAATCGAACAATAGAACTCATGAAAATCCATTTAGTATCAGGTGGTTGTGGTTTTGTCGGAAGGAATATGACCCGCCGGTTGTTGAAGACTACAAACGATAAGGTTTTTATTATTGATGACCTTTCGATAGGGACACATCCATCGACATGGCTTGAAAATTTTTCTTCCAGGTTTTATAAAGATGTCGAAATCATCGGGAAAGATGAAAGACTGTACTTCTGGAAGGGGGACTTTCGCAATTTTCTCTTTAAATTCAGGGAAAATCCACGGTTTGTTCAGGAGACCTACGGGCTCGATTTCGAACGTTTTTCGGATGTGTTCCACTTTGCCGCTATTGTCGGCGGCAGGTTGAAGATAGATGGAGATCCCATGGCCGTTGCCCTTGACCTGTCGATTGATGCTGAATTTTTCTACTGGATCACGCGCCATAAGCCCGAAAGAGTTCTCTACCCCAGCTCCAGCGCCGCATACCCGACCAGTTTGCAGACCGAGAGCGATGCCATTGCCCTGGCGGAAGGGGATATCGACTTCAAGAAAAACCTGGGCACGCCGGATATGACCTATGGCTGGTCGAAGCTGACAGGGGAATTCCTTGCCCAGATCGCTGCTAAATACTACGGCGTCTCTATTGTTTGCATCAGGCCCTTTTCGGGCTATGGTGAGGACCAGGACCTTTCGTACCCGGTTCCGGCTATCGCTGCCCGCGCTGCCAAACGCGAAGATCCTTTCGAAGTGTGGGGAAGCGGAAAACAGGGGAGGGATTTCGTCCACATCGACGACATCCTCGACCTTATTTTCATCCTGATGGATAATGTCCATGACGGATCCGGCTGGAATATCGGCTCCGGCAAACTGACCTCCTTCCTCGAACTGATCGATCTGTTCTGTGATATCGCCGGTTATAAACCAACCATAAAACCTTTGCTCGACAAACCGGTCGGCGTATATTCCCGCTATTGTAAAATGGACCAGGTACAGGCCCGATTCGGATGGGAACCGAAGATCACCCTGCGGGAAGGGATGACCCGTGTTTACAATGCTGCCGTCGAAAGACTGAAAAAAGAAGGAAAACTCTGACCCAGGCCGGAAATGGATAAAATCGTCGTATTCGGCCCCGGCCCCCGGTTTAAAGGAGGCATTGCCAATTATAACACTTCCCTGGCAAAAGCCCTCGATAAACTGGATGTTGCCGAAATATACATCATTTCCTGGACCCAGCAATATCCTGCCATCATCCCGCGGGATTTCATCGACAGGAGCAGTAAATCGGACTTGCTGGAAGGGACGAAGATCAAAGTCAATTACATCACCAATTATAACAACCCATTCAGCTGGAATAAAACGGTAAAGCTAATCCGGGAGATCAATCCAAAGATGGTCATCTTCCAGTGGGCCATAGCCATCCAGGGCCTTCCCATGGGTTATATCGCTAAAAAACTCAAGAAGATAAAGGGGCTGGAGGTGGTCTTTGACTTGCATTTTGTCATCCAGAAAGAGGGGAGCAAAATCGATAAAATATTTACCCGGATGGGAATACGGCATGCGGATTCCTATGTCGTGCATGCCTATAAGACTTTCGATGAGTTGAAAAAGCTGTTCCCGGCGGTCGGCTTTAAGCTGATAGACCCGGGGAACCGAACGGAAGGAATGGGTAAAAGGGTGGTTAAGCTTTTCCACCCGGTTTATGACATGTTCAAACCGGATCCTGATTTTGATGTGGAGGAGGAAAAGCGGCGGCTTGGATTGAAAAAAAATGTTTTCCTCTTTTTTGGATTTATCAGGAAATACAAAGGCTTGCATGATGTCATCCGCGCTTTTGCCAAAATAGCCGGGCAAAGGGATGATGTTTCCCTGCTCATTGTCGGCGAATCGTTCTGGCAAACACTGGATACAACAAAACTTTCCACCCGGGTCAAGAACGCAATGTTTTCAGCAGCCAAATCCGTTTTTCTGCGTAAACAGGATGACGAACGCAACTACAGGCCATTAGATTTGATCGGTGAACTGGATCTAAAGGATAAAGTGACCGTGGTTAATGCCTTTGTTCCCAACGAGGATGTTCACCGGTATTTCCAGGTGAGTGATGCCATTATGCTTTACTATCTCACAGCAACCCCGTCCGGCGTTGAATCGATCGGCTATAATTTCCGGATGCCGATCCTGGCTACCCGGGTCGGGCATTTCCCTGAAACGGTCAAGGATGGCTATAACGGTTACCTGGCTGAACCGGGTGACCTGGATTCGATGGCGGAGGTGATGGTCAAAGCGATAGAACAACCGATCTCCAGGGAGAATGTGTCGGAGACATCCCGTGAAATGAGCTGGTTGAATTATGCAAAAGCAATCCTTAACGAGCGATGATAATCCGTAGCAAAGCACCTCTCAGGCTGGGCCTGGCCGGTGGAGGCACTGATGTCGCTCCTTATTCGGATCTGTATGGCGGGGCCACACTCAATGCCACTATCAATATGTACGCTTATGCCACGATCATTCCAAAAGACGACGGAAAGATCGTCTTTAAGTCCATCGACAAGGATAAATACTTTGAATCGCCCCTGACCGACAGCCTGGAAATTGATGGAAACCTCAATCTGCTGAAAGGTATATACAACCGGATCGTAAAGGATTATTCGCATGCACCTTTGGCCTTTGAACTTTCAACTTATGTAGATGCTCCTCCCGGATCAGGACTTGGAACTTCTTCGACGCTTGTGGTAGCTGTTTTAGGGGCTTTTGCAGAATGGCTCAGATTGCCGTTGGGAGAATACGACCTGGCCCGCCTGGCATATGAAATTGAACGGGTTGATTTGCGCATGGCTGGCGGCAAACAGGACCAATATGCAGCGACATTCGGCGGGGTGAATTATATGGAATTCTATAAGGATGATAAAGTTATTGTCAATCCTCTGAGAATTAAAAGTGTCTATCTTAATGAATTATCCAATAATTTAGTTCTTTATCATACGAAAACGAGCCGGGTCTCATCAGCCATTATCGAACGCCAATCGAAAAATATCCAGGATAACAAGCTGAAATTCATTGAAGCAACTCATAAGCTGAAGGAGCAGGCCATCATGATGAAAGAGGCTATCCTCAAGGGCAGGATGGATGATATCGGCCCTGTGCTGGATTACGGCTGGAAATTTAAAAAGCAGATTGCATCAGGCATCACCAATCACCTGATTGACGATATTTATATAGCAGCCATGGAGAATGGTGCGACAGGAGGTAAAGTCTCGGGAGCAGGTGGTGGCGGTTTCATGGTCTTTTACTGTCCCAATAATTCAAAGTACGCTGTCATTGAGATTCTTAAAAAATTCGGAGGAACCAGCCACCCGTATGAATTTACCACCAGTGGCATGACGGCATGGACTATCTGATCAGTTCAAAGTTCAAAGTTCAAAGTGGAAAGTTCAAGGTCAATTAAAAATCAAGAATTAAAAATTTAAAATTCTCTTTTGTGTCGCACGGACGATTTGATAATCCGGTAGTTGCTTCGATGGCCGGTTTTTGGGACAGGTTCAGAAAGCAGGAGCTCGAGTCACATTTTACTGAAAAGGATCGTTTTGACGGGAAAACAGTGCTGGTTACCGGGGCGAATTCGGGGCTGGGTTTTGCCATTAGTACCGAGATTGCCCGGAGAGGCGGGCGTGTGATCATGGCCTGTCGCCGGCAGATCCCCGAGGCCGGTGAAAAGGTAAAGGCGATCAGCGGGTCGGAAAATGTTGAAATGCGGCACCTTGACCTGACCCGTATCGACAGCATCCATGCGTTTGCCGACGGACTTGTCAGGGATGGTATTAAACTGGATGTCACTGTCTTAAACGCCGGGGTCACTCCGCCGAAAGCACGCAGGACCCAATCGGGACTTGATGAAATGTTCCTGGTCAACTATCTCTCTAATGTAATGCTGACCCATTTGCTGATTAGCTCCGGAACTATCAATCTGAATTATGATTCCGCTATTTTCAGGCCCAGGATCATCTTTATTTCCTCCGACTCCCACCAGGGTTCATCTTATGTTGATTATGATGAATTTGGCCGGTATTTCGACTATGGCGTGTCAAAAGCGATTGCAAATTACAGCTATTTTAAGTTAGTGCTTAACACTTATGCAACCGAATTGTCGAAGTATATAAACCGCGATGGTATCAGGGCAGGGATCCATGTGATTTGTCCCGGTCCGGTCAATTCCAACATTGTCAAGGAGGCACCTTTATTATTGAGACTTATTTTGAAGGGGATATTCACCATCATCTTTAAATCTCCCGCAAAAGCCTGCAAACCTGTTGTTTACCTGGCTATTTCCCCGGATTTTGAAGGCATGACGAACGAGTATCTTCACATGTTCAGACCAAAAAGGATGGATCCTAAAGTATACCTTCCGGAAGAAGGCGAGAAATTATGGAAAAGGTCGCTGGAACTTTGGCAGTCGGTTGATCCCATGGCAAGGATAATCCCGTAAGCAATTATTGCAACTGTTTTTATTAAACCCGTTTGTAAGCCTAATATAAATAGAGAACTGAGAATGAATCGTTTGTATAATTGTGTCTTTTCTATTCTTGCGATTGTTACTGGGCTGGCTGGTTGTAATCCGGAACCGGAGCAAGTTCAGCCGCTGGAAGTGGCATTAAAGTCGAACTGGAGTTTCCGTCAGATGGAAACCGGCCCGTGGTATAAAGCCGTTGTTCCGGGGACCGTACATACCGATCTTCTACTTAACAACATCATTGAAGACCCTTATTATCGGTTGAACGAAAAGCAGTTGCAATGGATTGACAAAAAAGACTGGGAATACAGGACAAGTTTTTATGTGGATAAGGATGTCCTTAATAATGACCGGGTTGAGCTTGATTTCGAAGGGCTGGATACATATGCCCGTGTTTTTCTTAACGGATCTTTGATCCTGGAGGCCGACAACATGTTCAGGCGGTGGACCGCAGATGTGAAGGGCAAGATCAGGGCGGGGGATAATGAGCTTGTCGTTTTGCTGGAATCGCCAACCAGGAAAGGATTGGAGGCGTTAAGTGCGTATGGTTTTCAACTGGCTGCCGACAACGATCAGTCGGAAAACGGCGAGATGGGTGCTGACCGGGTCAGTCCGTATGTGAGAAAAGCGCCATATCATTTTGGCTGGGACTGGGGACCCAGGCTGGTGACTTCGGGGATTTGGAGGCCGGTAAAGTTGAGGGCCTGGAGCGGTGCGCGGATAGAAAGTGTGAAGATAACGACCATTGAAATAACCTCTGAGATGGCATCTGTTGAAGCGGAGGTAGAGGTAGAGGTGGCAAGGGCGGGGAGGTATTGGATAAATGTCAGACAAAGGGATGGCGTCCCTCGGGACGCCATCCCGAGGGACGCCATCCCGGGCCTTCATCTGGTGAAAATCCCATTGACCATCCATAACCCGAAGACCTGGAATCCAAACGGGCTCGGAGAGCAGTATATTTATCACTTTGACATTGAATTGACCAATAATGATAAAGTCGTTGATGAAACAGAAGTTACGGCCGGTCTCCGTCGTGTCAGGCTGGTACAGGAACCCGACCCGGACGGCAAAGGCCGGAGTTTTTATTTTGAAGTCAACGGAAAACCGGTTTTTGCCAAAGGAGCTAACTATATCCCCAACGATATATTTTTAAACCGGGTAACACCCGACCGGTATGAGTTCATCGTCAAATCGGCAGCAGATGCCCATATGAATATGCTACGTGTCTGGGGTGGTGGTGTTTATGAAGTCGACCTGTTTTACGAATTATGCGACCAATACGGTATCATGGTCTGGCAGGATTTTATGTTTGCCTGTGCCATGTACCCGGGAAATGATGAATTTCTCGAAAATGTCAGGCTAGAAGCAATTGATAATGTGAAACGGTTACGAAACCATCCCTGCCTGGTGTTATGGTGCGGAAATAACGAGATCGAAGCGGCATGGGGCCCGTACGATGAAAACAGGGGATGGGGCTGGAAACAAAGGTATAATGATGAACAGCGGGAGATCATCTGGCAGGCCTATGATACGTTGTTTCACAAGATCCTGCCTGATGTTGTGCAGAAATATGATCCCGGAATGCCCTACTGGCACTCATCGCCTTCAGCCGGTATGGGCGAGCTGGCCTCGTACGAAACTGCTTCAGGGGATATCCATTACTGGGGCGTATGGCACGGACTTCACGCGCTTACCGATTTCAGGCATTATCGTGGCCGTTTTATGAGCGAATACGGCTTTCAATCGTTTCCGGAGTTCAATTCAGTGAAAAAGTATACGCTGCCGGAAGATCATTCCATTGAATCACCTGTGATGATGGCGCATCAGCGCAGCGGTATAGGTAACCTGCGGATCAGGCAATATATGGAGACGGATTATATCATTCCTGCTGATTTTGAGCAGTTTCTCTACGTTGGCCAGTTGCTCCAGGCTGAAGCCATCAAACTGGCCATCGAATCGCACCGGGCCGAGATGCCTTATTGTATGGGCTCCTTGTACTGGCAGATCAACGATTGCTGGCCGGTCGCTTCCTGGTCGGGGATCGATTATTATGGCCGGTGGAAAGCACTGCACTATTTTGTGAAAGAAGCTTTTAAACCCGAAATTCTGGTTTGCTTTGAACAGAATGACTCCATTAAAGTCAAAATTATACCGGATGACCCGGGAAATGAAAGTTTTCAGGTGAAAATGACCTTGATGGATTTTACCGGCAAGGTTATCTGGCAGAATAGCCGGGCCAACATATTTCCAAATGAAATATCTTCCCGGCCGCTATCTGAAATCCTGCATAACACCGATCCGGCTTCTGTTGTACTCGTATCGGAACTGATGAGAAACGATGAAATTCTGGATAGGGATCTTCACTATTTCGTAAAGCCAAAGGATCTGAAACTAATTGATCCTCAGATTAAAATGGAATTTCTGGAAAGGGGTGATGACGTAGCTGTTACCGTTTCATCCAAAAGCCTGGCAAAAAATGTATTTCTTTTTTATGATGGAGAAGAAGAACAGTTTTCCGATAATTTCTTTGATGTTCTCCCCGGTGAATCAGTAGAAATAACCTTTCCGAAGGGCAGGAGTACGGTTCAGAATTACCGGTCGCTTAAAGCTTTGCATTTATTTATGACAAAATGATAATCAATCGAACTAATAAAACATCAGTTTCTGATAAATCCTATACTCACATAATTCTGTAATATAAAGTTTAATCCCAAATTATTTTTCTTGATAATCAATAAAATAGAACTACCTTTGCCGCCGATTTTACCTTCCTTGAAGGAACTACAATTAAATACCGTTACATGACTTTTGAACAGACCGGGTTGCAGGAAAACATCGTCCGTGCAACCGATGAACTTGGCTTTCAGCAGCCGACCCCGATCCAGGAACGGATCATCCCACTCATCATAAATCAAACCAATGACCTGATAGCCCTGGCTCAGACCGGAACGGGAAAGACAGCCGCCTTCGGCTTGCCTTTGCTACAGCTTACCGATATGGACGCCAGGGAGATACAGAGTATTGTCCTGTGCCCGACACGTGAATTGTGCATGCAGATCACGGGCGATTTGAAAAAGTACTCAAAGTATATTCCCGGATTTAAAACGGTGGCTGTTTATGGCGGGGCCGACATCCGCGCCCAGATCAAAGCCCTGAAGAATGGTTGCCAGATCGTTGTTGGAACACCGGGCCGCGTGATGGATCTTATAAACCGGGAAGTTTTGAAATTGTCGCTGATCCGGTTCCTGGTGCTGGATGAAGCAGACGAGATGCTGAATATGGGATTCAAAGAAGACCTTGATATCATTCTGGCCGGTACGCCACAATCCAAACGTACTTTTCTGTTTTCAGCCACTATGCCCGACGAAATAGCTTCTATTGCCCGAAACTATATGAATGAGCCGGAAAAGGTTTCTGTCGGCAAACTCAACCAGGGCGCCGACAATGTCCGTCATGAATTCTATATGGTTCAGGCTAAAGACCGGTATGCGGCGCTGAAACGGATTGCCGATATTTACCCGAATATTTACGGTATCGTTTTCTGCCGAACCCGCCAGATAACCAAAGAGGTAGCTGACAAACTGATGGCTGATGGCTACAATGCCGATGCCCTGCATGGCGATCTTTCCCAGGCTCAGCGCGACTTTGTAATGAACCGGTTCCGGTTGAAACAGCTGCAATTGCTTGTAGCTACCGATGTTGCCGCACGTGGCCTGGATGTCAACGATCTCACCCATATCATCAATTACGATCTCCCGGACGACAATGAAGTGTATATTCACCGGACGGGAAGGACTGCCCGCGCAGGAAAAAGCGGCGTAGCTATTTCGATCATCCATTCGCGGGAAACCCGAAAAATGAAGGATATCGAAAAGCTTCTTCACAAAAAGTTCGAACAAAAACCTGTTCCTACAGGAGAGGAAATATGTGAGAAACAGCTTTTTAACCTGATCGACCGTATCGAAAACGTGGAAGTCAATGAAACCCAGATTGAGCCTTTTATGCCGGTCATTTATAAAAAACTTGACTGGCTCAGCCGCGAAGATCTTATAAAGCGATTTGTCTCCGAGGAATTTAACCGTTTTCTTGCTTATTACAAGAATACCAAAGATTTGAATATTGCTGCTGAAGGGGAGGAGAGAAGAAGAGCCCCCAGGGAGCAGTTCATAACCTTTAAGATCAATGCAGGCTTCCAGGACGGACTGACCCCTCCGCGGCTCATCGGGTTGATCAATGAGCTGACCCGGACCCGGGATATTGAGATTGGCAAAATTGAGATCGGTCATAAGAATTCCTTGTTTGAAGTCGACAAGAATTTTCGCGATATCCTGTTGAAATCATTTCAGAATGCTTTCTTTGAAGGGGTGGAAGTGAAAGTCAGGATTTCCGATAACCGTCCTTTTGATAAAAGCCATTCAAAACAATCAGACAAGGCTCCATACGAAAAAAGCCGGCCCAGGTTATCAGACAAAGCTCCATACGAAAAAAGCCGGCCCAGGTCATCAGAAAAAGCTCAATACGATAAAAGCAGACCCAGGTCATCCGATAAAGCTCCTTACAAAAAAGCCAAAGAAAAGACCACTTACGATAAGCCAAAAGCCTGGGCTGATATGCTTTCTGATGATTGGTCAACAGGCAGGTCGGGTAAAAAAAAGAACGAAACGGCGAATGAAAAGCCCAAATTCAAAAAGGGCAGCAGGCAGAACGATTCCGGTGGAAAGAAACCAAAGCGATCTCCTTTTAAGAAGTGGTAACAGAAGGTTCTTGAGTATCCTTTATAGGGTAATAATAAGTGTTCTGGCATAATTATTGCCCGGTTTTTCCATTATTTTGCGATAAAATTTTTCATGATGAAAAAAGGAATATTACTGTCGATGCTAGGTTTATCCTTAATGCTATTCACCGGATGCCCATACGGATACAAGTATAATGAAGGGAAATTACCCCGCGATCCGATCAACATGGATGAATTGAATTCGGCGTATGATGATTACAATATGGCCTCGCCGG